>Ga0194125_10000591_pt1 | contig 60600 bp, 44 predicted proteins | sample TA2KigC250mmetaG_FD_148626 | JGI IMG/M metagenome (GOLD analysis project Ga0194125, IMG submission 148626) | Freshwater microbial communities from Lake Tanganyika, Tanzania - TA2015034 Kigoma Deep Cast 250m | ecosystem: Environmental > Aquatic > Freshwater > Lake | place: Tanzania: Lake...
CAGTTCCACGGCGGGGCGTCCACGGGGCCACAGCCACCACAGCCACGGCGGGGCGTCTGCGGCATCCGCTGCACCGGCCTGGAAGAGCCGGTGCTGGAGTGCCCGGAAGAGCCGGTGCTGGAGTGCCCGGAAGAGCCGGTGCTGGAGTGCCTGGAAGAGCCGGTGCTGCCCAGCCCCGCCTGTTCCACGGGGCGTCCACCACAGCCACCACAGCCACGGCGGGGCGTCTGCGGCATCCGCTGCACCGGCCTGGAAGAGCCGGTGCTGGAGTGCCCGGAAGAGTCGGTGCTGGCCAGTTCCACGGCGGGGCGTCCACGGGGCCACAGCCACCACAGCCACGGCGGGGCGTCTGCGGCATCCGCTGCACCGGCCTGGAAGAGCCGGTGCTGGAGTGCCCGGAAGAGCCGGTGCTGGAGTGCCTGGAAGAGCCGGTGCTGCCCAGCCCCGCCTGTTCCACGGCGGGGCGTCCACCTGGAAGAGCCGGTGCTGGAGTGCCCGGAAGAGCCGGTGCTGGAGTGCCTGGAAGGGCCGGTGCTGGAGTGCCTGGAAGGGCCGGTGCTGCCCAGCCCCGCCAGTTCCACGGGGGCGTATGCCTGTTCCTGTTCCGCCAGTTCCACGGCGGGGCGTATGCCTGTTCCACGGCGGGGCGTATGCCTGTTCCACCTGTTCCACGGCGGGGCGTATGCCCTGTTCCACGGCGGGGCGCGGCGGGGCGTCTGGTGGTCATCATGCCACGGACGGCCTCGGGTACAGCCCCGCGCCTTCCACAATATGCCGAACCGCCTCCTCCCACTCGATTGCCATGATATGCACCCCGGCAACGCCCTCGATCTCTCGCAATTGCCGGATCAGGTCAATGCATATTTGGATGCCCTCTGCTTGCCAGGCTTCCGAGCGGGCTTGTTTGTCCTCTTTGGTCAAGTCGTCTTTGCTCTTCTCCGCCCAGGGCTTTCCCGCGTCGGTCATACGGTTGATGATCTCATCGGGAACCAGGATGCCGGGTACGCTGTTCTTCATATAGCGAGCCATCCCAGGACTCTTGAGAGGGCCGACGCCAGCCAGGATATAGGTCTGCTCGTGGATGCCTAGCTGGCGCACTTTATCCATGAATAAGGCAAAGGCTTCGACATCGTAAACCAATTGAGTCTGGATAAAGTCAGCGCCGGCCTTGACTTTTTTAGCGAGCCGATAGGGGCGAAAATCTATGGGATCTGCGAACGGGGCCGAGGCTGCTCCAATGAAGAAGCGTGGTTCCTGCCCCTTGAGCGCATCCCCGCATTGGAAGATGTGCTGATCGCGCATATCGGCTACCATTTTCACCAATTGGACCGAGTCCATATCGAAGACATTCTTAGCGGTGGGGTGGTTGCCGAATTTCTGGTGATCGCCGCTCAGACAGAGCAGATTTCGCATCCCCAGGGCGTAAGCGCCCAGCAGATCGCTCTGGATGGCCAGGCGGTTGCGATCCCGGCAGGTCATCTGGATGACCGGTTCCAGGCTCTCCTGCACGACGATCGTGCCGGCCCCGATGCTGGACATGCGCACAATGGCGGTCTGGTTGTCGGTGATATTGACTCCGTCAACGTAGCCTTTCAGCAGAGCGGCCTTTTCACGGATAACTTTGCCATCGGCGCTCTGGGGTGGGCCCAGCTCACCGGTGACGGTGAAGTGACCGGCGCGAAGCGTTTTCTCTAAAATGGATCCGGAAAGATAGCCATTGTTCCTTGTGGTCATCGTATTTCTCCTCTAAAGGTCAAACGTGAAACGCAAATCCTAACTTTTTATGTTTTACGCATCACGTTTCACTCTTCAGCCGCTAATCTCAAATCCTCCCGCACGATCTTGCGAGGTCCGCCGTCGCGGGATGTGCTCCAATTCTTGGGGGGTTGGATATCCAGGATCATATGGAGCTTGCCTTTGCTGTTCAACCGGTCGTAGATCAGTTGCCATGCGCAGGGCACCTCTGGATCGATCTCGCAGTGACCAGCTTCGGAGCCGCCGCAGGGACCGTTGAGCAGAGTCTTGGAGCAGCGGGCGATTGGGCAGATGCCGCCGGTAAGCCCCAAGATACAATCTCCACAGGCCGCGCAGCGTTCTACCCAGACCCCTTGCTCGGAGGGCAGGCCCAGGAAGGCAGTGTTCAGCCCTGGCACCACCCAGCACTCGGGAAAGTGTTCGGCGATGGCCTGCACGCCGATTCCGCATCCCAGGGAGAGCACAATATCGGCTTCTTTGACCTGCCCTTCGATCTCATCCAGATATTCCCATTCACATTGCCGCTGAACGGTCACGTCGCTGACGTCTACGCCATTGCCATCAAGCTTGGTGGACATGCGCAACGAGGCGGCGGTGATTTGTGCCTCGCGCGAGCCGCCGGCAAAACACACCGTCACACAGGTGCCGCAACCGACCACCAGCACCTTTTCAGCGTCAGCGATCAGACTTTTGATTTCATCTAACGATTTTCTCTCTGCAACGATCATAAGAACACTCCTTGTGTTCACTGAAAAAACTCATGAAAGAGGGGGTGGGGCGGCATACATGGGGGTGCGTGTTCGCACGCACCCCCATATATGCCGCCCCGAATCCACTGCTCGTTTTTTTTTCAGTAGACTCCTCCTTAGTAAAAGGATGAAAGCGGAAGGTGGAAGGTGGACGTAGGATTTATTCCCTTCACGCTTCATCCTTCATCCTTCCCCTTTCATCCTTCCCTAGTGGATTTGGTCCGATTTGTCGGATCGTTTCCGTAAAGTTCGTGACCTCCTGGGCAAACTTCCTGCCCATGGCAGCCGAGACATTGACCATGTGAACGCGCTCAGGCTCGAGGCCGATCTCTTCCAACAACTGTTTAGTGTATTCTATTCGCCTGCGAGCTTGAAAATTACCTTCCAGGTAATGACAATCGCCCGGCAGTCAGCCAGCGGCCATTACGCCGTCGGCGCCGTCCTCGAAAGCTCGCAGCACATAGAGCGGGTCCAGCTTTCCAGAGCAGGGCAACTCGATCACTTTGATCGCCGTTGGGTACTCCACGCGCAAGGATCCGGCCAGGTCGGCAGCGGCATAGGCGCAATGATGACAGCAATAGGCGATGATTTCGGGGGTGTGGTTTGATTGATTCATAGACGATCGATTCGAACCTGACTACTGACCACTGACTACTGACCACTGACTCCTGAACAAGGCGTCCACTTTCGTTAACATCTGCGCGTCGGTGTAATGCAACAACTGAATCGCCTGGGCTGGACATTCCGAGGCGCAGGAGCCGCAGCCATGACAGACCGCCGGTTCGATATAGGCCGCCCCAACGATTTCGCCCACGCCGATGAACTCATGGCTGACTTTTGGCACATCGTAGGGACAGATTCGCACACAGGTTAGGCAGCCGACGCACTTCGTGGAGTCTACATGAGCGACCCGGGCGTTAGTCAGCATGGTTTCCTGAGAGAGAACTCCGGCTGCTCGTGAGGCCGCGGCTTGTGCCTGGGCGATGGTCTCGTCCAGCAATTTGGGATAATGCGCCATCCCGGCCATGAAGACGCCATCGGCAGTAAAATCTACCGGGCGCAGTTTGATGTGGGCTTCCAGGAAGAAACCGTCCATATCGGTGGAGAGTTTCAATCGTCTGGCCAGCTCGCGGCTGCCCCTCGATGGGACGACCGGCATGGAAAGCACGAGCAGATCCGGATTGATGGCAATCTCTCGTTGCAGCACCGTATCCCAAACGCGCATGTGGATGAGGGATTCTTGATCATAGCTGACCGGCATGACCTCTACCTCTGGCTTACGGTCGAACTCGTAGCGGATGAAACGTATGCCCGCGCGCCGCGCCTCCGAATAAAGCCGTTCTTTGAAGCCATAAGTGCGGATATCCCGATAAAGAATCGTTACCTGGGCATACGGGTTCAGTTCTTTGAGCTTGAGGGCGTTCTTCAGCGCAATCGTACAGCAGATCCGGCTGCAATATTGTTCGGCTGGGCCGACGCATTGGATCATGACGACGGAGGAGGGTAGATTGGGAATTGGTGGGTTGGGAATTGGTAGATTGGTGGATCGGTCGCCACGGTTTTCCCACTTTACCAAGTTACCATTGTTACCGCTTACCAGATTCTCGAACTCCAATTGCGTCATGATGCGCGGGTAGCTGCCATAGCCGTATTCCTCGCCTTTGTATTCTTCGCCCCCGGTTGCCACAATAATGACGCCATGCCGTACTGGAATACTCGCCCCATGATGATTGAGTTTCGAGGTGAAATTGCCTTTGAAGCCGGCTGTCTCCACCAGCTCAGTGTTCAGGTGGAGGGTGATGAGGGTGTGTTGGGTTACGCGGGTTATTAGTTCAGCCAGATATTCTTGGGGAGAATAGTTTGGCGCCTTGGGAACGAAATACCGTAACTGACGCAAGTTCCCCCCCAATTCATTCTCCCGCTCCACCAGATGGACCGGGAAACCCTGCTCGGCCAGGTTGAGCGCCGCGGTCATCCCGGCCGCCCCGCCTCCGATGATCAACGCTGCATTTTCCACCGGCGCCTCGGAAATCTCCAGGGGTTCGAGTTCGGTGGCTCGCGCGACGGCCATGCAGGTCAGTGCCTTGGCCTTTTCTGTGGCCCCGTCCCAGTCATTCGAATGCACCCACGAACACTGGTTGCGGATGTTAGCCATCTCGAAGAGATGAGGATTCAGCCCGGCCTGGCGGATGGCGTCCTGGAACAATGGGCCATGGGTCAGAGGAGTGCATGAGGCCACCACCACCCGGTTCAGATTCAATTGCTTGACCTGTTCGATGACATGGGTGACGGTATCTTGCGAGCAGGTGTATAGATTGTCTTCGGCGTGTACGACGCCGGGGAGCGTCTGGGCAAAGCGGGCCACGCCGGGCACATCCAGATAGCCGCCGATATTGTTGCCGCAGTGACACACGAATACGCCGGCGCGAGGGTCTTCTGCGCTGATGTCTCTCTCCGGTGGGTAGGCTTGTCGAATGGTCAGGGTGTGCCGTGCCGAGGCCAGGAGTTGGGCGGCAATGGCCGCTGCTCCACTGGCCTCGATCACCGTTTCAGGGATGTCTTTCGGTTCGCGGAAAGGCCCGGCCACGTAGATGCCTGGCCGGCTGGTTTGCAGGGGGTCGAAAAGCGTTGTATGGCAGAATCCATACTCATCCAGCGCGATTCCCAGTTGGCGGCCTAACTCCTTCACCGAATTGGAGATTTCCATCCCTACGGAGAGCACGACCAGATCGAATTCCTCCTCGATAAGGGGTAAGGGGTTGGTGATTGGTGATTGGGATTCAGGTTTTTGATTCCCAACCTCTGATCCCTTATCCCTTATCCCTGATCCCTGATCACTGAAATATCTCACTACAAGGTTCCTATTTCCAGGGTTTTCCTTTACCTCGCTGATCCGACAGCGCGTATATTCCACGCCATACTTTTCCTCCGCCCGCCGGTAATATTCTTCGTAGCCTTTGCTGTAGGCGCGCGTATCCATGAAGAAGACCTGGCAGTGCACATCGCCATTGCCGTGACCATCGCGGGCCTCCCCCTGGGCGTGTTCGATGGTCATGATGGCCTCTTTGGCGGCGTACATGCAGCACACCGAGGAGCAATAATCGTGGTTCTGATCGCGGCTGCCCACACATTGCAGGAAGGCGATCCGGCGCGGCGGTTGGTCATCGGAGGGCCGTTGGGCGCGCCCCCTGGTTGGGCCGCTAGCCGAGAGCATGCGTTCGTATTGCAGAGAAGTGACCACATTGGGGTAGCGGCCAAGCCCGTATTCCTCAGAGAGATGGGTGTTATAGATCTGATAACCTGGCGCCAATACGACCGCGCCGATGTGGATTTCGTGGGTCTTTTCGATGTCATCATGAAAAATTGCGTTTCTTCCGCAAGCGAATACGCACGACCAACACTCCGAGCAGACGCCGCAGGCCAGGCAGCGAGCCGCCTCGGCCTGGGCGCCGAGGTCATCATAGCCGCCTTCCACCTCAGCGAAACTGTCAATGCGCTGCTCTACCGATAGTTCCGGCAGAGGGACGCGCGCCTGAGGGGTGATTTCGCCTCGGGCAATGCGATCTTCGATCTCGGCCTGGGTCAGGTTGACCACCGGCAATTCCGGTCTCGAGGACGGCTCGAGGGGCTGATCCTGCAAATAGCGAAGGATCGATTCAGCGGCTTTGTGCCCATTTGCTACCGCCTCGATGACGAAGGCCGTGCCAGAGACGCTGTCTCCCGCGGCGAAAACGCCGGCCCGGCTGGTGGCGAAGGTGTTAGGGTTGATGGCAATGGTCTGCTGCTCGGTCAGCCCCACTCCGGCATCATCCGGGATGAAAGCCAAACCGGCGCGCTGTCCCACGGAGAAGATCACCGTATCGCATGGGATGATGTGTTGCGTATTGGGTGTTTTTTCTATGTGCAGACGACCGACTTCATCGAAGTGGAAGGAGGTCACCTGCATGCATTCCACCCCTTGAACATGATCGTCCTGATTCCCCAGGATACGCTCGAAGGTGCGGCCAGGGTGTAGATGGACTCCTTCTTCCTCGGCTGCATCAACCTCCCAGGGATGAGCCGGCATATCAGTGCGCGATTCCAGGCAAGCCAGTTGGACCTCGCACCCCAGCCGCACCGCGCTGCGAGCGCAGTCAATTGCAACGTTGCCGCCTCCCAACACCAGCACGCGCCTTCCCAAGGAAGAAGGATGAAGGGTGAAGGATGAATCTTCTACATTTTCATCCTTCATCCTTCTTCCTTCATCCTTTGTTTGCCTTCCGCCTTCATACTTTCCAAGCCGCACATCGCGCAAGAAGTGAGTGTTGATCAGCACGCCATCCAGCCCGGCGCCAGGGATGGGCAAACGCACTCCTTCGTGAGCGCCCACCGCGATCAACACAGCCGAAAAGCCTCGCTCGAAGATTTCATCCAGATCGTTGACCTGATGATTCAGCCGCAAATCTACCCCAAGATCAACAATGTCTTGCACCTCTCGTTCGATGATTTCGGTGGGCAGACGGTATTCTGGCACGCCCAGCCGCAACATGCCGCCGGCCACAGGCATGGCCTCGAAGATTGTCACGGGGTATCCGGCTCTAAGGACGTCCTGAGCAGCCGTCAACCCGCACGGCCCCGCCCCGATGATGGCCACGCGCTGATCGGGGTGAGTGATTTCCGCAGGCTGGACCGGCTGGCGCGGCCAGTCATAGACTTTGTCGGTGACGAAGCGCTTCAGGGCGCGGATGTTGATGGGTTGATCTACCAGCCCGCGGTTACAGGCCGTCTCGCAGCGATGGTTGCAAATGCGCCCGCAGATGCCGGGGAAGGGGTTGTCCATCTTGATCACCCGCAGGGCGTCATCCCAGCGCCCCTCCCGGATCAGGGCGATATATCCCTGGGCGCGTTGCCCGGAGGGGCAGGCATCCCGGCAGGGAGCGATGCCGCGCTTTTCGATGGCAACGGCGTTCGGCACGGCTTGCGGGTAGAGTTGGTAGATGGCATGCTGGCGAGCCAGACCTTCGTTGAAGCGGTCGGGAACCACCACAGGGCAAACAGCCAGGCAATCGCCGCATGCCACACACTTCTGTGTATCCACATAGCGGGGGCGCTGGCGGATTCGAGCGCGAAAATCCCCGGCCTGCCCGGCGATTTCGACGACTTCGCTGCCTGTCAAAATTTCGATATTGGGATGCCGCCCGGTCTCGACCAGTTTTGGCGAGATCGTGCACATGGCGCAGTCGTTGGTGGGGAAGGTCTTGTCGAGTTGGGCCATCTTGCCGCCGATGGCCGCTTCCTTCTCCGCCAGATACACCTTGAATCCCTGCTCAGCCAAATCCAGCGAAGCCTGCATCCCCGCGATGCCGCCGCCGACGACCATCACGGCGCCGATTGGAAAGGATGAAGGATGAGGTATGAAGGATGAGGTATTCATATCGCTTATTTACGCAGGGAAAAAGTGACCATTATTTATTCTTGGCTTTTACTTTTCTGACGATGGTAACAAAGATGGCAATAAGTTCGTCAGTTTCGTTGTGGAGCGGTGTGGCTCTTTCTTCAGTAACAACGCCCGATTCACAAAGCAATTCGAGCCAGTAGCCGGTTTCATCCAATTCTTGTAAAGACCCTTCGATTTTGCTGATAAAGTCAGCGTCAGATTTGGCGCGTTGGGCCTCGCGATATTGCGCGCCGCCCGCAAATCATCTTTCTTATACTTCCTCCTTCCTCCTTCCGCCTTCATCCTTCATCCTTTCCTCTACCGCCTCCCACGGAAGCCATCTTCCTCAATTTCATCCTTCATCCTTCTGCCTTCATCCTCGATCCTTCCGCCTTCATTCTTCAACGGATTCGGCCCCAACGCCCGAATGCGTTCGGTCATCTCCTGTGCAGCCATCGCAAAGGCCTGGCCCTGGCTGCCGGACATGAAGTACATGCCCAGCCGCTCGCCGCCCAACCCGATCTCATCCAGGATGGCTTTGGTATGTTCGACCCTCGCCAGCCCGCGCTCGTTGCCGCGCGCGTGGTGACAATTCCCGATCGGGCAGGCTACCAGGTATACGCCATCGGCGCCTTGTTCGAAGGCTTCCAAAAGATAGCGGGCATCGGTTTTGCCGGTGCATGGCAGACGCACGAACTTGACATTAGCCGGATACTGGATGGAGAGCGCGCCGGCAGTGTCGGCCGCCATGTACCCGCAGTAGATGCAGTAGAAGGCGGTTATTTCGGGTTCGAAGCCATTTGGTTTTTGTACGTTCATATTCCTGATAGCTGACTACTGACCACTGACTACTGACTACCGACCACGGACAACCGTTCACTGTCCCATGGCAACCAGGCGCCAAGCCCGCCGATCTCGCGCAGCATGATCTGCTCGTCGGTGTAGTTGACCAATTGGATGGCGTTGGCCGGACATTCGCCTGTGCAGGTTCCGCAGCCCTGGCATAATGCCTCGTCAATATAGGCTGCGCCGCCTAGATTGCCTACCCCAGAACGTCCCTCCAGTTGGATGACCTGGGGGATACTGAATGGACAGGTGCGGGTGCAGGTCAGGCAACCGACGCATTTTTCGGGATCCACCACCGCGACGACGCCGCCGAGAAACAGCGAATCGCGTTGAGATAGAATCGTCAAGGCGCGCCCAGCCGCGGCGAGCGCATGGCTGATGCTCTCCTCGATGAATTTCGGGTAATGCGCCATCCCAGCCAGGAAAAAGCCATCGCGCATGAAATCCATCGGGCGCAGTTTTATCTGAGCTTCTTTGAAGAACCCCTCACTGGAGAGCGGCACGTTGAAAATCTCAGCGAGTTCGCCGATCCCCTCGGCAGGGAGGATAGACATGCTCAGGGGAACCACATCAGCAGGCAGGGCAAGCTGGCGATTCAAGGCCTGGTCACGCACCATCACGGTTACCCGGCCTCCAGAGGTTTCGATTTTGGGAAGCTCTTCATCGGTATACCGGATGAAAACCACGCCGAGTTCTCTGGCTTTTGTGTAATATTCTTCCCTGAATCCGTAGGTGATGATGTTCTTATAGAGCACGCTCACCCGGCAATTGGGGTTGAATAGTTTCAAACGAATGGCGTTTTTGATCGTATTGGTGCAGCAAACACGCGAACAATAATCTGGGGCGCCATACGGCCGCACACATTGGATCATCACCACATCTTCGAGGGCGGCAATTTTCTCGGGGTTGTGGATCACCATTGCCTCCAGATCGCGCTGCGTGATCACCTGGGTAAGTCCCAACCAGGGATGGTCCTGCGCCTCTCGTCCACCCGTGGCGATGATGGTCACTCCATGTTCGATAGAGAAACGCTGAGCCTCGCTTCCCGGACGCCTGGTTTCCACTTCGGTCTGATAGAACCCCACATGGCCCTGATGGCCTACCACCTCGGTGTGCGTGAGGGCGGTAATATTCTGATGAGCGCGGACTCGGTTGATCAGATCGCGGCCGAGACGACGGGGGTTGTATCCCTCGGCAACGTAATACATATCCTGTAAATTGCCCCCCAGTTGATGAGATCGCTCGACAATATGGACTTCATAACCGCTGTCGGCAATGGCCAGCGCGGCGGTCATGCCTGAAAGCCCGCCGCCAACGATCAGCGCCCGAGGTTGGCAGATATATTTTTTCTTGTGGACGGCCTGGGATTTGGCGGAACGACCCACTGCAATGCGGGTGAGTTCCAACGCTTTGCGATTAGCCTGGGCTTCCTGCCAGACATGAACGCGTGTGCATTGTTCTCGGAGATTGACTAATTCCATGAGATAAGGATTTAGCCCGGCCTGCCTGATCGAACGTTGGAAGAGGGAATCGTGGGTGCGGTTGCTGCATCCAACGATCACGACGCGATTCAAACCCTGTTCTTCGATCTGGTTTCGAAGGCGCGTCAGACCCTCCGGGAAACAGGCATAATCCATTTGTTCCACTGCAACCACTGCAGGCCATCTGGATGCCTGTTCCATCAGGTTGTTGATGTCAATGAACCTGCTGAGCGACCCTCCGCAATTACATGTGAACACGCCGACTCGCGGCGCTTCCAGGCTGACGTCTCTCTCGGGCGGCAGCCCATCCATGGAGAGAAAAGGCCATTCACGAGAATAGATGAACGTGTTCAGGCGATCATTCAGCAGGCGCATGACCTCGCCCGCCGCGCCGCTGGCATCAATGATCGTCTCGACGATTTCTTTCGGCGAGGAGAACGCGCCGCAAACGAAGACCCCGGAGTGGGAGGTGTGCAAAGGGGTGAATTTGTCCGTTTGGCAGAATCCATACCGGTTGAGTTCGAGATCGAGCAGTTGGGTGAAGTGATGGGCAGATTGGGGAGGTTGCAGCCCCGTTGCCAGAACAACCATCTCGAAGGTTTGCTCCTGCTGATAGCCGTCAGGATGCGCATAATGCAGGATCAGATTGCTGCTCTGTGGGTCCTCACGAATTTGCGAAACCCGACAGCGAATATATTGGATGTGATGTTGTTCCTGGGCTTTCTCGAAATAGGCGTTGTATTCTTTGTTGAATGTACGTTCATCCATGATGAACACTGTGCAGTCCACCTCTTTGCCCAGCCGTTGTTTGGCTAATATCGCTTCTTTGGTGGTGTACATGCAGCAAATCGAAGAACAATAGGTGTTGCGCCGGTCGCGCGAGCCGATGCATTGCAGCCAGGCAATGGAATTCGGTTTGCGTTGGTCGGAGGGGCGGAGGATGATGCCTTCGGTTGGCCCGGAGCGACTGGCCAGGCGTTCGTAATCCATGGCATGTAATACATTGGGATAGCGCCGATAACCCAGCTCTTCCATTTCGGTGGGATCGTAAGCCTGAAAACCCAGGGCCAGGATGATCGCCCCGACCTCGATGGAGTGTAGACGGGGTTTCTCGTTCAGATCAATAGCCCCCGTAGGGCAGATCTCGACGCATTTGCCGCAATCCTCGCAATATGGCCCTCGCTCGATGACATAGGCGTCAGGGATGGCGCGAGCAGCAACCTTGTAGGCGGCCTTGTGCATGGTCATGCCCTGTTGGTAACTATCCGGGAGTTCGACCGGGCAGACCTCGGCGCAGTAACCGCAGTTGATGCAGCGATTCATATCAACGTAACGGGGTTCTCCGCGCAGTGAGATCGTGAAATCACCGGCCTGCCCCTCGATGTCGAGGACGCTCGTGCTGGTGAGGACTTCGATATTCGGGTGTTGGTTGTTTTGAATGTAGGCGGGCGAAATGGAAGGGCGTGTGCATCCATAGCCATGATCTGGCGTTCCCCGGCAAAGGACACAATCGTGTTGTGGGAACATATACCCCAATTGGGCTACCCGACCGCCCAGGCAAGGCGTTTGTTCGATGAGATAGACTTTCAGACCTGAATCGGCTAAATCCAGCGCGGAGCGCATTCCCCCAATTCCGCCACCCACGACCATGACGGCAGCTGGCTTTGGCTGAATGAAATCAACAGGAGGACTGGCCATAAAAGCTGCACCACTTTCGTAGTTGTGACCTTATTCACAATGTCAATAAAAAAGCCGCCCGGTCTATATTGATGGGCGGCTACGGTGTAAACTTCGTGGCCCTCTGATCCTTAGCTTTGTTGTCAGGCAGATATGTGGTTCAGTTTTGCGTTGTTGATTGTCTCTGACGATGATAAGGTTGGATGATGTACTCTCATTGTAACAAAGGGAGAATCGGCTGTCAAATATCTTCTTCGTTCAGGTAGCGGTCAATAGCTGCGGCAGCCTTACGCCCGGCCACCATGGCAGTGACAACCAGGTCTGGGCCAGTCGCTCCGTCGCCGCCGGCGAAGACCCCTTTTCGGCTGGTGGCGCCGGTTTCGGCGTCGGTGACGATCAGACCCCACTTGTGGGTTTCCAATTCTGGGGTAGTCTTGCCGATGGTATCGTCGGGCCAGTAGCCCAGGGCTTTGATGATGGTATCCACTTCGATGATGAAATTCGAACCTTCGATGGGGATTGGACGCGGGCGACCCGAAGAGTCTGGTTCGCCTAATTCCATCTTGACACACTCGACCGCGGCCAGTTTGCCGTCATCGCCAGCGATGAATTTGATCGGTTGGGTGAGGAATCGATATACAGCGCCCTCGTCTACTGTCAGTTCGCGATCGTGGCTGTTCCCGGGCATCTCAGCCTCGGTGCGGCGGTACAGGCAGAACACCTCTTCAGCGCCCAGGCGGATGGCTGTACGCAGGCAATCGGCGGCGGTATCGCCCCCGCCAATCACGGCAACCTTCTTGCCGACCTCAGGTCTGGTTTTCATACCTTCTGGTAGCAGGTCGGTTGGCACATTGGCGCGAATCAGAAACTCCGTGGCATTGATCACACCAGGCAGGTCTTCCCCCTCGATGTCCATCGGCGCGTCGATATTAGCCCCTATGCCGATGAACAAAGCCTGGTATCCCTCGGCGAAAAGGTCGTTTATCTTCTTGTCTTTGCCGATGAAGGTGTTGGGCTGGAATTCGACCCCTGCTTCCGACAAGTCATTCCACAGATCGAATACATACTCTTTGGGCAGTTTGAAGCTGGGGATGCCGTAAGTCAACAAGCCTCCCGGCCCAGGTTTAGCCTCGAAGATGGTCACGTGGTGGCCTTTACGCACCAACTGTTCGGCGCAGCTCAAACCGGCAGGCCCTGCGCCAACGATGGCAACTTTTTTCCCAGTAGGCTTGCCTACAGGGATTCTATAGCCCACAGTTCGACGCTGTTGTTGGACGACAAAGGCCTCCAACAGGCCGGTGAGCACGGGTTCGCCCTTTTTGCCGCGCGGGCAGGCGCCCTGGCACAACTGATCGTGCGGGCACACGAGCGAGCAAATTTCTGGCAAGGAACTGGTTCGACGGTAAACCTCGGCTGCTTCCAGGAATTCTCCCTTTTCGATGTACCACATCGCCAGGGAAATGTCATTGTCTGCCGGGCAGGCCTTGAAGCACGGGGCCGGGTCCGGGCAGTGGATACACCGCTGCGCTTCTTGGATGGCTGTTTCTGCATCTGGTATCAACAATACGCCATCGAAATCTTTGATGCGTTCCTCAGGGGAGCGGATGGGGAGTCCGGCTGAGGTCAGCAGCATGCGTTCCTTGCGATCAACGCCAGGGAACTCGCGACGTTTTTCGTTCATGGTGATTCTCCTTGAAATACAAAGACCGTGCTCGTTAGCCAGCACGGTCCTTTTCGACGTGCTATCGAGCTACTTCGGAAACCTCTTCGAGGGGAAGTGATTTGACCTGAATTTTGGGCAAGCCGCCTTCATCCATCAGACGGGGGACGATGGCCTCCCAATGCACAGCCATGAAGTGGATTCCGCTGATGTCTGGGGTCTTTTTGAGTTTTTCGATCATCTCCAGGGCGATGGCGACGCCCTCTTCCATCTGACCGTCCTTATCGCCCGCAGCATCCATTCGTTGGACGATTTCAGCGGGGATGGCTACCCCAGGCACATCATCAGCCATATAGTGGGCTGCTTTCGCGCTCTTCAAGGGGATCATGCCTGCGAGGATGTAGACCTTGTCGAGGAGGTTTCGTTTGTCGAGGGCTTCGAGCCAGTTCAGGAAGCCATCGTAATCGAAGATGGGCTGAGTCTGGATGAATTGCGCTCCGGCGTTGATCTTCTTCTCGGCGCGGATGGCCTCGTATTTTGGCGGCGCGCCAAAAGGAGAAGCGGCGGCGCCCAGGAAGAACTCAGGACGTTGTTTGATCGGTCTGCCGTCCAGGTAGATGCCTTCATCTCTCATTCGACGCAGCATCCACAGTATCTGTATGGCGTCCATGTCGAATTGATCGGGTTTGGTCATCGGGGCGGGGCCGAAGCGGTGATGATCCCCGGAGAGACAGAGAATATTCTTGATGCCCAAACCGGCCGCGCCCATTGCGTCCGACTCGATGACCACCCGGCTGCGGTCACGCGCCTGCAACTGCATGACTGGTTCCAGCCCTGAGTCCAGACAGATCTTGCTGGAGGCTATGCTTCCCATACGGGCAGAGGCTGAGGCGTTGTCGGTGAAATTTGCCGCGGGCACATACTCACGCAGAAACTCAGATTTTTCGCTGATGGATTGGGTCGAGACGCTCAATGGCGGCGCGATCTCGGCGGTGCAGGTGAATTCCCCGGTGCGCAGGTTGGCTTCTAACAGGGAGATGGGTTCTTCGTAAGCCGGCGGGTGGTATTCGCTGTCGCCCTGCCACCAATCCGGCTGACGGACTTTGTAGAAGATTCTTTCCCAATCCTCGTCGAATTTTTCGCGGTTGGTGAAAAACTCGATGAACCTGGGACTGCCCTCGGTCTTCCGCCAGGTTCTGATGACATCCAGCCAGGTTTCACGACCGACTCTGGCCCCATCGAGCGGGGCGTTGATTTCCAGTAATTTGTGATCGCGCCCCATCCGTTCGGCGCGCTTGTAGATTTTGTACCACGTACAGGGGCGGGTTGCGTCCACTTCGCAAGCCTCGGGCGTTGCGCCGCCGCAAAGGCCGTTGCGCAGGCCTTTCGGACAGGTCATGGGGCAGACGAAAGCTGTCTCTTGCAGGATGCAGTTGCCGCACATGCGGCATCCGAACAGAACGCCTTTGATGAGACCCTCGCCTGCTGTAAATACTTTCATAAATGATGAAATATCTTCGCGGTTATATGGTTTGAAAGGGGCCTGGTAACGCGGGGGGGAGAAAATCGCCATGGAATTGATCCTTTCGAAGAATGTAAAAAAAAGACACCTTTGCCTGAGATAACTGCCCAACCGCGGCGTCATTCTGAGTCAAAGAAGGAGTCTCCCGATGATCGTATTCAAATATCTGCGCCAGTATATCGTGGGATATTGAAAAGTCAACGACCAGTATCCGATTTTTATGGAAAAAGTGATATTGGTAATATCGTTTATAAAATGAATGTCACCCCTGGAAAGGAGTCCGACGCTCCGCTTTCCAATCCTGGTATAATCATGCTGTGGCTCGTAGAAAATCCCCTAAAGAACTATCTGTCGAAGAACTCCGCACCTTGTTGGTGGAGAAGCAGCGCGCGGCCCGTCAGGAACGCCTGGAGCGTTTTCGCAAGACAGGCCGTGTGATCACGCTCGCCTCAGACCTGGATGCGCCTTCTCTCGATGATTTGCGTACAAGTCCCTTAGCCGATGCTGATGACAACAGCGCCCCCTCGCCCCGGCGCAGGGTGTTGGATTATTTCCTATTGGCGATCGAAATTCTGGCGGTGTTGGGTCTGGTATTCGTGCTCTTCAATGGTTTGGAGGTCATCCAGGAATTGAATCAGGAGGTTGCCCGCGCCCTGGAACAGCCCACTCTGACTCCTACCCCTTTGATTCGGGCAGTGGTTTTGCCCTCAGGGCACACCCCTCCTATCGAAGGCGTTGCACAGTATAATGAAGCTGAAATTCCTGAACACCTGCGCCCCCTGGTGCAATCTTTGGCGAATATTCCGATCCCGACACAAGGCCCTGCGCAAGCGCACCGAATTCAGATCCCTTCGATAGGCGTAGATGTTTCGATCGTCCAGGGAGATGGTTGGGAACAATTGAAGAAGGGGGTAGGCCAGCATGTGGGGTCGGTGAATCCGGGGGAAAATGGAAACATGATCCTATCAGCGCATAATGATATCTTTGGCGAGATTTTCCGATACCTGGAAGAACTCGAACCCGGCGACGAGATCATTATTCACACCCAGCAGCGCGTCTACACCTATGTGGTTTTCAGTAAGAAAATCGTCGAGCCGACAGAAGTAGAATTCCTGGATCAAACCGCCAAGCCGATAGCCACGTTGATCTCTTGTTATCCTTACCTTGTTGACGATCAGCGGATCGTGGTGCAGGCGCAGCTCAAGAGCGGCGGTGGCTAGTGACTGACCCTCGCCGACCCTGGCCGCCGCATACAAAACTTACCGTCAGCACCCTTCTGCTGGCGTTGTTCATTTTCTTGCTCACCAGATTTCGTGTGACGATTTCCCCGTTCATCCTGGCGTTGATCCTGGCATTCGTACTCACTCCACCGGTCAATAGGTTAGAAGAGCGTTTGCCTTTCTCGCGAGGCGTGATCACTGGCTTGATGTTCCTGGTTGTCCTGGCGTTGTTGTTGTTTTTCCCCGTTGTGTTCATTCCCCCTCTTGCAGAGCAGATTGCCGACCTGAACCTGGATTTTCAGTTGCTTCTCGAACAGGTGGAACAACTCATTGGTCATCGCTATATCATCGCCGGTCAGGTCATTGATGGCGCGGCGATTTTCGATCAGATCGTCGGGTTAGTACAAGAGATCCTTCAGCCGCTCTTTGGGGAGACCCTGGGTTTTGCGTTCGATGTTCTGTCCTCCCTGGTATGGGTGGTATTCATTTTCGTAGTATCGTTTTACCTGGTCAAGGATAGCTCTGCCGTAGTGGAATGGCTGGATCGCCTCCCACCCCCGGATTTACGAACCGATTTCCGGCGTTTACGCCAGGAGATCAACCAGATTTGGGCGGCATTTTTCCGCGGGCAACTCATTTTGGGAATGGTAGTGGCGACATTATTCACGATCATCGGTTTTGCGATTGGCTTGCCGTTTGCCTTTGCCATGGGCGTCCTGGCGGGGTTGTTGGAATTCCTGCCCAGCATTGGGCATGGCATCTGGCTGACGATTGCGACCATCCTGGCGCTGTTTGCCGGTTCGACCTGGATGAACCTGCCCAATTGGGTTTTCGCGCTGATCATCATTGGTCTGCATATCGTTTATCAACAATTCGATTTGAATTATCTCATCCCGCGCATTATCGGTCATCAGGTGCATTTGTCGCCCTTAGTGGTGATCCTGGGGATCGTGGCGGGGGCTGCCATGGCTGGAGTTTTAGGGATTTTGCTGGCAGCCCCAACGGTTGCCTCAGCCCGGGTGATTGGGCGCTATGTCTTCGCCAATTTGAGTGATACCGATCCTTTCCCGGCGATGGCCTCCTCCCCTTTGCCGCCTCCCGATCCGCGCTGGTGGGCGATCAAAGGCAAATTCTCGGATGATGATCGAAAGAAAAAGAAAGATGACAACTCCTGAATCGATTCGACAATCTCCGCCTTGGGGGGGCAATGTTAAGCTGGTTGTTGGCCTGACCATTGTTGCTATCGTGGCAGCCTTCCTGGTTCGTTTTCAGAATATCATCGCGCCATTGCTGCTGACTTTCATCCTCACCTATTTGCTGCATCCTCTGATTTCTCGATTGAGCAAAGCCACGCGCCTTTCCTGGCGAATGTCGGTGAACGTGGTTTACCTGATTTTCGTGATCCTGTTGGTGGCCTCGTTCACCATGACCGGATTGGCGTTGGTGCAGCAACTGCAGAATCTTATCGGCGTCATCGAGCGTTTTATCAACTCTCTCCCGGAATTGGTCGAAACCTGGTCTACGACAGTCTATCGAATCGGGCCTTTCGAGATTGATATGTCGCAATATCTATCAGCCTCGAATCTGGAAGCCTGGATCCAGCAAGTAATTTCCATCGTCCAACCCGTATTGGGTCAGGCGGGGGGGTTGTTGGGCACAGTGGCTGCCGGGACCGCCTCGACCTTGATGTGGGGTTTCTTCATTATTCTGTTATCCTATTTTCTTCTGGCCGATATGGGGCAGGTGCCTGACAAGCTGGTCGGCATCGAATTGCCGCCGGGGTACGATGATGATCTGCTCAGGATGGGGCGCGAGTTAGGTCGGATTTGGAATGCCTTCCTCAGGGGCCAGGTGATCCTATTTACGTTGACCGTTCTAGTCTATTCGGTTTTACTGGCTATCCTGGGGGTGCGCAATGTATTGGCTATTGCGGTGTTGGCAGGGTTCGCTCGCTTCGTCCCTTATGTGGGGCAATGGCTGACCTGGATTGTCATCATTCTCGTCACCCTCTTCCAGAAGAGTAATTACTTTGGCCTGGAAGCATACCAGCACATGCTGTTAGTTTTCGTGATCGCCATCATCATAGATCAAATCCTGGATGGCTTCCTGGCGCCGCGCATTCTCGGCAAGACATTAGGCGTTCATCCTGCGGCGGTGCTGGTAGCCGCCATCGTGGCGGCCAATCTTCTGGGGTTGTTGGGGGTCGTACTGGCCGCGCCTGTGCTGGCGACGCTCACCTTCGTGGGCCGCTACGTGGCGCGCAAGATGTTGAGCCTTAATCCTTGGCCCGAGCCAGAAGAAGAGACTGAATCGGCGCAGTATCCCTGGATTGGTTGGGGAAATCGTCTTCGAGAGTGGTTGAACTCACTACCTCGATTGCGGCGAAAAGATCGCCAGGGCTGAAGACTGACCTAGGTTGTCTGTCAAATTCGTTGGAGCATGTACGCGGCTGGGATGGACGCCAGGGAGTGAGTGCCCATTCCGGTTAAAAACTCGACCCTAAAGGCTTTTTGTTACCTTTAGGGTCGAGTTTATGCTGCATCAAAACCGATAGGCGATTAGTTGTAAAGTCTTTCTTTGATTTCCAGAACCTGGCGACGGACTTTTTCATCTACCTCGATCAAATCCGAAATCTTCTCGTGGCCGTACATCACCGTGGTGTGATCGCGCCCTCCCAGCGCTTCGCCGATTTGGGGCAAGGATGTGTCGGTTTCTTCGCGAATTATATACATGGCGACTTGGCGAGGCCGGGCGACGGCTTGAGTACGTTCACGCCCCAGGATGCGATCAACGGTCACACCGTAAGCCTTGGCAACCGTTTCGATGATTTGTTTCGGTTGAAGCTGTGTCCGATAGGGGAGTAAATCAGCAAGGGCAGAGTCGATCAACTCAGAATCGATGGGCATGCCACGCAAATCGGCAAAAGCCACGATGCGGGTGAGTGCGCCCTCTAACTCGCGGATGTTGGACTGGAATTTTCGAGCGATAATTGCGATGATTTCATCAGAGATGATAAAACCTGCCCGATCAGACTTCGATTGGAGAATCGCTATGCGCGTCTCAAAGTCCGGGGGTTGGATATCGGCGGTAAGCCCCCATTCGAAGCGCGAACGCAGGCGCTCCTCCAGGGTGATCATCGCCTTGGGAGGCCGGTCAGAGGTCATCACGATCTGTTTATTTTGACCATGAAGGGTATTGAATGTATGAAAGAATTCTTCCTGGGTGGATTCTTTGCCGGCGATGAACTGGATATCATCAATCAGCAATATATCAATGCGCCGGTATTTTTCTCGGAAAGCCTGAGTGGTATGCGAGCGAATGGCGTTGATTAGATCGTTCGTGAATTCTTCGGAGGATACGTATAAGACGGTCTGATCTATCTGTCCACATTGGTTGCCAATGGCATGTAACAGGTGAGTCTTCCCCAATCCTACGCCGCCGTACAGGAATAGGGGGTTATAAGCCAGGGCTGGCCTTTCGGCCACGGCCAGCGAGGCAGCATGAGCCAGACGATTGCTTGGTCCTACGACGAAGCTATCGAAATTATAGCGTCCGTTCAAAGTTGGATTGACATCTTTTTTCGCGGACTGGCGCTTTTCGTTGACTGGTTGCTTTTGTGGAATTGGTTCAGGGGTCTGCCAGACTGTGAAGCGAACCGCCACTGTGCGGTTCATCATCCCAGAAAGTAGCTTCGAAACTGTGCTTGAGAGGCGGTCTTCCAGCCAGTCACGGGCATAAGCATTTTTTACCCCGATGATAAACGCGCCGTCCTCATAGGTGATCAGTTCCGTATCGCGCACCCACGTATCGAAGGCGGCTTTGGGCATTTCCACTTGTAGTTGGCCGAGTGCAGCTTGCCAGGCTTGGGCGGCTTTCATGATTGGCGTTCCTCCTCCGTGTCGTGAAAAGGTGACGTAATCGAACCCTGACTCATCTTTGCCCGAATCGATGAGTTTCTATGTGTGAGTTCACTGAAAAAACTCCTGAACGAGGGGGCGGGGCGGCATATGTTCAACTGATGTTCAAGAAGTGTGGGATTGAACCCCACTGGCGACGAAATGCAACCATGTGAGTGGCATGATGTTATCAGAGGGTGGGTTGATATTGCAAGACGTTAACCCTACGCCAGCCTAAAAATAATCAACATTTTAAGGCATGTAATCTTAAAGAAAATCCGCGCGGTAGGCGGATAATCTCTGCAATATTCATCGAATGATGACAGGTCGAAATGCCCCCAATGATGGAAGTAGATAAAGAATCACCCCCATATGTGGGTGAAAATACCGATTTTCGGCTTTTAGTCCCAGGGTTAGGGGGTGATCAATCTTAAATAATTCACTGGCTGGCGGAACTATCGCTCGAGTATGTGAAACACGAAAATATGAATCGGAAACCAGGCTAATGCGTTGAAATTGGTGAAAAAACATTGTGTTAGAATCTTGCCATAGTCGAGTTGCGCATTTCAGGTGGGGCGCATCTTAGAAATGACCTGGAGATGCACCCCACCTGTACGTCAATTGCGCACCTGCATACAATGCTCCCCATGGAATCGAATAATTCTCCTCCTGTAAGGGATTTTCTATTTACCGCGTTATTCCTTGCTCTGGTTGGATGGCTCGGGCTGTTCGCGGTGATAATTCGGACATTACCTGTCTTGGGTCCGCGTTGGTTGTTTTTCTTTCTGTTGGTCCTGGCGATCGCGGGTTCGATATTACCCGCGGCGGCATTCTTGAATTATCGTTTTCCTACTACGCCTCCAGCCAAGCGGACGACGGTGCTCAGGGAAGCCCTGTTGGTTAGCTTTTTCATCGCCACCCTGGCCTGGCTACAACTCTGGCGAGTCTTGACTCCTGCTCTGATTGTGTTGTTGGCCTTGGGGATTGGGTTTATCGAATGGATGATCCGGTTATGGGAGGGCAGCCGCTGGGAACCTTGAACGTGCACTTGTTCGAATGCTGAATGCCTGTGAAACAATGTCTGAATTGCGAAATCTTCCATCGGTTGATAAATTGATCAATTCTCCTCAGGGCAGTGAGTGGATTGCAGGTCATGGGCGCGCTTTGACAGTCGAGGCCATCCGCTTGACGCTCGACGATGCGCGCGCTGGCCACAAATCGGGGAGTCCATTGCCGTCTCAGGCTGATTTGCTCGGTAAGATTGCCGACAAACTCGAATTCTGGGCAGCGCCCACGCTCCGGCAAGTGATCAACGCCACGGGCGTGATTATTCATACCAACCTGGGTCGCGCCCCCATGAGCGCGGCCGCTATCGAGGCCGCGCGCCAGGCATCGCTGGGTTACTCCAACCTGGAATATGATTTGGCCCAGGGGCAGCGGGGATCGCGTTCCCTGCATGCTGAAACCCTGTTGACCAGGTTGACTGGCGCTGAAGCCGCCCTGGTGGTCAATAACAACGCCGCAGCAGTTCTTCTTGCTCTGACGGCGCTGGCCCATCGAAGGCGGGTGGTGATTGCCCGTTCTCAGTTGGTGGAGATCGGCGGCGGTTTCCGCGTCCCCGATGTGATGAAACAGTCTGGCGCCAAATTAGTGGAGATTGGCGCGACCAATCGGGTTCATTTACGTGATTACCAACAAGCCATCGCTGACCAGCCCATCAAGTTGGTTATGCGCGCTCATCGCTCGAACTTCGCTATCGTCGGCTTCACCGCCGAGCCTGCTTTCGATGAGATCGTCGCTGCCGCTCACATGGCCGATATCCCGGTGTTGGATGATCTTGGTTCGGGCGCGCTGTTGGATACCGCCCGTTTTGGCCTGGCTCATGAACCTATGGCGCAGGAGTCGATTGATGCAGGGGCCGACCTGGTCTGCTTCTCCGGGGATAAATTGCTGGGCGGCCCCCAGGCTGGGATCATCGTGGGGAGGAGTGAGCTGGTAGTAAAATTGAAGAAACATCCACTTGCCCGCGCTGTTCGCTCGGATAAAATGGCGCTGGCGGCGTTGTCGGCTACTCTCTCCCATTATTTGAGGGACGAGGCCCTGAGCGAGATTCCCATCTGGCGGATGATTTCCGCGCCTCAGGCTGAAATGCAAGCCCGCGCCCAGGGTTGGGCAACCAGCCTCGAGTTCGGGAAAGTGATTCCCGGCCAATCAACCGTGGGGGGCGGCAGTCTTCCCAGAGAATCCATCCCGACTTTCCTGCTTGCCCTCGATCTTCCTCATCCTGATCGCTTCTTGAAACAGCTACGCCAGAATGATCCTCCGATCATTGGCCGCATCCAGGATGGCCTGGCAGTGTTCGACCCCCGAACTGTCCTGTCTGAGCAAGATGAGATTTTCCTCAAAGGCATAAGAAATATCAACAAACGCGAAGGAAGGTGAACAATTATGAAATCTGATCTCGATCGTTTAATGAAAACACGCAACCTGGACGCCATCCTGGTGACCGGGCCGGCGCAGCACAACCCTGCCATGGTTTATCTGACCGGAGGCAGGCACATGACCAGCGCGGATTTGATCAAGCCCTGCGGGGGCGATCCTCTCTTGTACTACAACCCCATGGAACGTGATGAAGCCGCTGCCACAGGCTTACGAACCAAGAACCTGGCTGAATATGGATTCGAGGACTTGCTCAAGCAAGCAGAGGGGGATACAGTCAAGGCGCTGGCCTTGCGATACCAGAAGATGCTGACGGAGCAGAGCATCACATCTGGCCGCATGGCTATCTATGGCAAAATAGACGTTGGCGCCGGGTACGCGGTGTTTTCGGCTTTGAGAGAATTGATGCCTGATCTGGAGATCGTGGGGGAAACCGCGCGCGACTCGATGTTGTTGGAAGCCATGGCTACCAAAGACGAGTCCGAGATCGAGCACATGCGCCAGATGGGCAAGATCACGACGACGGTGGTTGGCAATGTGGCTGACTTCCTGACCTCCCATCAGGCGAAGAATGGATTCCTGGTAGATAGAACAGGAGAGGCGCTGAAGATCGGGGATGTCAAGCGGCGCATCAATCTATGGCTGGCGATGGAGGGCGCGGAAAACCCCGAAGGCGTGATCTTCGCCATTGGGCGTGATGCCGGCGTGCCGCACAGTTCAGGAAACGCAGATGATTTACTGCGCCTTGGTCATACGATTATCTTCGATATCTTCCCCTGTGAAGCCGGCGGAGGCTATCATTACGATTTCACCCGCACCTGGTGCCTGGGATTTGCGCCTGAACAGGCCCAGGCTTTGTATGAGGATGTCTTCGAGGTGTATCATCAGATCATGGCTGAACTCGAAGTGGGCGCGCTCTTCAAAGATTATCAGAAGCGAGCTTGTGAACTCTTCGAAGCCCGGGGGCATCCAACGATCAAAGAGGATGCCACCCTCCAGGAGGGGTATGTCCACAGCCTGGGACACGGCCTGGGATTGCACGTCCACGAGCGACCCTGGTCGGGAAGCACCGCCACGCAGGATGATGTTCTCCACCCTGGGGCGGTTGTGACCATCGAGCCGGGACTCTACTATCCCGATAAGGGCATGGGCTGCCGTCTCGAGGATACCGTTTGGGTGAACCTGGACGGTAAGATAGAAGTATTGGCTGATTTTCCCATGGATCTTGTCTTGCCGGTAGGTCATGGAAACCATTAGAGTTCTGGGAATCGAGACTTCGTGTGACGAGACGGCCGCTGCAGTGGTAGAAGACGGGCGCAAGATCTTTTCGAGCGTTGTGGCTTCTCAGGTGGACCTCCATGCCCAATTTGGCGGCGTGTTCCCCGAGGCAGCCTCGCGCCAGCACATCCTCAATATCTACCCCATCATCGAGGCAGCCCTTCGGGAAGCTCACATGGACTTGAAAGAGGTGGATGCCGTCGCGGTGACGCGCGGGCCGGGATTGCCAGGCTCGTTGGTCGTGGGGATCAATGCTGCTAAGGGCCTTTCTTTGGGGAGCGGCTTGCCAATTTTGGGGATCAATCACCTCGAGGGACACCTGTATTCGGCCTGGCTGCACGAATTTAGCGGAGACCTGCCTCCAGAGCCGCGCTGTCCACTGATGGCATTGATCGTTTCCGGGGGTCATACTGAATTGATCCTCATGGAAGATCACTGCCGATACCGACGTTTGGGCGGCACTCTCGACGACGCGGCTGGGGAAGCTTTCGACAAGATCGCCCGTTTGATCGGATTATCTTATCCTGGTGGGCCAGCCATCCAACGAGCCGCGGAGGAGGGGAATCCTCAGGCGGTGAAGTTTCCCCGCCCCTGGCTGCCCGGAAGCTGGGATTTTTCCTTTAGTGGCTTGAAAACCGCCGTCTTGCGAACAGTGCGCGCATTAGAAGCGGATACGAACGTGGAAGGCCTCCCTGTAGCCGACCTGGCTGCCAGCTTTCAAGCCTCTGTGGTCGAAGTATTGGTAGGGAAAACTTTGGAAGCGGCAAGGGAGTTCGATGCCAAAGAAATCCTTGTTGTTGGCGGCGTTTCGGCGAATAAGGCTCTACGGGAGCGGTTCTGGGCGGAATCCAGGCTGCCGGTTCATATTCCCCCGTTAAGTCTATGCACCGACAACGCAGCCATGATCGCCGGCGCGGGTTGTTATCGCTTCGGGGCAGGCCAGCGTGATGGGTTGGACATGGATGCTTTGCCAACCTGGCCGCTCTCCGAATTGTCAATCTAGGAGAAAGTCATGGAACTCGATCTATCTATTCAAGCTTTGTCAGGCGCGCTGCTGATCTTTGGGCTGCGCGTCGCCGATATGACCTTCGATACCTTGCGAGTTTTATTCGTTATGCGCGGCCGCAAGATGATTGCCTGGGTATTGGGTTTTATGCAGTCGGCGATTTTCGTCATCGCCATCACCTCGGTGCTCAGCAATTTGAATAACCCGCTCAATATCATCGGCTACGCAGCCGGTTTCGCTACTGGAAATGTGGTGGGAATTTATATCGAGGACCGCTTAGCGATTGGTTTCATCCACCTTCAAATCATCAGCCCCAGCTATGGGTATGCTATCGGCGATCGTTTGCGCGCCGATGGTTTTGCCGTGACCGAAGTGCCTGCCAGGGGAAAAGATGGTATGGTGACGATGCTGAACTGCAATGTGCGCCGTAAACAGGTCCCTGAAGTGGAAAAACTCGTCTACGAAGTGGATGGAGATGCCTTCATCACCGCGGCGGAAATCCGTTCCGTCCGCCGCGGTTTTTGGAGATCGTAGTTACGAATTAGATCACGAAACCCCCATTCTTATAAACCAACTCCCCATCCGCCATAATCACCGAATCCTGGCGCAGATCGCAGATCATATCCCAGTGGATGGCGCTCTTGTTCAGGCTGCCGGTTTCGGGGTATCCAGCTCCTAACGCTAGATGGAAAGTGCCGCCGATTTTCTCGTCGAAGAGGATTTGCCCGATGAAGCGGTCTATCTGGAAGTTGGTGCCGATGGCGAATTCACCGACGTAGCGCGCGCCCCTGTCGCTCTCCAGCATTTCCAGGAGGAAATCCTGGTTCTTCCTGGCCTTCGCCCCGACGACTTTTCCACGCTCGAAGGTCAGCTCGACATCTTCGACCACGCGACCACCCGTAATGGCAGGATACGTGAAGCGCACCCAACCGTTGACAGAATTTTCCACCGGGCCGGTAAAGATTTCTCCATCGGGCATATTGCGTCTCCCGAAAGAGTTCTTGAATTTTCGTCCCCGGATGGAAAGCGCCAGTTCGACGTTGGGACCATGCAATTCCACTTTATCGCCGCCCTCGATGCGATTGATGATGTCTTGCTGTCTGGTCTCGAATACTTTCCAGGAAGCCACCGGGTCTTCGGTTTCTTCGTCAGCAAAACAGGCGCGGAAGACGAAATCTTTGTACGCCTCATAATCCATGCCGGCCTCTCTGGCATAGGCCTCGGTGGGGTAGAGGGTTGTCACCCACTTGAAGGTCTTTGCTGCGCCGCGCCGCATTTGGGCGCGCAGAATGGGCGCCAGGGCCTTTTGCCTGCGCGCCTGTCTGGATGGAGCGACTGCCGTCAGCGCCTGGGGATTCGTCTCGGAGTGGATGCGGATGCGAGACTCGAATCTGTCGTAGGCCAGTTTGCGGAAGGTGGAGACAAAATCCAATTGTTCATCACTGGCATGTGAATAGAAAAGCTCTTCCTGGTCGGGAAGCGCTAGCTGCATGTGAGGATGTCCGCCATGGTCGAGAATTTGGGCATACAATTCCCGCACGAGCGGTTCCGCAGCGGTTGTGGCCTCGATCAGAACGCGATCGCCGGGCTGGATATTCGCCGAGTGCCCAACGAGTATTTTGGCAAGTTTTTCGAAGCGTTTATCTGTCAAGAGGTACTCCTGGAAATCCAAATTTTGGAAATTATCAGTACTTCACGAAAAAGATCAAAAGCCCGTCCCCGGGCGACCCGAGGCCTGCACTGAGCTTAGCCGAAGGGACGGGTCTTTGATCCTATCTTCGTGATCTACCGATTATATCACTCTCGAGATGTTCGCGACTTTTTCGGTACACCTGACCCCCTGTCCCTTCTACCCAATCCAGGCTCAATTCACTCATTTTCTCCGTTGTGGGCATCCCAGTTTTCGGATGCCAGCCGCGAGCCTGGTAATAGGCCGCCAGCATCTCCTCGAAGGGGATGACGTAGCCCGCCGAGCCGCCATCAGGATAAGGATCACGCAGGGGGGCAGGTAGAACATCATTTGCGGCAACCAACCCCAACCGTCGGTTGATCAGCCGCTTCAGATTCCAGGCGCGTTCTCCAATGCGCAGCAAATCCTCGAGAGCATAATCCTCCCCGGCGGCCGCGTTGACCAAATCCAGCACCGTTCCCGGCGGGACGTTGGCGAAGAAGCACATCACCAGGGCGTCGAAGATCGTGCGCCAATTTTGATGGATGACCACGTTGGCAGATTTTTCGGCTCCGGCTTGTCGCTCGAAATGAGCCATGCCCAGACGTTCCTCGGTGTGGCCGAAGAGATCGGGCAAGAAATAATCGGATTGGTTGTGGCAGGCGCCGCGCGGCGACGTGGCGTACGAAAGGGCCATCCCAGAAGCGCCGCGCGGGTCATGATATGGCGCTTCCAGACCGTTGACTTGCACAGCCCGCGCCTCGGCCCCAAAGCGCCGCGCCAGGGCGCGCGACCCTTCGGCCAGCCAACCGCCGAACCCCTCCCGCCGTGCAGTCCGGTGCACCAACTCTTCGACCGCCGCGGTATCGCCCCAACACAGAGTCAGGCCGCCGGTGTCTGCTTCGCCGATCAGCCCATCTTCGAACAGCGCGAAGGCCAGGCCCAACGTGTTGCTCAGGCTGATGACATCCATGCCGTAGCTGTCGCACAGCCCGCCCATGCGAGCGATGAAGGGCAGGTCGGCGATCATCAAATTGGGGCCAAAACCGACAATGGTCTCGTATTCGGGGCCTTTACGTTGTTCTTCTTCCCCCGACAGGCGCACCACCCGCCCGCAGGCGATCACGCAGCCATGGCAGGCGCTCACCCCGGTGAGGATCGTATCGGCCATGGTCGAGCCGCTGACGTTCCAGGCGCCGTCGAAAACCCCGGCGCTGAAATATTTCTTGGGCATCTCGCCCAGATAGTCGGCGTAGTCGGCCATGGCCGCCGTGCCCAATTCACGCGCCACAGCGGTGAAATTATCCTCCCGCAGGGCGCGGTTGGCCTCCGAGCGCAGTCTGGCAAACACTTCATCCGCCACGGGGATTTTTCCGTTCCCGCGCACGGCTACGGCTTTGAGATTTTTCGACCCCATGACAGCCCCCATCCCGGTGCGCCCGGCGGCGCGGCCGTGATCGCAGAGGATCGAAGCGAAGAGAATCTGGGACTCCCCTGCCGGGCCGATGACCGCCACCCGCGGCGACCTCTGCCCCCCAAGCTCCTGGATGATCCTGGCTTGGGTTTGGGTGGTTTCGAGTCCCCAAAGGTGTGCCGCCACCCGAAGTTCGACCTCCCCTTCCTGCACCCAAAGATAGACTGGTTCCTCCGCGCGCCCTGTGACCCACAGACCATCGAAGCCAGCCTTGCGCAGCTCCGGCCCCCAAAATCCGCCGCAGTGCGATTCAGCCCACAGCCCTGTCGCCGGGGATTTGCCGCAGACCACGAAGCGTCCCACCGCCGGTCCGGCCGTGCCGGTCAGCGGGCCGGCGAGGAAGAGCAGAGGGGCTTCAGGCGAGAGCGGGTCGAGGTCGGGGGTCAAGTGGTCATATAGCAGACGGGCGGCCAGTGACGAGCCGCCCAGGTACTCGTGTATCCAATCGAGGGGTGGATCAAATGCGCCAATCGCGCGGGTGGTCAGGTTTACGGTGAGTACGGGTTGCATGATGGCCTCCAGAACAGTGCTTCAGGAAGTTTACCAGACTTTCGATGATGTGGATGAGTATAGGTGAATCTTTTCGGGGGAAATAAGCTAAACTATAAGTAACTACTCAGCCAAACGGAGAAATTCCCGAAAAAAGGGTGTGCGCAGGGGGCGTAGCCCCCTGCGCACACCCTTTTTTCGGGCTAATCCGTTCGATGGCTGAGCAGTTACAACTATAATACGTTTAGCTCATCAAAAAACCTGGAGGATAGGATATGCCCAACGAAAACTCTCTCAACCGGCTCGGATTGCTCTATATCGTCGCTGGGGCGCTGGCTTTGATCCTGATAAGTTGTTCCATCTCATTGCCGACATCCTTACTCCGCTCCGCGGATGAAAAGGGTATCTCGCTAACCGCCGCCGCGGATGTGATCGTGGTTCCCGACATCGAACGCCCCAATATCCTGTTCATCCTGACAGATGATTTGGATGCTGCCTTGAGAACCACGGACTATATGCCCCGGTACAATGATCTCCTGGTGGAGCAGGGAGTATCCCTCCAACGGTTTTTTACACCTACATCGCTGTGCTGTCCATCCAGGGTCACGTTTTTACGCGGGCAATATACCCACAACCATCAGGTTTTTATGAACACGCCTCCCGCGGGCAGTTTTCAGAAGTTCAACCGCTCTGGAGAAGAAGCTTCGACAATAGCCACCTGGCTCGACGCGGCTGGTTATCGCACTGGCCTCATCGGGAAATACCTCAATGCCTACCCCTTCCCCAAGAATAAAACTTATACGCCCCCTGGCTGGACAGAGTGGTATAGTCCAGCGAAAGGAAAACCCTATCACGGTTTTGGCTACACCTTGAACGAGAATGGAACGCTCATTGAATATCAAGAAGATCCAGAAGATTATATGACCGATGTGCTTGCCCAAAAGGCGGATCGGTTCATTCGAGCCTCGCTAGAGGACACCAGGCCTTTCTTCTTATTCGTTTCGACTTTCGCCCCTCACGAACCCTATACTCCTGCTCCCCGTCATGCGGGTGATTTCCCAGATATTCAGGCTCCAAGAACCGCCTCGTTCAACGAAGATGATGTGAGCGATAAGCCAAGCGGCATCCGTTATGACCCACAGCTAACTGAAGAAGAAATCCGGGATATTGATGATGTCTATCGTCTGCGCGTCCAGAGTATGCAGGCCGTGGACGAAATGATCGAAATGCTGATCGCAACGCTCGAAGAACTTGGCCTCCTGGAAAACACGTACATCATATTTACGTCGGACAATGGTTTCCATCTCGGCCAGCATCGCATGAAACCAGGCAAAGCTCACCCATACGAAGAAGATATATTGGTGCCCTTCGTCATCCGTGGGCCGGGGATTCCTGCTGGGGTATCTGTGGATGATTACCTGACTGGAAACATAGACTTTGCTCCCACGATTGCCGAACTTGCGGGAGTGATCCCACCAGATTATGTGGATGGTCGCTCCCTGGCGCCCCTCTTTGGAGAGAATAAACCGCCGCTTGATGAATGGAGGCAGGCCATGCCCCTCGAATTTTTTGGGCATGAGTTAGATGAAAGCGGTGTTATCGAACCAGAATATCTGGGTGTGCGAACCGCCGAATTCCTTTTCGTAGAGTATAGCGAAGGGTTTATCGAGTTCTATGATCTGGAAAATGACCCTGCTCAATTGGAAAATATCGCTGACCAAACAGACCCCGAACTATTAGAGGCATTGTCGGAGTGGTTATCTGATTTTTATGCTTGCGCAGGCGAGAATTGCAGAATGCTCGAGGATGAGTTTATCAGCCGAACTTGGCCTGAGGAATAACTTGGGCTATACTTGCGTTATGCTCAATCCACTTCCCGAGGTTTCGGTTATTCTCCCTGCATTCAATGAGGGACGAAATATATCCACAGTGCTTCACAAGATTCAGGAAGCCCTGAAAGGAAGCGTTTATGAAATCCTGGTGATCAATGACGGCTCGGATGATGAAACCGCGGCGCGAGCCAAAGAATCCGGCGCCAGGGTGATTTGCCATCCTTATAACCTCGGGAACGGGGCTGCCATAAAAACGGGTATCCGCCACGCCCAAGGGAAGATTCTCGTCATGCTCGATGCGGATGGACAACATCCCCCAGAAGATATTCCCCGTCTACTCGAACTGATCGGCTCATACGATATGGTCGTGGGGGCGCGCACGGCCGATTCGGATACCGATATTCATCGGGATTTTGCCAACACGATCTATAACTGGCTGGCCTCTTATGTGAGCGGGCAAAAAATCAAGGATTTGACATCGGGGTTCCGAGCGATCAAAGCCGATGTGGCGCGCGGGTTCGTGTACCTTCTACCCAATCGTTTCTCATACCCCACGACCATCACTTTAGCCACTTTGCGATCAGGGCGCAGCCTGGCCTATGTTCCCATCAAGGGGAAGCGGAGAACTGGCAAAAGCAATATCAGGCTGTTGAAAGATGGGCTGCGTTTCCTGATCATCATCCTGCGAATCGCAACATTCTATTCGCCCTTGAAGATATTCATCCCTGTGAGCGGATTGATGTTCCTGACGGGTTTTCTGTATGGGCTGTTCAAAGTCCTGATCCTGGGCGCGCCCTATGGCCCAACCTCGGCGATGTTGATGACGGTGTCGGTGGTCGTTTTTATGGTGGGGCTGGTATCGGAGCAAATCGCGCAGTTACGCTTCGAACGCAGTGAATATTTCCCCGATGATAAGAATTCGTAAGCCTGTTCATGCGGAGTCCTATCCATGGAAATAATACCGAAAAGCCTCCTCCTCGAGATGGCGTCATACCTATCAGAGGAGGAAGCTGCAGAAATGGCCATCCCCTCTTATCTGCACAAAAACCCGCTGATGCGTTGGATGGCAAACCGCCGTATCAGGACGTTGATCGAGTGGTTGAATATCTACAAGAACCCATTTGGGGCTGCGCTCGACTATGGCTGCGGCGTCGGAATCTTATTCCAGGCGGCAAGCGCGGCCTTCCAGACGGTCTATGGAGTTGATCTGGTGCTGAAGCCCGCCGAGATGTTGATCGCTGCCTATGACCTGAAAAATGTGGAGTTGCTTCCTCCGGATTCGATGAAAACGAAGATAGAAGATGCGTCAATCGAAGTGATCATCTGCGGAGAAGTATTGGAGCATATCCAGGATATCAGCTCGATATTGAATGAATTTCGCCGAGTCTCGAAACCCGACGCCCACCTGTTGGTGACGCTGCCGACGGAAAACCTCCTCTACAGATTTGGCCGCAAGCTGTCGGGTTTCGAAGGCGATTATCATTTACTCGATGCGAGAAAAATCCATGAGAGAATCACTCGCGCGAACTTCAAGTTTGTCCAGAGAAAATATATTCCCCTCTATGGACCCTGTGCTATCTATTGGGCTTTAGATTATATCCACACCAAATCATAATTACTTGGTCAAAGCCATCGTAGCGAGGAAACCCGAAAAAAGGGTGTGCGTGGGGGCGTACGCCCCCACGCACACCCTTTTTTCAGCAACCCACGACTTAGGTTGAGGAGCTACCAGAAAGAAAAGATCATGTTGTTCTTCCTTGGTTTATTGTCTGTTCTACAAATCACTCTTCTCCCTGGCATATTGATCTTGAAAGCTTTCGACATCAGGCGAGGTTTTATTCAAGATCTGATTTTTTCCTTTGCGCTAAGCCTGATCGCCAATCACTTGATCGTCTTTGCCATTGCTGCCATCGGCATCCACATATCCTACACATTCTATGGCATCTTCCTCATCGAACTAGTCCTACTCATCAGGTGGTATGCTGCTCCCCTGGCCCAATCGGTGGGGCGGATCACATCGGGGAAAAAATCCCAAATAGCTGATTATCTCTGCTCACTGAATATCTTCCAAATAAAAGATGACCAGCGCGATTTTGCTCGAACGGTTGTAGAGATTCTCGGCATTGTGTTCGCCATCCTGGCTGCATCGAGCATCTGGTGGGCATTCAAAGTGTGGTACACGAATTTCGGAACAGTGTTCACCCAATGGGATGCCGTCGTTTCATGGAACCATTGGGCGACTGAGTGGTTTGCCGGGTCTATCCCAACGAAAACCAGCCGTTACGCCCAGCTTATTCCCACCAATTATGCGGTTTCCTATGCTTTCCTTCGAGGCATGCAGATACAATTCTTTGCCAAGAGCATCATGCCGCTCTTCAATCTGTTCATCTTGTTGTCCTTATTCGACTTAGGGATGGAATACAAAAATATGGGCTATTTCATCGGTGTACTTGCGACGCGGATGATCATCAAAAAATTCCTGGGCGAGTATATCAGCTCCGGCTATGTTGATGTCGCCCTAGCCTTCTTCGCATTCGTACCGATCTACACGCTCCTCAAAGCGAAGAATAGCGTCAATCCGAAGAATCAGCTAGACTATGTTCAACTAGGAGCAATCTTCGCTGCTGGAGCTGCGCTGACGAAACCCAATGGTTTGGTCGTCTTCGTGGCTTTCCCCGTCCTGGCTTATTTCCTGATCGTCAAGAAACTAGATCAACTCGGTCGAAAAGAAAAATATCTCATCATCGCCAAACGATTTTTGATTAGTTTATTGATTATCATGCCCTGGTACCTTTGGAACGAATATTGGATCCTGGTTGGAGGTAATGACTCGAATGTTTCCTATCTGATGGGAGAACGGCATCAAGGGAGGACTCTGGTCGAGCGGTTCATGAGGGCGACCGGGCTGTTAGAAGAATATGTTGTTCTGTACCTGTTCGTTATCCTCATGCTGCCGTTTTTGGATAGCGCCGTCATCTGGATCGTCCTCACGATTCTGATTCCGTATTCGCTGATCTGGGCTTTTGCCTTCAGCACGTTCACCAGGAATCTGGCGATCGCCTTTCCTCTTCTGGGGTTGGCGAGCGGGATGAGCGCACATAAACTACTCGAGTTTGGCGAGAGATTCATCGCTTGGGTAAAGGTCGAACATCTGAAACTATATATCTTTGCGATCATGATCCTCCTCGCCATGATCGTCGCCGGCATATTCATCACGGATACAAGCCTCATTACTCATCAAGTCGAACAACAAAAGGACATATTGCTCAGCAGCGTCAACCGTCGCATCTACGCCTATTTCGATGAGATTGGGCGCTACGAGTCGATTATGACCAATTACCCTATCCAGTATCTGCCTGGCCTCGAGAATATGAGAATTGATATAGACAATTTCGCCAACCACGATCTCTACCATCAGGTGATCGAAAACCACCCCGAAGCGCGGCTGATGCTCGTATTCGTAGATCGCGCCGACGAACAGGTATTGAAGGATATTGCTGAGGAGTTAGAAGCCGGCAACTACCAAATGATCTTCGAGGATGGCGAGTACATGTTCATCGAAATCAAGAGATAAAAATGACGAAACAGGACCTATACATCAGCGCGCTGAATGATTTTAGAGAAGCGCGCCGCAAAGCATCCATACAGGGGATCCTGGCGCGTATCACAGGAAAATCCACTGAATTGCTCTCCTACGAAGAAGTGCGCCAAAAATTGCGCGCCATGGAAAGCGGCAGAAAGGTGTTGCGCGAGATTCCACTCGATGCCATCGTAGGCAGCGTGGGACGCTATACGGATTTCTCACGCGACTTCTTACCTTTGTATGATAGCACCCAGCAACGTTGGGCGCGCGTCATGGCGCAAACCGGCGGACTGACCGGACTCCCCCCCATCATCGTGTACCAGATCGGCGAGGCGTATTTCGTCCTCGACGGCAACCATCGCGTCTCGGTAGCTCGTCAACTCGGCGCGACCAGCATCCAGGCTTATGTCACTGAGATGCGTACCCGGGTCAACATCACGCCCGACACCGCGCCAGATGACCTGATTATCAAAGCTGAACAGACCGAATTCCTCGAGCAGACCCAATTAGACCTCCTCCGCCCCGATACCGACTTGACAGTGACCAACCCTGGCCAATACCCAATTCTCTTGGAACACATCGAAGTCCATCGCTATTTTATGGGCATGGATGAAAAGCGCAGCATTCCCTATTCTGAGGCTGTAGAGCATTGGCATGATGTCATCTATTCCCCCGTCGTTCAGATTATCCGAGAGCGGGGCATTCTGAGACATTTCCCTGAGCGAACTGAAACTGACCTTTATTTGTGGATCTCGAGACATCGCGCAAAATTGGAAGAAGCTCTGGGTTGGCGTATCGAGACCGAAGCTGCCGCGGCCGACCTGGAGATTCGCTTCAGCCCTGAGCTTGCACAAACGATCGCGCGCCTGACCTCAAGGGCGTATGATTTCGTCATGCCGGATGCCCTGGAATCAGGTCCCCCGCCTGGAGCCTGGCGTGAAGAAGCACTACAGCGCCGCCATGAGCGCAGCCTGCTCGCCAATCTCCTGGTTTCGGTAAGCCCCACCGACAAAGACTGGCAGGCTTTGGAACAAGCCTTCGTCGTTGCCCTTCGTGAATCAGGCCAATTGCGGGGATTACACATTGTCAATACGAAAAGTGAAGCCGATGCTCAAGAAACCAGGCGCCTCGTAACTGAATTCGATGAACGATGTAGATCGGCGGGCATCCTGGGGCGCATGGCAATCGAATCGGGATCCATCGCCCGCATCATCTGCGCGAGATCCCACTGGACCGATCTCATCGTCACGAAAGTCACCTATCCCCCAGGCGACCATCCTATCGCCAGACTTGGCTCTGGCTTGCATACGATGATTCGGCGTTGCCCGCGCCCGATCCTGGCTGTCACAGATAAAGTCTCTGATCTTACTCACGCACTGCTGGCCTATAATGGCACGCCAAAATCGAACGAGGCCCTATACCTGGCTACTTATCTGGCGGCAAAATGGGATATTCAACTGAGCGTTCTTATCATCGAGCACGAAGAAATCAACGCTGATGAAATATTCGAACATGCTCGAAAGTACATCTCGAAACATGAACTTCGCGCCAATTTCATCCGCCACAGATTGGGCAAGCGCAGCGAGATCATCTTGACTACCGCCCAAACCTATGGCTGTGACTTTATCCTGATGGGGGGCTATAAATCCAGCCCGGTGGTTGAAGTCGCTCTCGGCAGCGTTGTGGATGAAGTCCTTCGTCAAACTCGAATCCCCCTCCTGATTTGCCGATAGATGAACATTATGAGTTCACTGAAAAACTCGTAGTTTTTTCAGTAGACTCGCTTTATTCTTTTTCCAATATCAGCCTTGTCTCTCGCGCCCCATACGTATTAATCACCCGTGCTCTCTTGAAGATCGTCTCTGTGGTCGTATCTGGCTGATAGATATGGATATGCCCATGAAAATGATAACCGGGTTGGAAGATGCTGAGTAGCCAACGAAAAGCCTTGATGCCGCGGTGAACTCGATCTGCCTTATCATGGATACCCCACGGCGGCGCATGGGTTACGAAGATATCCAAAAATCTCCCATAGCGAATACGATTGTATAACAATCCGGGTATCAAAGAGAAAACATGTCGCCACATCTCGGATTGAGTATATTGAAATTGCCCGCTGCGCTTATAGCGCTCACTGCCCTCGATGCCCGCTAGCAACAGCCCCTGAAAGTGAACAGTCCGGCGATGAAGGTCAATCCCCCCATGAGGATACGTTCGATCGCCCCCCTCGCCATACTCTATCCATGGGTCATGATTGCCTCGCACGAAGAAGAGAGGGCGATTGAGCAAACTGATAATATATTCTTGATAGTAATAAGGCAAATCACCACAAGCAATGACCAAATCAACGTTGCCGTATTTTTCTTTTATACCAGAACTGTATATCAGGGGAACGATGACATCACTAACAGAGAGAACTTTCACAATTAAGGCCTTTACAAGTAGAAAGAATTCATCTGCTTATACTCGCTTCGATTAATCTTGTCAACAATTTGATGACCGCCGTTCGCACGTCTATTATCAGTACTTCACGAAAATAGGACCGAAGACCCGTCCCTTCGGCTAAGCTCAGTGCAGGCCTCGGGTCGCCCGGGGACGGACTATTGATCTTTTTTGTAATCTACTGATTATCGTATGACAGCAACAGATATGCCTTGTTCGATTGACAGGCTCGAAAATGTATGCTAGGCTAGGATTGGAACCGGTTCCAGATAATGAAGCAAGTACTCGAGGAGATTTCCGTTGCCAACCATCCGAGATGTTGCAAAACGCGCCAGTGTGGGGATTGCCACGGTTTCACGCGTTCTGAACAACAGCACTTCAGTCAGCAAGGAGACGCGCCAGGCAGTTCTGGCGGCTATCGAAGAGTTAGATTTCACCCCCAACCCAATTGCTCGACAACTGTCTACAGGACGTACCCTTACTGTGGGTGTGATCCTTCCCTTTCTTACGATGCCGTCCTACGTCGAACGTCTGAGAGGGGTTCAACATGCCCTGGCTGAAACGGAATACCACATGGTGCTATTCAGCGTAGGTAGCCCATCCGAGAGAGACGCTTACTTCAAAGACCTGCCCCGCAACAATCTGGTTGATGGTATTCTGATCATCTCCCTTCCACCCAATGATGCCCAGGCGGAACGCCTTGCGCTTGCCGAGATTCCTACAGTGCTCATTGATGCTTACCACTCTCGACTTAGTTGTATCCTTACCGATGATGTCAAAGGGGGGATGTTAGCCACTCAACACCTGATAGATCTGGGACATCGCAAAATTGGTTTCCTGAGTGATCTCCTGGAAACGCCTTTCCACCCATCGGCGCGTTTTCGCTATCAAGGGTATCGAAAAGCTTTGGAAGATAGCGGTATCCCATTCGATCCGGCCTACCATATTTCAGGTGAACGAGGTCGGGAGAATGCCGCGAAGATGGCAAGGCATTTACTCGCTCTGGATAATCCCCCCACCGCCATATTTGCAGGGAACGACATCCAGGCCATCGGCGTATTGGATGCAGCCAAAGAGGCCGGAGTGAAAGTTCCCGATGAGTTGTCAGTAATCGGTTTCGATGGGGTTCGCGACAGTGAATATACTCATCTCACCACCATAGATCAACATCTGTTCCAGTCGGGCGTTCGAGGAGTACAGATGCTCATAGAAACCCTCGAATCCAACAGCCCCTCTCCTCAGCACCAAAGACTCCCGCTGGACCTCATCAGGCGAGTTACTACCCAGGTTTTTCAAGAATAAAACAGGACATATACTGGTGATTGCCCACATCGTCTAGGGTGGCTGAAAGAGGTGGTGGGGGAAAGGTTGGACAGCTAACCAAGAGATAGTTGTTGCGCATTGCCAAACAGCGCTCAGGCCACGCAGTAGGATGTAGGGGCCATCCCGATCGGTTTTCAAGCCGAATTTGCCGCCGAGTTTTCGTAGCCACAGCACGGCTTTGGGTGGCCAGTGCTTTGCCAGGGAGAAAACGTACTGAGCGGCCAAGAGGACCAAGGCAAAAATGCGGCGCATGCGCTCGACAGTATGGACACGCAGGTCTTCGACATCCAAGCCTTGCTCCTGGTCAAAGCGATAGCCATGCTCAATGCGGCCGCGCAGTCGCCAATCGGAGTAGACCTCTTGAGCGATGGTCACAGCGAGGATGGGGATGTTGGTCAGCAAAGTGAGCGTGTTGGGATGCAGATCGTCTTCGGCCACCAGAACCCACAGTTGCTGGTGGGTTTCCGGTAGCCGGACAAGGAACCAGCCCATTTTGAGGTTGGCGAGGCGAGTGCGCCCGGCATGGTGGAAGGCAACCTGATAGGTGACCTGCCAAGGAACACAGTCAACCAGGTCTTGCAGATGCTCGGTCTCCCAACGGTCTAGGCGGGGGTTGTACACTTCCACCATGCGGTTCATGTGTTTCGCAGTGATGATGAACTCATCGGGTTCCAAAAAAGCGAAGTTTTTCTGGTCGTCTCCACCAGAATCCATCACAAAACGCAGCTTTCGGCCCGGAAAGACCCAGCGCGTGGTACGGATCGCACGTTGAATCTCACGGTTCTCACTGATGAAGTCGGCTGTTTTGTACGAAAACCAGTTCGCATACGATGTGGCCGGCACGACCGTGTTGACCACCGTGGCCGTGATCGCCGGATAACCATGCGCCAAACGGGCTTCACCTTTCAAATCTGGCGGCGTACTCTTGCGCACAGTACTTACCCCCTCCAGCTTTTTCGTGTATGGCTTCTCGAAGTTCACCGGGTCCACTGCCACCACGAGACGCTCTGGATTCTCTCCCGCTACTGTCCGTTGGGCGACCCGGTATAGACCTTTGAAAAGCCGATGATGATTGAACCGCTCATTCCACACGAACCGATAGATGCGTTTCGCCCCCGCATAGCAACTCCTCTCCTGCCGCGGTGTGCTTTGCGCCATCGCGGCAATTACTGGTGTCTCCTGTGCCAGAATGCCGCGTACCGCTTCTGGCACTACTCGCCGCAAGCGTTCTTCCGGCAGCAACTCTGTGACAGGCAAAAGAAAGTCGCTCATCGTCTGTTCCAACTCGGCAACTGGCATCTTGGCGATGATTTCCTTCAGCGGTATATTCAACATGGCTCTGCCTCCTGCGTTTGGTTTGTGGGCTAACAAACCTTACCACAGTTGGCAGAGCTTTTCCTCTTCTCATCCACTTGTGGGCAATCACCAGTTAATCGAGATTCTGTACCCGGATCAACACGGATTGCACGGATGTTTGATATTTTTCATCCGTGATTATCCGTGAAACTTGTACTGAGCGAAGCCGAAGTATCCGTGTCCAAGAAATCGGTGTCTCATCTACAGTGTTGAATTATACTCCCTGGCTATTTGCAGAAGGTTCTCCCAGGCGCCTTTGGGCAGGGAGTAATTTTCGCGCGCCATATTATGCAATAGCTCGCTGAAACTGAAACCGGCGTTGATGATCTGGTTGATCTGATCGCCGACCCAGTGATCCTTCAATTCGACATCCGGCGCCCATTCATGGTCCAGAATTTGCTCCATCAATTCAGCATAGGAATAGGGCGGGAAACGCTGGCAGAACAGCCCCTCGACGATGAAACCGAACAACTTCCTGGAGCGGTCAATCCAGCCCTCGGCATCGCGGGCGTTGTCTTTGCCCTTCTGTTTGACCAGGCGGATGTCTTCGATCAACTGCACCGCGGCCTCCGGCCCAAGTTCGGCGACGGTGCGCTCGAAGTAGCGGATGAAACGCCGGTTATGTTCCAAACCGTAATGGTTGGATGTGTAGGCAAGATTGATATCGAACGAGATTTCGCCATACGCCGGGTGCGGCAAGGCAATATCGAATACCAGGCCAGGGTAGCCCACCCAGGTGCGCAAATACTCGAAGCGGGCGCTGCCAATCGGCATGTGGAAATGGGTTTCCAGGGTCCTCAGCAGCCTGGGGACCAATGCCGTCAGACGGGGATCGTGGCCTTCTATTTCCTCGAGTGTAGTAAACCCGTCTTTCCTTCCGGTCAACTCGCGGGCCCCGATCGGAGTCCAATCTTTGTATCCCCTCGATTCATCGTTTGGGACGTCGAGGAAGATCAGGTCCACATCGGGCGCCAGATCGTTGTTCGTGCCGCGGTTGAAAGAACTCATATCCCCACATTGGATCTCCGCGAGGGGACGATCTGGGAAGTAGGCTTCCTGGATGAGCGGCTTCACCGCCTCGATGACCCCCTCGCTGAGGCGCCTTTGAGCCTTTATCTGCTCGAACAGAGCTATACTCTTTTGGGTCATCATCACCAGGTCAAAGATCAGCGTTTATAGTAATCGAGCACGCCGGTTGCTCTTTCCGTGATGAAGGCATTGGCGCAGTCCTTTCGACCGATCGGGACGATGATGTTCATGGGTTTCTCGAGTTCCCAGGTACCGCCGTCCTTCATCCTGGATTGCAGCAACTCGAGGGAGCGCGACATTTTTCTGTCGCGCACTTCTTCTCTTGCCAGCAGCCACAAGATTTCGAGGAAGTCACTTTTGTAGAAGTTGGGAAATGTCAATCTGCCAATATCCCGGTGAAGGAATGCGTCTTGCTTATGAGAGCTGAAGCACACCTCGTGGCGCAGGGCGAACTCGATGCACTTTTCGATCAATTGCTGCGCTTCTTGGGTCCTTTGGCTTTTGGGGATGAACGAAATTCCTTTGAACAATTTTATCACTCCCCAATAACAGGTATGCTTTCCGTAGCAGGAAGTGTTCGAACAGTATGGATAGGTTTTCGGAGTCTTGAAATCGCCGTCGTCGAAGCGTTGGTATGCAGCGAAAAAAGCGATGGTTTCATTCAGCACTCCTGAGTTCGAGGCCCCGAAATAATGGTGGAGATAGATCATGTTGCCGTTCAGGCAGGGGATGGGAAAATGGCTCATGCCCGGCAGCCGGAAGACCCCGTGTTCTGGAGCATAGAAACGCTCGGTGATCAGTTGGAGGGATGGTTTGGCTTGCGGGAGATCGCCAGGCGCTTCGATGTCAGCGAGCAGGAGCAAGGTCCATAACGTGGATTTGAAATTTGGCGAATAGTACAAATATTTGGGGCGCTCGCGGGCTTGTTTCTCGCTGAACCCCCACCGGAAAGAATCATCCTGTTTGGCAAGGATATTTTCGATGATGCGCTTGCGGATATGTGTTATCTCTCTATCCACCGCGCGGCCTCCAGCCGCTCCGTATAGATTCACCGCGAAGAAACGAAGCGATCGAAATTCATTGTCCCTGATTCACCAATTCTTCGAAAAGTTCTTCTCATCGTTGTGCCAAGTATTACTGGAACTTGCGCTTTACTCAATCCTATGTGCTCGTAACGGGTTTCAACGAACATAGAAGCCTCTCATTCTTTCGCTTTGGTAATGGAAGTATATCACAGGAAAACGCAACATATATTTTTGAGGGGCCGCCCAACGTTTGGCTTAGCTGCTGGGGCGGGTGTGACCCTGACGCGACTTTGCTTGCAACCAAATTGAAAAAATCGCGCTGCTTACCTTTGGGGTGTTAGCCCCGGTCACGTGCTAGCAGTGGCGTGATCCGTTCACTCGACATCGAATCGTAAAATGCGAGTCCACCGACCTGGGCGGCTGTGACAAAAACCCCCATACCAAAGAGCCGGATGAAGCCGAAGCATGCTCTGACCGCAAACGAAGGGTGGTACAACTCGGCTGCAAATGAGTGGCGCATATTGGCCGAAAATCCCTGGTACATTTTTGTCCGCGAAGTGACAATCGCTGATATAGACCATATCCCACTCGGTCAGTTCATCCGGGTTGTAGGTTCTGCCACAACCAATTAAATATCTGGCGCCGTTTTCACCACGTCCAATACCGCCTCAGGATGCTTCGCTGCTACTTGTAATAACACCTTTGCTGCTCCCTCTGGCTTTCGACGACCTTGCTCCCAATTCTGCAATGTCTTGACGCTGATCCCCAGCAAGGCTGCAAACTCGCTCTGTGAAAAGTTGTATTTGGCCCGAATGAGCTTGACATTCGGCCCTTCCAGGGTGAACATGCGCGACGGGGTGATTTCGCCCCGTAGGATTGCTCCACCCTCCTGGACACTAGCCAATAATTCCTTGAATAGTTCTTCTTTCATGGATACTCACTCTCGATGATCCTCTTCAGAATCTTTAGTTGGTCTGGTGTCAGGTTTTCTTGCGCACCCTTGGCATAGACCAACAACATCAGAATTTGTTCTGCTCTGATCGCCCAATAGTAGATGACTCTGACACCGCCGCGTTTTCCACGGCCTCGAAGATACCATCTCACTTTTCGCAATCCGCCGCTGCCCGGAATGATTGCTCCTGTATCAGGGCGATTTACCAAAGCCTCCTGCAACTGCCGATATTCATCATCGGTCAACAGGCGTTGAATTTGCCGGGTGAAGACTGAGGTTTCGATGATGACCATAGACGCTTACAATATACGCCATCGGCGTATAATTGTCAAGCCGTAGGCCACGTCTGACTTGTCGAAGTGGGTAATTGTTGCGCGATCCACCTCTTTTGCTCTTGATCGCAAAGCGCCTAACGTTTGCATCAAGCGCCAGGCGTTGTTGACCCTGACCACGCTTTGCTCAGAACAACTTGCCGATTTTCGCGCCGCGTACTTGCGGGCGAAGCCCGGCTACATGCATACCGTGTGTATGACCCGTTCACTCGACATCGAATCGTAAAATGCGAGTCCACCGACCTGGGCGGCTGTGACAAAAACCCCCAAACTGAAGAGCCGGATGAAGCCAAAGCGTGCTCTGAGCGCAGGCGAAGCTGTTCCCCGCAAGTCAATCACCCATCGCAAACAAACTCTGCGCTCTACGCTCGCTCTGCGGTGAAAGATTCTCGCCTCCCCGCCAGGCGACGGGCCCGATCACGATGGCCGCATCGCCCTGCGGTCGCCGATCAGGTAGGGCGAGTAGAGTAACAGGAAGATGAGCAGGGCGACGATCTCCGCGCTGACGAGGTACCAGGGCCAGGGGCCGAGGTAATCCAACAGCGTCGCCACGTGGGGTTTGTGCAGCGTGTACAGGTAGTTGCTTCCGATCAGCAGGTTGATGACGGTCACGAAGACGAGATACACATTCCCCCAGGCGAACACTTTCTTGATCGAAGACCAGTGCGGGCGATACCCCTCGACGACCGCCATGTACACCGCGGCTGCGATGATGCTCCCGTGGGAGATGAAAAGTTGGATGGGGTAGAAATGCGGGAAGCCGTAGATTCCAGCATCCGGTGTCAGCAGGGGTTGCAGCGCGCCGCCGATGCCGAGGAAATAGGCGAACTCGAAGATGGCGTAGTTCCTGGCGATCAACATGATGATGCTCAGCCACACGAAAATCGAACACAGGTGCAGCGGGAGATTCCATTGGATGCTCCATTGCCGGTAATAGATCAGCCAGGCATGACGGGCGATCTCGTTGACGATCAGCAGACCTGCCAGTCCATAACGGATCGCCTTGCGGAGTTTCTGGTTTTGAACCCTGCGCAGGAAGAATATCGAGAGAATGAACAGCGCCACGATCCCCAAGGCGGTCAGATGAGCAGAATCGAAGAGCACGAAAGGGTCGCCGGTGTAATCTTTGGCGAGGTATTGGATCATGGGACAGCGTCCAGTGAACAGTCGTCAGTTATCAGTTTCGGAGGGAGGGTTGGGATTTGAGCCATTACGTCAGAAGTGTGGCAGGATTTGCCTTTTCGAAATATTCTCGGTAGGCAGCCGTCTCGTCGAGCAGGGCTTCGAGGGTCATGGCGACGTCGTCCAGCGCGTGACCGGGTTGGCCGGGCGTCCTCAAGCGCAGCTCGCCCCCCTCGCCTCGCTCCACGGAAATATGCCCCTTCTCCTCCAGCCAGGCTAATCCCAGGCGCACCGTCGTCTCGCGGTGGGCCATGGCTGCGGCCAACTCATCGAGTCGGGCGATCCCATCTCTGGCCTTCAACGTGTGTTTGACCAATCCTGCCAGCCGCTTCAAGAATTCTTCGGGCCGGGCTACCCCTGGAGCGACGGCGAAGAGATAGACCACCTGCGGAGATACGGCTTCCAGAAGCACACGCAATTCCCTGGGGCCGGGCGGCGGAGTCCACAGGATCAGCTTCGGGGCGTGGACAAGCCCCAGGCGGTCGCGCCCACCCAAACGTCGTTTGGCCTCTCCCTCTGTGTAGAGCAGGATATCGTCCTGGGTTTTCAGTTGATCCAATAAAGGAAGCGGATGCCTCTCGCCGCGGTAATCCACAGCCTCCAAAGCGGGAGGCTCGGGGACTACCTCGAGGGTGGCGGCCGCGCTCGGGCGGTAATCCAGCAATTCGGCCTGAATTCGGCGTTCCCCGCGGAAGGTGTTGGCGCGGGCGTGAAACGCCAGGTCGAAGGTGGACTGGGGCAGCTCTTCCCCTGCCCCGCGCCACCACAGAATCTCCTGGCTGTTCCCATCTGGGTCTTCGACCACCAGGCGCAGGTGTTGGTTGGCGCGCCCCATGGGCGTGTGACTGACCAGCTTGAGGTCGCGGCAGGCCAGGGTCAGGGGCGGGTTGCCGGCGCCGAAGGGGGCGAGGCGTTCCAGGTCTTCGAGGAAATCCAGCGTCAGGGCCGGGAGCGACAGGTAGGCAGCGATGGATCGAGTTTGCTGCAGGGGAGTGTCTTTCGCGGCTGCCCGGATGGTGCGCGAGAGCGCCTGGCGGAAATCGGGGATGCGTTCGGGGGCGATTGAGAGGCCTGCGGCCATGGGGTGCCCGCCGTAGCCCAGCAGCATGTCGCTTTGCGCAGCGATGGCCTCGGTGATGTGCACGCCCTCGACCGAGCGCGCTGAGCCGTGGGCGGGTTGCCCTTCGGGGGCGGAGAGCAGGATGGCGGGCCTGCCGAAACGTTCCACCAGGCGGCTGGCGACGAGGCCGATCACCCCAGCCGGCCATTGCGGGTGCGCCAGCACCAGGGCAGCGAAGTTGAGCAGTTCGGGTTCTCTCTCGATCTGGCTCAGGGCGGCCTGATAGATCTGGTCGGTGAGCAGGCGGCGTTTCTCGTTCAGGCCCTCGAGCTGGGCGGCGATGACATGCGCCCGGATCGGGTCGTCGGTGGTCAGGAATTCGACGATGGGGTTGGCGTCGGAGAGCCGCCCCAGGGCGTTGAGCCGCGGCGCGATGGAGAAACCGATGGAGTCTTCGGTGAGCTGGTCGGGGGTCAACCCGGCGGTCTCGAATAGGATTTGCAGCCCCAGGCGTTGGGTGCGTCGCAGGACCTCCAGGCCGCGTTGCAGCAGGTAACGCGCCTCGCCGGTTTGTAAGGCCACGTCGGCGACGATGCCCAGGGCGACGAGATCGAGATAGCGACTGCCTATGGCAGACGGCTGACCGCGGTCTGTGGTATGCGACTTATCCTGAGCAGTGTCGAAGGATAGTCGGTCGTACAGCTCCTCGACCAACTTGTACGCCACCCCCACCCCGGGCAGCGTCGAGAGTGGATGGCTTTCCGGAAGTAGCCTGGGGTTGACGATGGCATCGGCGGCTGGCAACGTGGGTGGCAGGTCGTGGTGGTCGGTGATGATGACGGTCAGGCCGCGCGCTCTGGCGTACTCGACAGCTTCGTGGGCGGCGATGCCGGTGTCGCAGGTGAGGAGCAAGGTTGGGGTCAGGCGGTTAGGGGGGAGGGAGTTAGGGGTTAGGGGGGTAGGGGTTAGGAGGTCGGCCAGTTTCTCGACCTGTATTCCGTGGCCTTCGGTGGAGCGGATGGGGATGTGGAAAGAGACCTCGGCTCCCAGGTCGCGCAGGGATACGACGAGCAGGGTCGTGGCAGTCTGGCCATCCACGTCGAAGTCGCCCCAGACAAGGATGTTCTCGCCTGCCTTGATGGCGCGCTCGATGAGGTCGGCGGCCCTGGTCAGGCCGGGGAGTTGGCTGGCGGGGGTGGGGGAGTAATAATCGGGGTCGAGGAAGGCGCGGGCGGCGTCGAGGTCGGTGACGCCGCGCCGGGCCAGGGTCTGCGCGACCAGGGGGTGGCCGCCAATCGAATCGCGAAATCCTTCCGGGAGGGGGGTGTCTGTTGGCTCGAGCCAGATTTTTTCACCGCAGAGACGCATCACACCTTCTTCCAGGCGATTATCCGTCCTTACCATTCCACTCGCTGTCCCAACCCCATTTCCGAGGCATTGTGCATTGCCAGGCGAGCTGCCATCGCATCCTGGACAGCGACGCCGACGGATTTGAAAAAGGTGATCTGTTCGTCGTCAGTACGACCACTGACATCGCCATTGACCAGACTGCCCAGCTCGATGAGTTCCCCGGCGCTGATGAGCCTGGCGGTGATCGCGGCGACGACTTCGCCAGCTTCTGCCAGGACGGCCTGGCGCGAATCGACGTACACTATGGCGCGTCCGACCGTCTCGGGTGGGATTTCGATCATCTCTAGCGTGTATGAACCAACACCATTGATGTGGGCGCCGGCTTTGATGGCTTCGTCTGGGAATACCGGCGTAGACGAGGTCGTAGCTGTGCAAATGATATCCGCCTCAGCAATGGCCTCCTCGGGCGTCCGGCCAGCCCTGAGGTCGTCAGGGATTGGCCCACGTCCGGCTATCTCTTCGATGAATGTGGAGACTTGCTCGGTATCCAGATCATACACCCAGGCTGTTTCGATTGACCTTACCGTACACACCGCCTCGAGTTGTGTGCGTCCTTGGACCCCGGCGCCGAAGATGGCCGCAGTTTTGCTGTCTGGTCGAGAGAGAAGTTCCGTAGCTGCCCCTGAGGCCGCGCCAGTGCGGATGGCCGTCAAGGCGCCGCCTTCGAGGATCGCTCGAGGAACCCCGGTTTGGGCATCCAAAACCAGCACGACAGCGTTAATGATGGGCAGGCCCTGTTCTAGGTTCTTGGGGAACACCGAGACAACCTTGATGGCCAGTGCTTCCTCGTCCGCCTGAATGAATGCGGGCATAATCAGGCTGACGCCTTCCTGGGGGGGTACCGGCAACCGGGTACGCAGTGGAACCTCAGCCTTGCCCCCCGTAAGAGCCGCGTAGGCGTGTTTCATTGCCTCGATGGTTTCTTTCATCGGGAGGGCTTTACACACATCGTTGGCGGTCAGGATCATCATGCTCCTTTCCTTCATTCGTTTGCTATTCATTCGGGTCGCATCCTTGGGGTTTTTGCCAGTGATCGCTGATCATAGCTTCGAGATTTCGCGGTCTACATGAAAGCCAGGGTTGATGAGTCAGGTTGGCGGCCCTGAGGCCCTGTGAGCAGGGATCATCTATTTCCGCCAGGGTAAGGACACCATCCTTCAGCTTCCAGGCGTAAATGCCAGTTTCTCGATGGCAGTATGGGTCATTGAAGAGATACAGGCGGCCTTCAGAGACTGTGTAGGAGCCGAGGCTGCGCCAGCCGTTGACGGTGTAATAAATCCTGTAGATTCCTTTGTCGAGGTTCAGTTTCCACAGGCCGCCTTCCAGGGCGTAATCCGGGCAGCGCTTGCAGGGGAAGGGGGTGGCGAGGCGCGGGTCAACCTTGACGTAGGTCGCATCAAGCGGCGTTGCTTCGAGAGGTGGCAGTGGCGTCGTCCACGGCACGGGCGTGTGCCCCAATAGCTCATTCCAAATGTCAGTTTGCGTGGTCGTGCCGACAGGTGTGTAGGTGTTCGCCAGCGAATGGGCAGATTGCTGGGCGGATCCGCTCGTCTGACAGGCAGCTAACAACATGGTCAGAGTGAAAACAAGTGGCCAAAACCCTAAAGGTCTCCTCGGGAGTGAGAAAAGCGTTTCGGGCATGAATCTTCTAAAAATTCAGCGCTTCATTTGGCAGGTAAGACCTTCAAAGCCTGCATATATCACCGTTGTAAACAAAAGCGCAGAGGGGAAATTTTACCTCTGCGCTTGCTTCCTTGAAAATCCGGTTCATTCCATGCCCAGGTAGGCCTTCTGCACGGTGGGGTCTTTCTTCAACTTATCCACTGTGTCGTTGAGCACGATCTCGCCAGTTTGCAATACGTAGCCACGGTTAGCAACCGAAAGCGCCATCAAGGCATTCTGCTCTACCAGTAAGATGGTGGTACCTTCTTTGTTGATCTGCTTGATTGTATCGAAGATGGCTTCCACCAGTACAGGAGCAAGCCCCATGGAAGGCTCGTCCATCAGCAGAATGCGTGGATGGGCCATCAAGGCGCGTGCTGTTGACAGCATCTGCTGCTCGCCACCGGAGAGCGTCCCGGCGACCTGGCTGCGGCGCTCTTTCAACCTGGGAAACAAGGTAAACATGCGCTCCAGGTCATCGGCGATTTCTTGTTTGCTGTTGCGGCTGTATGCGCCCATATCCAGGTTTTCAGAGACGGTGAGACGTGCAAAGACATGCCGCCCCTCGGGCACCATCGCGATACCTTTATAGACGATCTCGTGTGGTTTGTAGTGAGACAGATCTTCACCGTCGAGTTGGACGCGACCGTCGCGGGGCTTGAGAATTCCCGTGATGGTGCGCAGCGTGGTAGATTTGCCCGCGCCGTTCGCGCCAATCAATGTGACGATCTCGCCCTCGTCTACGGTCAGCGAAACGCCTTTGAGAGCGTGTATATTGCCGTAATATGAGTGAATATTCTCGACTTCAAGCATTGCCATGATCGTAACTCCTAATCATCAGGCTGCGGAGGCAACCATCGTATTTTCCTGGCTAAGCCCGCTAGCTGCACCACGCCCGAGGTAAGCTTCGATTACCTTCGGGTTCTTCTGGATCTCGGCAGGCGTGCCTTCGGCGATCTTAACTCCAAAATCTAGCACGGTGATCAGTTCCGAGATACTCATCACTACTCTCATTTGGTGTTCGATGAGCAGGACGGTGATCCCGAATTCGTCGCGCAGATGGCGAATAAAGTGCACCATTTCCTGAGTCTCGCTGGGGTTCATGCCGGCCGTTGGTTCGTCAAGGAGGAGCAACTTAGGCTTGCTAGCCAGGGCGCGAGCGATCTCGAGACGCCGCTGATCGCCATAAGGCAGGTTCATGGCCATCATGTCGCCTTTTCCGCGCAGGCCGACGAAATGGAGCAGACGTCTTGCTTCTTCGACCGCTTCTTTTTCCTCCCGTACCGAGCCTGGGTCGCGCACAACGCCTCGGATCAGACCTGACTTCATATGAGGGTGCATCCCTACCAAGATGTTTTCGACCGAGGTCATGTTCTTGAACAGACGAATATTTTGATAGGTGCGAGAGATACCCAGTCGCGTAACGCGATCTGGGGAGAGACCGGTAATGTTTCTGCCATCTAGCAGCGTTTCGCCTTCTTCAGGGTTGTAGAATCCGGTTACGCAGTTGAAGAACGTGGTCTTCCCTGCGCCATTAGGCCCGATGATGCTATGAATAGCGTGTTCCTTGACATCCAGATCTACTTTGGCAAGGGCTTCGAGCCCTCCAAAGCGTTTGGTCACTTGTTTTGCGATTAAAACAGCGGTCATATTCTTTATCTCCTACCGTCCGTCAGGGTTTCCCATTGCCATCAGGGGTTCTTGGCCTGAGTCGAATTCGTCTTCGTGCAACTCGAGCTTGCGTCTGGCTTCAGGCCACAAGCCTTCTGGCTTTGTCAGCATCATAGCCACCAGTAAAGCCCCGTATGCCAGGTAGCGAAACTCAGCGAATTCCCGCAGCAAGTCTGGAGAAGCGATCAGCACCAGCGAACCGACGAAAACGCCTGGGATACTGCCCATGCCGCCGATGATGATCAGGCAGAGCACGTTGATAGAAACCAGGAAGTTCATACTGTGCGGATAAACCGAGGTTAGTTTGGCGGCGAATATCGTCCCAGCTACCCCCGAGAAGAGCGCGCCGACGGCAAAGGCCATCAGTTTCGTGGACACGTGGTTGATGCCCATCGCCATAGCGACATCCTCATCCTCTCGCAGGGCCATCCAGGCGCGACCAATGCGCGAGTCTTTCAGTCGCCAGGCGATGAAGGCCACGATGCCGATGCCAATCAAGAAGAGGTAATAGAGTTCCTGTTGGGTATTCAATAAGAAGTCGCCGATACGCGGCTGGGCAATGCGTTGTATGCCCTGTGTGCCTCCCAACCAGGGGCGCAGCCAGTCGGAGAGAGCCAGCAGGCGGACGATCTCGCCGAAGCCCAGGGTGACGATGGCCAGATAATCGCCGCGCATTTTCAGCACCGGAAGACCGAGGAAGATACCGGCCAGCACACAGGCGAGCATGGCAAAGGGCAAGGCCTCCCAGTACGTCAAGCTGAAAAAGCCCAACTCTGGCGAGGTGAGCACGCCCATGGTGTAAGCGCCGATGGCGAAGAAAGCCACGTATCCCAGGTCGAGTAAGCCCGCAAAGCCTACTACGATGTTGAGGCCTAATCCCATCAGGATGTACATGCCGACATTATCCAGGATCTCGCTGAAGAAGATGCCCAAAACGGGGGGCAGCAGGATAAGAATCAAGGCTGAGCCCCCCAGTTTGAGCCAGCGAGTGTAAGGTTTTTGATTGGTTGTTGGACGAGACGCTGCTGACTGTTTTCTTTCCAAGCGCCAATATTGAACCGCACCCACCAGGATGAATAGGATCACTGCGCTCAGGGGTGTGAGGCCGCTGATTGCAAAGAGCGCTTTGACGGCATTTCCGAGGAATCCCCAGCGGTAGGACACCGTTACGATCAGGTCGCGCAACAGGCCGACCAGAACTACCCAAGTCGTCGCCTGGAGGAGCGTACTACGCATGCGTGGGGAGAGCAGGTAGATGCCGCCGGCGATGCCGCCGATGACTAAACCCGTTCCCAGCAAGAGCAATAAGCCGAGGGCAGATTCCTGGTTGAAAGTGAGAATTCCATAGAGTTCCGGCGAGGCGTTGGGGAACATCGCCCGCAGGTTGAGGAATTGCCCCGTCAACACCAATGCTGCCATGACCCCGCTGGTTGACAAACCCGAAAGCGCTCCCAAGAGAATTACTTTGTTGATAGGCTGTGGGGCAGTGCGGCGAATGGTCATGTAGGCGAAGATCAGAATGGGAGTCAAGAACATCACTTGCCCCATCGTGAAAATCCCGCTCACGATATAGCGTTGGCCGAAAGTCGCCACCATACCAACCAGGGACATCAAGATGGCTACGGCGCCGCCTATCAGGCCATATCGAGTCGCCTGTTTCCAGGGTGAAGGAGTTTGAGTTTGCATGGTTCTGCCTCTTTATGCCTTTGCCTGCGCCAGGCGTTCTCCCAAGATGCCAGTTGGGCGGAAGATCAAGATCAACACCAGAACGCTAAAGGCAATGGCGTCCTTGAGTTGGTAGGGTGCGGGGATGCCCAGCCCATCCAGAAACAGGCTGGGGCCAACGGATTCGAGCAGACCCAGCATCATAGCTCCAAGAAAAGCGCCCGGGACATTCCCGATGCCGCCTAATACCGCGGCAGTAAAGGCCTTGAGGCCGGGGAAAAAGCCCATGAAGAAGTGGGCCACCGGGAACAGCAGCAGGTAGAGAATCCCTGCCATCCCGGCTGCCGCGCCTCCGATTGCGAATGTTCTGGAGATCGTCTTGTCCACATCTATGCCCATCAGCGCGGCGACTTCTTTGTTTTCCGATACTGAACGCATGGCCTTGCCAAGCTTGGTCCATTGGACGATCCCATAGAGAATCAGCATCATAATTACCGCGCCCACGATGGCCACGGCCTGGGTTTTGAAGACGCGTATACTTCCAAGCATCCAGAATCCTTGGAGGATAGTCATTTCAGGATAACCTTTCAGCCCGGAGCCGTACAAGCCGCGGAATACGTATTGGAGGAAAAACGAAGCCCCGATGGCCGTGATCAACGGTACCAGGCGGGGTGCGGTGCGCAAGGGGCGATAAGCGATTCGCTCGAGCAGGACAGCTATGATAGAGGAAACGACAGCCGAAACCCCCAATACGATGAGAAGGCTGAGTATTGGATATTTGTTCCACCATCCCGCGCCGACAAGCGCCCATGCTGCAAATGTGGCGGTGAACGGCCCGCTCATGAACACCTCGCTATGGGCAAAGTTGATCATGCGCAGAATACCATACACCAATGTATATCCCAGTGCGATTAAAGCATACACGCCCCCCAAAGCCAGGCCAATAAGCGTAAGGTCAATCCAGGTCGCTGTGGAGTATTTTCCTGTGCCCAGCGTGACGATTGATCCCCAGATCACACCGATAAGGATGGCCAACCCGATTGCCCAGATGACGACGTCAGTCAGTGTGATTCGTTGCATCCAGTTTCGAAACATATTGCCTCTCCTGTGTGATAAAGATTCGATATCCTTACATAATTGCATGATTCGTAACTGCTCAGCCATCGAACGGATTTACCCGGAAAAAGGGTGTGCGCAGGGGGCGTAGCCCCCTGCGCACACCCTTTTTCCGGGAATTTCTCCGTCTAAAAGGGCTTGTTCGAAAAAAATTTAAAAAGGGGAGAGGGCGAAGACGCCCGCTCCCCTCGTTGGTATAACCACAGAATCTGCGATGATTAAGGCCAAACCTTTGTGGGTGGGTATTCGCCAACATGATATTGGTATGCGGCGATCACCGGATTTGCGCAGTCGCCAGTTGGCGAGCAGGTCAGGTTGCCGGTCAGACCTTTGAAATCCGCAGTAGCGTACAGGGCATCGCGCAGCGCCTGGCGGCCAATGTGCAGTGTGCCATCTTCATCCTGAACAGCTACTTTCTCGATAGCGGCGAAGATAATCATGGCCGCATCGTGAGCATGAGCGTGGAAGATACTAATCGGCTGAGTGCCGAACAGTTCCTCGTACTTCGGCAGGAATACACTCTGATATTCCGCAGCGAATGCAGCCAGGTCAGGGCTGGAGACGTATAGGCCTTCGACCGCTTCGCCGGCGCCCTCGACTACATCAGGCGAGAACATACCATCAGCGCCCATCAAGTACGTGGTTTCCAGGCCGGGAACTTCCTTGGCCTGGCGAGTGATCAGGCTGCCCGCCTTGACGAAGATCGGGTAGTAGATCATCTCAGGCTCGCCAGCGGCGATTGAGGTCAACGCCGACTTGAAGTCAGTACCATTGGGATCTACAGCTTCCTGCGCGGTGATGGTGCCACCCAATTCCACGAAGGAATTGGCGAAAACCTCTTGCAGTTTCTCGGCGTACAGGCTGCCATCATGGATCGTGGCAGCTTTGGTGACCTTCAGGGATTCGAAGGCGAACCTGGCCGCGGCCGCGCCCTGGTGCAGGTCGCTGTGCGCGGTGCGCAGATAACCGGGCCAGTTGTTTTCGTTCCCCTCGAGGGTCAGGTCTGGGGCGGTGTTGGAGGGTGAGACGACCGAGAACCCGGCGCCCGAGAGCAGCGGCAGAGCAACGCGGGCTGCGCTAGAGCAGGAGGTGCCGATAACGGCCACGATGGTCGGGTCAGCAGCAAGTTTTGTTCCTGCCGCCTGGCCACCTTCGGCGGAGCAACCGTCGTCCTCGCCAGTCAATTGAACGTCATGGCCGAGTAGCTGCCCCTTGAGCGCCATCGCAACCTCGATGCCATTGCGTGAGTCGACGCCCAGGGTTTCATCAGCGCCTGAGATCACCAGGGCATAGGCGATGTGGATCGGCTCACCTGGAGCGACATCCACGCAGCCTATTGCATCCGTGCATTCGAAAGGTACGACTTTTGGACCACAAGCTGCAAGTACCATGCTGGCTACAACGATCAAAGCCAGGATTGTAAATATACTCTTTTTCATGCTTCTTCACTCCTCTGAAATGAACTAAATTGGGATATCAAATGCTGTTGGTTGTGTTGTGTAAATGTACTTTTGGCCGTGGTCACCTCCTTTCTTTACTGATATAGCTTCCTATTATAAATCGGAGTCGCAGCTAATGCAATGGAGTCTTCTCTCCTTTGCGACCCCCTTTCCCCGTCCGATAATGCGGGTAATCATCAATAAGTAAGTCGAATTGGTCAAGGTACGATATTGGCATCTTCTCGATATTTCGGGGGATGCAGGTCAGGTTGTCAACCTGACTTTCGCTGCTCCCCATTTTTTGAGAAGGTGCGAAAATTAGATCTCCTGAGAACTCAAGGCCATATAGGGGTGTATTCGCCCTCTCGAAGCTGGTAGACCTTGATGGCTGGATCGGCGCAGTCGCCGTATTCGTTGCAGGTCAATTCGCCAGTGATGCCCTGGAAACCTGAAGTGGCATACAGGCAGGTTCGTAATACTTCTCGGCCGATATGGATGGTGTGATCATTCTCTTGTATGGCGACTTTTTCGATGCAGGTGAAGATCATATTGGCGGCATCGAATGCGTGGGCGTGGTAGACCGAGATCGGTTTCGTGCCGTAATCCGCCTCGTACCTGGCGATGAACTGCTCGTACAGGTCGCCGGAGAAGGTCAGATCGGGGCCGGAGAAGTACATCCCCTCGCCCGTCACACCCAGAACCTTGATCGCGGCATCCGAGATCAAACCGTCAGCAGCGGCCAGGATGGTTTTTTCGAGTTCGGGTATCTCTCTGGCTTGCTTGGTCAGTAAGCCGCCTTCTGCGGTAAAGACCGGGTAGAAGAGCAGCTCAGGCGGCCCCGCCTCAGCCACTGCCAGGAGGACGGGGCGCATATCCGTCTCGCCTTTGCTAATCGAGGCAAAGGTGACGATGTCGCCGCCCAATTCCTCGAAGGAGTCGGCAAAGACTCGCGCCAATCCCTCCGTGTAAGGATCGCCATCGTGAATGGCGGCAGCGGTGGTGACCCCTAAGACATTATAGGCAAACCTGGCCATCGCCTTGCCCTGTACTTTATCATTGTGCGCTGTGCGCAGGTATCCGGGATTCCATGCCTGGTTGGGATCGGTCAGTATGGGGGAGGTGTTCGAGGGGGATACCATCACAAAACCAGCCTCGGAGATCAATTCGGACATTGGCACCCCAGCGACGGAACAGCTCGTGCCAACCACAGCCACGGTCGTGAGGTCCGATACGATCTTCTGGCCCGCAGCCAGACCACCCTCCTGGGAGCATCCCTCGTCCTCCACCTGAAGCATGATGTCATGATCGAGAAGCTTGCCTCGCAAAGCGATTGCGATTTCTACACCGTATCGAGAGTCGAGTCCCAAGTCTGCATCAGGGCCAGAGATGGATAGGGCGGAAGCGATGTGGATAGGCTCATCCGGCGCGTAGGTCACACATCCAAGAGCATCTGTGCACTCGAATTTCGAGCTGCACGCGGTCGTTATCAGACCGACTACAACGAACAAGGCGAAGGCAGATAGACCTCGCGTAGTCATATGTTTTTCTCCTCGGTATAGGTTTTCATAACCGATGGCTGTACGGCAATTCTTCACGGATTCGCAAATCTGTATTGCGGATTTTCAGGGAAAGATCGGCTGCTAAATTATACACCAGTTGATGTTGGGAGTCATGCGACGCCTCTTGGGGAAAAGCATAGCATAAATTGATGAAAAGTCAAATTAAAGGTAAAATTGCTTTTTTGATGGAGACACATAAAACTCAAACTGCGCCAGCCCCGCCGCGCATCATCGCAACCCTGATCGCCGGTTTCGATGCGATTACCAATCACATCGGCCTGATCCTGTTCCCGGTGGGGTTGGATGTGTTGATCTGGCTGTCGCCGCATTATCGGCTGAAAACTTTGATCGAAGCCTGGATGGCAGTCGTGTTCCAACCTGTCAATGACATGCCCGATATGGCAGATATTGTCGAAGCCGCCAAAACCCTGTGGACGCTTATGGCCGAACGCTTCAATCTGGCGATTACGTTGCGTTCGTACCCTGTAGGGGTGCCAAGTCTGGTTGTGTCAACCCTCCCTCTGCAGATCCCTGGCGGCGAACCAGTCTTGATCGAAGTATCTTCTGTAGGGATCGCTTTTCTTCTGGCAGGATGTTTTACATTCGTGGGACTCCTGCTGGGGACGCTCTATTTTGGGATCGTGAGCATGGCAGCCGTTCACAATGAAGTCCGCCCCTTGAAAACGATCATGGAGTGGCCCCGTTCCAGTGGGCAGGTGATCCTGCTGACCTTTGTGTGGATCAGCCTCCTGGTGGGGATCAGCATCCCGGTGAGCTGCGGCATCTCCCTTTTGGCCCTCATCGGTATTCCCGCCGGGCCAATGGCCGTCATATTGTTTGGGAGTTTGCTGCTCTGGATCACCTTTCCACTTATGTTTTCCCCTCATGGCATCTTCGTGAACCGCGATGCTGCCTGGGCCTCGATCAGGAAAAGCATCCAGATCACACGGATGACGTTACCGACGACAGCGGCTTTTTTCGTTGCGGTGATGCTATTGAACCAGGGATTCGACATGCTCTGGAGGATCCCCCCTGAGGATTCGTGGTTGACGCTTATCGGTATTGTCGGACACGCCTTTGTGTCCACGGGCTTGTTATCGGCCAGTTTCATCTATTATCATCAGGCCGACAAATGGCTCGAAAGTATTTTGGAGAAAAAATCGTAACTGCTCAGTCATCGAACGGATTAGCCCGAAAAAAGGGTGTGCGTGGGGGGGCGCAGCCCCCCCACGCACACCCTTTTTTCGGGAATTTCTCCGTTTGGCTGAGTAGTTACAAAAAATCAAGCTAAGAGTCCAATGCAAAAACTATGAATAGAGGATTTGGGTCGGCATATATGGGGGTGCGTGCGCAGCACGCACCCCCATATATGCCGACCTGCTCCCTCGTACATGAGTTTTTTCAGTGAACTCAAGTTAAGAATTGGAGGCTTTTGTGGCAGAAAAAAACAACCTGTCATACGAGGCAAAAGATATTCAGGTTTTGGAAGGATTGGAAGCTGTCCGCCGCCGGCCGGGTATGTATGTCGGCGGTACGGACATCAAGGCTTTGCATCACCTGGTTTATGAGGTCGTGGATAATTCGATTGATGAGGCGTTAGCTGGCTTTTGCGACGCCATTGATGTGGTCATTCACCCAGACAGCAGTGTGACAGTAACCGATAATGGTCGCGGCATCCCTGTAGATATCCATCCCGAGAGAGGCAAATCCGCCCTGGAGCTTGTGATGACGATGCTGCATGCTGGCGGGAAATTTGGGAATAGCAGTTATCGGGTGTCTGGTGGTTTGCACGGAGTAGGGCTTTCAGCGGTGAATGCTCTCTCGGAGTGGTTCGAGGTCGAGGTCAAACGTGATGGTAAGATCTATCATCAGCGCTACGAACGCGGCCACCCGGTGAGCGATCTGAAAGTGGTGGGCAAGGCGCCCAAGGCGGAAACAGGGACGCGTCAGACCTTCAAGTTCGATGATGCGATCTTCGTGGGCGACCTGGATTACCGTTTCTCCACGCTTATGCAGCGCTTCAGGGAGATGGCTTTTGTCACAAGGGGAGTCAATATCCATCTGCGCGATGAGCGCGAAGACCGCGAGATGACTTTCTACTTCGAAGGAGGCATCACTTCGTTTGTGCGCTATCTGAATCGCAATCGTAAGACATTGCATCCTGTGATTCACATCGAAAAAGAAGTCGAAGGGATAACAGTTGATGTCGCCTTTCAGTATACAGATGCTTATGCGGAGTCGATTTACGCTTTCGCCAACACCATCAACACCATAGACGGCGGCACGCACCTGACCGGCTTGCGCTCGGCGATCACCCGCGCCATCAATGATTACGCCAAGAAACAAAAATTACTCAAAGATGAGGATTCGAGCTTCAAAGGGGAGGATACGCGCGAGGGGTTGACCGCCATTGTGAGCATCAAACACCCCGACCCCCAGTTCGAGAGTCAAACCAAGGTCAAGTTGATGAACCCCGAGGTGCAAACCATCACCCAACAGGTAGTCGGCGACGCCTTCGGGATGTTCCTGGAGCAAGACCCTCGCGCAGGAAAATCCATCGTGGAAAAATGTCTTACCTCGGCGCGTGCTCGCCGGGCGGCAAAGACAGCCCGAGATCTGGTCATCCGCAAATCTGCTTTGGAGAGTCTCACGCTTCCGGGCAAGCTGGCCGATTGTTCCGACCGCGATCCCGAAAAGACGGAGCTATACATCGTCGAGGGCGACTCGGCAGGGGGCTCCGCTAAACAAGGCCGAGACCGGCACTTCCAGGCGATCTTGCCGCTGCGGGGGAAGATCCTCAACACCGAACGCGCCCGCTTGAATAAGATCCTCGACAACAATGAAGTCAAAGCGCTGATCTCTGCGCTAGGCACAGGGATTGGGGAAAGCTTCGATCTGGAAGGGCTTCGTTATGGGCGTATTATCCTCATGTGCGATGCCGATGTAGATGGAGCCCACATCCGCACCCTGTTATTGACCTTCTTTTTCCGTTACATGCAACCTCTCATCGAGAACGGACATCTCTATATCGCTCAACCTCCGTTATATCGCATCAGCTATCGCAAGAAGACTCAGTACGCATATACCGAGGCTGAAAAAGATGCGATCCTGAGAGAAATGGGTGCAACGGACGACAAAGCCACGATCTCTCGCTATAAAGGTTTGGGCGAGATGAACCCTCAGCAGCTTTGGGAAACAACGATGGACCCCGAGCAGCGTACCCTTTTGCAGGTTTCTATCGAAGACGCCACGGAAGCCGATCGCACCTTCGATATGTTGATGGGCTCTGCGGTTCCCCCTCGACGCCGTTTCATTCAAACCCATGCCCGCGAGGTCCGCAACTTGGATATTTAGTTACGCTACACCCTCGCCCCTCATTTTCGAAACGATCCGTTCCTGGGCTGACAATAATGTAGGTTGTCGATTGGGTCTCCGATAGTACAATCATTGGTGCTATGGTTTCCTGCGGATTTGGAATAGCCCTATGGCCCTTGAGCGCGGCGCATTATTACATAACCGTTATCGCATCCTGGAAATCCTTGGTCAGGGGGGGATGGGTTCGGTTTATCGCGCCGTGGATGACAACCTGGGCGTAGAGGTCGCTGTCAAGGAGAATCTCTTCACAACAGAAGAGTACAGCCGTCAATTTCGTCGTGAGGCAACGATCCTGGCAGGATTGCGCCATCCCAACTTGCCGCGCGTCTCGGATCATTTCGTCATCGAAGGCCAGGGCCAATATTTGGTGATGGACTATATCGAGGGGGAAGATTTGCGAGAGCGCTTAGATCGGATCGGAGTCATTCCAGAGGCCGAGGCTGTGATCATCGGGGTGGCGATTTGTGATGCGCTCTCTTATATGCATAATCAGAAACCGCCCATCTTGCATCGCGATCTCAAACCTGGCAATGTCAAAATCACCCCAGAGGGGAAAGTATTTCTGGTTGATTTTGGACTGGCAAAAGCGGCCTTTACCGATCAACAGACGACGACCGGCGCGCGGGCAATGACCCCGGGTTATTCCCCTCCTGAACAGTATGGCGGGGCGCGCACGGATCGCCGTTCGGATATCTATTCGCTGGCGGCAACCTTATATGCTTCCATGGCGGGCGCAATCCCGGAAGATAGTCTGGCGCGCACCCTGGAACAGGCTGAACTTACCCCGCTGCGTCATCGCAACCCGGAGATCACGCGCCGCCTATCGAAGGTGATCGAGAAAGCCCTGGCTGTTCATCCAGATGATCGTTACCAAACTGCCGAGGAGTTCAAAAAGGCGCTTTTGGGTTCTAGCTCAACCTCCAGGCGCCGCCTGCTCGAAGGCGCCGTTCTCGATCCCTTGCCTGCCGGCGAAAAAGCTCGGGACAAACAGCCAGAACCGCCCGCGCAACCAGACCGACGGCCGCCTGAGCAGCCGGCTGCAGAACCTCTTCCAATCAGCGCGCCAATCGCAGAGCTTGACTCTTCGAGCGCGCAGCCTCCTAGGTCGAAGAGACGGCGGGGTTGTTCGATGGTGGTGCTACTTCTCGTGGCGTTCTTCATCGTTGGTGGGGGCGTCGCTTATCTTCTGAATCCAGCAATGCCAGAGCAGATCATGGGGGCTTTGCCGGTAAGCGTTTCTTTCCGGGCGACGGAGACATGGACGGCTTCCCCAGAGCCGACTGCAACAGCAACCCCCTTGCCTTTTACATCAACCCTGACGCTTACGCCTACCAATTCATCTACTCCCAAAAACACTTCCACACAGACAGGTACTTCGACGTTCACGCAGACTGTAGAGCCAACGTTGACGAAAACTCTACCCCCGACGATGACTCCAACCCCAGCGCCCACAACTGCAGCGCCCCCCACGACGACTCCAACCGGGGGTGGGTACGGTCAGATTGCTTTTGCCTCCCTGCGAACCGGTGTTCCTCAGATCTTCATCGTGAATTCGGACGGACTGGGTTTACGGCAGTTGACGGATATTCCATTGGGCGCATGTCAGCCAGATTGGTCCCCGGATGGTGCTCGCCTGGTCTTCATCTCCCCTTGCGGGGAGAACCAGGAACTTTATGACACCGCCAGCCTGTATATCATCTATGCCGATGGCGGCGGATTAGAACCGCTGCCCACGACTGGCAGGGGAGATTTCGACCCTTCCTGGTCGCCCGATGGCAGGAGGATCGCCTTCACGTCTTTGAGAAATGGTTTTCGCCCCCAGGTGCATCTCATGGATTTGGAGACGAAAGAGGTGCATCGCCTCTCCATGGTGGATTATCGGGACTGCCAGCCGGAGTGGCTTTGGGATGGTTCGAAGCTGGTGTTCATCACCACGCGCAATGGGCCATACCAGGTTTGGACGATGAATGACGATGGCAGCGGGCAGGCGCGCTTTTCGGCGAGCGGCGG
>Ga0194125_10000592_pt1 | contig 60599 bp, 45 predicted proteins | sample TA2KigC250mmetaG_FD_148626 | JGI IMG/M metagenome (GOLD analysis project Ga0194125, IMG submission 148626) | Freshwater microbial communities from Lake Tanganyika, Tanzania - TA2015034 Kigoma Deep Cast 250m | ecosystem: Environmental > Aquatic > Freshwater > Lake | place: Tanzania: Lake...
AACCACCAGGGGAGGGGGAATTATGGGACTTTTACCGTGAAAATCCCTATCATAGGGCGGCCCGCGGCCGCCGACCTCGTTCTGTAGGGGCGGATTTGAAACCCACCCCTACGGCAGGGTTTTCATCCTCGGGGGTGGACCTGTCGGGGCCATGAGCATTTCAAGACAGTTACTCATGAGCCTTGGGCTCACCCATAAATTATGAAAAGTTAAGCATCCTTACGGTGCGCAGTGCGCACCCTACAAAAAACTTTTCGGAGCAGTTACCTATGGGCCGACGGCCTCAGGAGCCGCCCAGGGCCCGGATGCGTTCCCGGGCTTTTTGAATCTGCTGCCTGCTCTGGGGCGAGGCATATTTGAGAAAGCTGCGATAGGCCGTCACGGCTTCCTGATTCCGCCCCAGTTTTTCCAGGGCGATGCCCTTGTTGTAGTAGGCGTGAGCGTAGGCGCGGTCCAGTGTCAGCGCCCGGTTGTAGTCCACCAGGGCTCGGGCATACTGCCCTTGACGGGCATAGACGATGCCGCGGTTGTTCAGGGCCTGGACGCCCCGGGGATCGATTTCCAGGCAGCGGTTCAGGTCCAGGAGCGCCTGGGGGTACTGACCCTTAAGGGCGTAGGCGGTGCCCCGGCTGTAGTAGAGCTGGGAATCCCCGGGGCTGTATTGCAGGGCCCGGCTGAACTCCGCGATGGCCCGGTCATAGTCGCCGGCCTTGAAGTAGTCGTGCCCGCGCTTCTTCAGGCCGGCCAGAGAGGCCCCGCCGGTGTAGGTTTCCGGCTCCGGCCCCGATTTCGCCTCCCCCAGCATCCGACTGGCGCCGGGCTTCAGGGCCAGCAGCCTGGACCCCGGGATGGCAAAATTGAGGTTCTGGCCGCCGGAGATCATGAAGGTGGCGATGCCCACCACTTCACCCTTCATATTCATCACCGGCCCGCCGCTGGACCCCCGGGAAATGGGGGCGGAAATCTGGAGGATGTGGGAGCCCCCCTTCAGGGGCCGCAAGCCCGACACCAGACCGTCGCTGATGGTCTGGTCCAAACCCAGAGGGCTGCCCACCACGATGATGCGGTCGCCGATTTCGGGCAAAACCGGGCTGATTTTCAACGGCCGGACGCGGCCGGGGGGAATCTGCACGGCCAGCAGGGCCACGTCCCAGGCCCGGTCCTCAGCCAGAATCGACTTGACCGGATGGCTTTGCCCGTCCATGGTCTTGACGATGATGCGCCGGGCCTCCCGGATGACGTGTTGATTGGTGATGACATGTCCTTCCTGGTTGATGAAGAAGCCGCTGCCGATGCCGTGCTGCTTCCCCTGGCTGTTATATGTGATGACCGTCACCACGGCCGGCTGCACCGCTTTGACCAGCCGGGAGAGGCTCTCCTGGGCCATGGCCCCCCGAGCCCACAGCAGCAGCGCCAGGCAGACCCACATGACCTTGAGATGGCGGGATGTCAACATTACTATCTCCCTCGAGGACAGCAGGGGCTCCGGCCCCTTAAAACTCTTGACTATAAGAATATCATATTCGTTAACAGATAAAATCGGATAACAAGGGGGGAAAACTTCAACGGCAGGCCCGGGGCGCCGGAAGCGGCCCCGGCCCTCCACAAGCTTTTCGGACCGGCCGCTCACCCCTCCGCCAGGCGCCGCTGCAGTTGCGCCTGGGCCTCCGGCGAGATGAAGGTGAAGCGCACGGTGGCCTTAAAATGCCGGTCCGCCGCAGTTTCCGCGGCCACCACTTTGCCGTAAATGACCCCGGCCAGGTCCTGGCGGTGGTCGTCCAGGAGGGTGAGGGAGACGTCCTCCCAGGGGTGGAGCTCCCCCTCCCCGGTGAGGTGAACCGCATTCTCCGACAGGGCCGTAACCATGGCCTGGGGGAGCGGCTCCCGCATGATTTTGCCCTTGAGAACCCGGAGCCGCACCGCCATCGGCGCCGCCAGGGGATGAAGGGACCCGCGCCGGGGGGGCAGCCGCACCGGCCAGGGCCCGGCGATGGCCCGCACCTCATACAGAGTGGCGGCCTGGGGCATGCCTTTCATCTGCACGGTGTAGACTTCGCCCACCTCCACCAGGTGGGCCACGGCCCGATAGGTTGCGTCGCTCACCAACACCTGGCCGCCCACGCAGAAGCCCTCCATGCGGCTGGCGACGTTCACCGGCGCGCCGATAATGCTGAATTTGGTGCGCTTTTCCGAGCCGATGTTGCCCACCACCACGGTGCCGGTGTTCACGGCCACGCCCATCTCCAGCAGGGGCAGGCCGTCCCTGGCGTTTTCGGCGTTGAGGTCCGCCATGGCCGCCTGCATGGCCAGGGCGCAGGCCACCGCCCGGGCGGGGTGGTCCTCCATGTCCTCGGGGGCCCCGAAGAAAGCCAGGATGCCGTCGCCCATGATCTCGTCGATGACCGCATGGTGTCCGACGAGGATGTCGATCATGCGCTCCAGATAGCGGTTCAGGAAGGTGATGACGTCTTCCGGGTCCATGGTGGCGATGATGGCGGTGAAGCCCCGCAGATCGCTCATGAGCATGGAGACCTCCCGCTTGTCGCCCCCCAACTCCAGGGCGTCCCGGTCCTCCAGGAGCTTTTTCACCACTTCCTGGGTGACATAGCGGCCGAAGGTGTCCCGGATGAAATCCCGCTTTTCCATGTAGTCGGTAAGCTGGCGGCCCAACTCGTTAAAGGATCGGGCCAGGTGCACCACCTCCCTGACACCCCGGGCGGGCACGGCCACGCTGAAGTCGCCCTCGCCGATCTGGCGCACCCCGTCCCGCAAACGGCGCAAGGGCCTTGACAGGGAGGCGGCGAAACCGAAGCCGAAGATGCAGGAGAGCCCGAAAAAGAGCCCCCCGCCCGCCAGGCCCCAGCCCTGCACCTGGCGGATTACGCTGTCCTTGTGCCGTTGGATGGCCACCCGGGCCCGGTCCAAACTTTCCTGGCTGGCTTTACGCATGCGGTGCTGGGTGGGCTGGAAAAACTCGTCGATGTTGACGATCGCCCCTACAATGAAGGGGGTGCCGGGGACGTGCACCCTGACCGAATAGCGCCGACGCTCCTTTTTGTGCACATCAAAAAAGGTAAAATACCCGGAAATATAGTCCTTCGTCAGGGACCGCTGGATGAGGGCCGTGGTCTCGGGGTAGCTCTCCTTCCAGTCCAACTGGTTCTTCCCTTCCACGGCAGGGTCCGGGTGGAACAGGATGAAGCCCTTGTTGTCATAGACATCGGTGTATCCCGCCGCCCGGCCCAGGGAATGGATGGTCTGAATGGCGATCTGCCGGAGCTTGCGGTCCAGGCGCATCCTGGCGTAATCATAGGATTTGCGGCCGCGCAGGAGATAGCTCAGCTCCCGGGCCACGTCTTCGGCCTTGTCCCGGACCACCGCCTCCCCGATCTGGGTCAACACCTCTTCCGCCAACAGATAATTGGTCCGGGTCAGGGACAGGACCCCTTCTTCCACGAAATGCTCGTTGGCTGCCGAAGTAGAGGTCAGAATCCGGTTGCCCATTACCCAAATGCCCAAAAATATCATGATGATCAGACTGAAATACGACAGGAGCAGATGCGTGCGGATACTCATGCTGACCTCCGGGCGGGGTGGAAAAGCGGAAGGTCGGTTCCTCCCCGGTGCGAAAGACCCTGTTCATCATGCCCAGCCGAGGCTATGCCATTTTTCTGTGAGAAAGCCACGGCTAACGGCCCTGGGACCGCAACCGTATGATAAATCAGGCTGATCCCGTCCGGCGCCGTCTTCCTGAAGGCCGGCAGGCACGCGCCGTTTCCCCTTCGGCGGCCCCCTGAAGGGCAGCAGCGCTGAAGTACACCCTGAATTATGTGCGATTGGCAACTGATTATAAAATAAAAACATTATGAGCTTCTTGCAAAACTTCCGCGGCGGCGTCAGGGTTTCCGAAATATCAGGGTGCGCGGTGCGCAACTTACAGATCCCCCGATGTTCCGGCCCCCGTGTATTGTGCCCACCGCGCACCATGAAAGAGATCGGATTCTTGCAAAGCGTTCCAAGACCGCCGGCCCTTTCCCAGGACAAAGGAATAATTAAACAATAGCCTAATTATATTAATAAGTTATAAAAGCCTTCGCCGGGAGCCCCGGCCCCGGAAGGGGAGGAAAAGTGGGAAAGATGGCCGCTGCCCGGGGCGCGACCTGCACTTCAGCCCCCCGGACCCGGAGACCGGCCCGGTGGGGCCCGCCTCCCGCCGGTGCCGCGTTCCCCCTTCCCCCAAATTTTTCCTGAGGGCTTGACAGTGCCAAAGGCTTCGGTTACAAAAAGAAATCGTCGGGGCTGTAGCTCAGATGGAAGAGCGCTTGAATGGCATTCAAGAGGTCAGGGGTTCAACTCCCCTCAGCTCCACCAAAGAAATCAAGGGGTTAGGTCATTGAGACTAACCCCTCTTTTTATTGGTGTGCACATAGTGTGCACAGCTTCAGGGTGAAGGGGGAAATTTGGGGAGGCTGTGCGCTTGTGGCTTTCGGGGACCCGTCTCTACCGTGGCCACGTCAATCACCGGCTGGTGCCCCGTCTGGCAGGCTCTTGCCCACCTCTGGTGCCAGGGTGATTTGTAAGGGCAACCCGAAACCAAAACCCCCATTGCCTCCCCCTCAATCGCCCCGCCACGGGCACCTCAGAGCGTCACAACGGCCTCCTGAATGCCCGGCCTCATGCCCTTTTCCATCTCCGCCGTGCTACCCCTGCCAGCGCAAGCACTGGACCCGATGACCTTCCGCCCACCCTCACCCTGCCCCTCCGCCAGGGCCAGGTGTTTCTCGAAAGAGGAAATCCGGAGGGTGGGACTCCTACCCCCCGGTAGCAAAATTTGCGCCCCCCACAGAAGCCACGCGTGAGCCCACCCTCCCTCCTGGACAAAAATTGACTTTCCGCCTAAATTTTTGTTATTTTGCCACCTAAAAGAAGAATGGGCTTTGGAGAAAATACAGGTTGGCAGATTTTACTTGGAGGGACGGGGCATTAAAACTAATTTATGACAGATGCAAGTAAAGGCGATCTCATAATCTCAGTTTGTATCCTTACGTGACTCTTGCTATTAATGATTATTTTTATACGAGTCTAATCTACCTTCGTCTCCAACTTCTTCTTTAAGTCCGCCGGGTTCATTGATAACACCAAACTCTACTTACACCCCCTCGCCTTGGGCTTTGACCCCGTGCATAATTTTCACATACGACTCATCTCGTCCCTTCGCCAGGTTCGAAAACCATGCCCCATACTGTGACGGAACCAGAAGGTCAAAAGTGTAAAGCTGTCTTTCAATAAAACCGTGGTCCCGGATGAACTCTGCGGGGATAGCCCCCTCCTGCAATTTCTGGTTCAGGACGGCGAAGTGCTCCTCGGCATAGCGCTTCTTAGCTGGCGTCGTTTCGTCGTCATCTTCATCGGACTTGATTTCCACCACTTTAATGATACTGTCGAAACCCTGGTCTTGCAGCGACCGTAACTGCTGCACATCCGTCCCCTCGTCCTGCAAGGTGCGGACATAGCGATTCAGGTCAATCTTGATGAAGAAGTCAGGATTAAAGCTCGACCGCACCCGGTCCTTCCCCTTGCGGAAATATTCATAGTCAATGGCGTAGAAACCCATGTCCCGAGATTTTATCCAGGCCTGCACGTAACGGGAATGCTTGATCAACTCGTAGATAAAGAGCTTTTCCGGGGTCGAGGTGACCCTCACGAGGTTTTGCGGAGTCTTAAAGAGGGAGGTGTTCACGACGTATGGCGCCTGGTAACCATAAAAAAACCGGATGTGGTCCTGATGTTTTTTCATAAAGTCATCCGACGGCTCCGTGAATAACTCCAACTGCTTCTCCTCATATTTTCCCCGCACAGCCTTCAAATATTCCAGGGCAAAGAGATTGTCTGCTCCCACCTCGGTTTCGTAATCCTCACTTAAAAAGACGCTCACGTCTTTCCCTACCTCGCTGACCCGGAGGCTGGTGCGATCCATCTCCGCCGTCTTCACCGGCGTCAGGTTGCCGGGAATGCTCTCCCGCTTGGGTTTTTGCTTCCCCGGGCCGATGAACTGCCCGAAGTAGAGGTCGATAGCCTGGGCATTTTCCAGGGATAAGCGGTCGCCCATGATACCGGCGGCCTCCATGGCTCCCCGAATGACCAAACGGATGTCCTCTGCCTGCAGCACGCGGCTGTTAACCTGTATGTCATCAGAGAAAGCGTACTGTCTGCTCTCAAAGGCCCGCAGGGAAAACCGTCTGGCCTGATTATAGGCCACTTCCTCCACGGTGACGAAAGTCCGGGTCAGCTCAAATTTCTTGTCGCCGGTGACCATGTAGGTGATGGTGGCCTTCAGATTATCGGTTTGGGGCTTGAGCAGCAGCAGGTCTCGCTGGGCTCTATCCTCTGCCAAAGGCTTGTCCACCAGTGTGGACCGTGGAGTATAGAGGATATTGAACAAGGTGAAGTTGTGCCGCGCCCGTTTGAGCCCGCTCTCCGGCTTCAGCGTCGCCGAGCTGAGATAAACTTCGCATTGGGTGACATAGTGCACCAATTCCCGGATATGGTCGGCGAATTTCTCGTGGTTGGTCACCGTGACCACCGGATATTCACTCAAGATGGCCGGGTGGGGGACCTGGCGGGGGATGCGTAGGCCCCGCCCCAGGACCTGGGAGATGAGCCGCTTGGAGTTGAAGACCCGCTCCTGCATGGGCACAATCTGGAAGACGTTGTCCACGTCCCACCCTTCCGAGAGCTTCTCCACCGCAAAGATAAACTCCGCCGGCTCCGCCAGGCTTTCGATATCGTCAAGTTTCTGCTTGTATTCCGACTCGGCAAGGCGGCTCACCACGCAAATGACCTTATCTCTGGCCAGCCCTTCATAGTAGGAATCCGGGTGTCCGCCGCCATCCGCTTTTTTCAGTTGCGCCCCCAGGAAAATGATGAACTCCTCCGACTTTTTAATGGCCACGCTCTGGGTGGGGGCGATGAAAATGGTGATGGGCTTCACCGCCGGTTGGCCGGCCTGCGGGTAGGAGTAGGTCTCCCGGTTGTCCAGGTGGGTCCGATAAATGATTTCAAAAGCCTGTTCCTGGGTGAACTCCCGGCCCGGGTCTTCCGATTCGGTGTGGAGGATGGGGTTGATTTTTTTGATTTGCTTGTCCCCCAGGGCGTCGGGGATGGCATAATTGTAAATGATGTCCGTGAAGTACTCGTCCTGGTTGTAGGGGGTGCCGGTGAAGCCGATATGCCGCTTAATCTTGCGCTCTTCCCGCAGAAACTTCATCCACAACCGTTCGTGGCGCTCTTCGGCTTTTCCCTTGGTTTCCAGCACCAGGTCGGTGTCCGTAAAGGTCAGATGGGTATAGGCGTGGTGCACCTCGTCGGAGAGGACCAGCACCTCGTCCGTTTGGGAAAAGAGGGTGTCGCCGATGGCGTTTTTGTCCTTGTTATAGATGGCGTTGATGTTCTCGATAAAAATCCCATAGTCTTCCGCCGGCCTGGTCTCGTCCAGGAGGACCACCGGCGCGTGGCGGTATTTGGGCGGCAGCTTGCTGTGGAGCTTCGGGTCCTCCATGAGCCTCTTGAACTTGTCCCTGAGCCCCGCCTCAATCACCGTGGAAGGCGGCCCCAGGACCAGCACCCGCTTAATTTTTTTCATCACCACGGAAAGATAGGCGATGGCGAAGATGAGGTAGGATTTGCCGGTGCCGGTGGCCAGGTGGATGACTCCCGAGAGCTTATCCGGCAGGGGCAGGTGGCGCTGGAAATTGTCCTCGGAGAGAAACCGCCGCTGTATGGAATCCTTTTTTTTGAAGTTCTCCCGGGCCAGTTCATTCACATTTTTATAGACGTCGCCCCAGAGATAAATCATGGTGCGCTTGAGGGCTTCATACTGGTAGGTGCGGCTGCCGGTGAGCTGCCTGACCCAATCCTCTATTTCCCGGAAGTCGAAAAGTTCCAGGTCGCAGCGCTTTTCGTTGACTTCCAGGGTGTGCTCCGAAAGATTCAGCTTGACGGCTTTTTTATGGCGTGCCTGGCGTGCCATGGCCGGCTACTCCGTGACCAGGGTGGGGGGCGATTCGTTGCCGTGGCGGTCGATGGCAATGATGGCGGTCTTGCCGGTCACCCCCGCCAGGGTCACCTCCCCGCCCTCCTTGAGTTCTTTGGCATAAACGGCCTGGTCCAGGTTGAAAACCCGGCCGTTATAATTCAGGTCCACCAGAAGGAGGGATAATCCCCCCAGGCCCTGGTAGGGGGTCCCCTCCCGGCTGAGGATGGGGGTGCTGAAGCTGACCAGCTTGAGGCCCTGGGGGGTCCGGGCGGCCTTGACCGTCACCTCGTCGTTGAAGTAGAAGCCCACCGAGGACACCAGGTTGTTGATGTTGGCCGGGGTGTCGGGCTGGTCCTCGATGGCGAAGTTCCGGGCCGCCTGCTCCAGGATGCTGTAAGGGAATTTCAACAGACGGAAATGCACTTCCCCGCCGCTGCCGTTGGGGAGCCGGAGGTCAGATACCCGGCTGCAGGTCTCCGGCACAATGATATAGTAATTGCCTTTGAGGCGGCCCCGGGATTGGGTGATGAGGTCCTGGAGATAATCCGGGTCGATGCGCACGTTATACAGGTAGTCGTCCTCCCACACCGGGAAGATTTCCACCGGGTCGCCGTCCTTTTCGGCGTAGATGTGGTCCAGCTTGTATTTCTTTGGGTATTTGTCGATGTCATCCTCTTCCTTGGGGATGCCGAACAGCGACAGGACAAAGGAGATGTAGGCGCACTTGTTCTCCCGGAGGTTCATCACCCGGCTGAAGTCATAGGCCCCCACCGCGGCCACCGCAAAGGGCTTGGGGGGCTGGCCGTACGTGGCGTTTTTCTTGTCCGCGTCGAAGGCCTTGGAGGCGGCGATGTTCCAGATACGCTTCTGCATCAGGTAAATGGCGTGCTTGCCGAAGTCGCATACAATCCAGCGCCGGCCCAGCTTCTCCGCCACCGCCGCGGTGGTGCCGGACCCGGCGAAAACATCCAGGACTAAGTTGCTTGGGTTGGTTGAAGCTTTTATTATTCTTTCAAGCATCACCTCAGGTTTTTGAGTAGGAAAATCAACCCGTTCTGCTGCCTGTGAATTAACTGGAAATATGTCCTGCCAAATATCCATAACTGGTTGCCCTTGAACCTCTTCCAGATAGCGTTTTATTCTGGCAACTCCTTTCTTTGTATAGTAAAGACGGTTTTCATTTTCATATTTTTGCATGGTCTCAATAGGGCAACGCCATTTTTTTGTTATACCCTTCCATTCATAAAGATATCCTCCACCTTTCAAACCAGCTCCAACTAAATCACCATCAGAAAATCGACGACCATCAAAATCAATATGTTTATACCGTTTTTCAATATGTTCTGTTGAATAATCACTATATAACTGATTGAAGATTCTATTTTCTGATTTCGTATAATAAAGTAGACAATCGTGGACATTGGCATAGGTTTTTGAATCACTATGCGCTGATGTTCTTTTCCAAATTATTTCATTTTGAAAATTAAAGTCTCCAAAAATATCATCCATTATAACTTTCAAGTAATGTACTTTTTTTGTATCTAAATGTAGATAAATGCATCCATCTTCTGAAAGAAGTTCTCTTAGATAAATTATTCTTTCCCTAAGATTCTCTATAAATTCCGCGCTATCAATCTTATCGCTGTAACTTCGCGAACCCTCACCCCCTTGAAAGTCTGACTTCGTCGCAAACGGCGGGTCGATGTAAATCAGCTTAACCTTGCCCTTCACCTTGTCCTTGATGAGCGGGTCCTGATTGAGATACACGGTCTTGAGGAACTGTAGGTTGTCCCCCTGGACGATAAGGTTCTGCCAGCCGTCTTCGCCCGGTTCCCCGAAGCGCCGCACCACCTGCAAGGGCGCGGACTGCCCCAGGGCCACGGCGGAGGCCAGAATCACCCCCTCGGGGCGCTTGCCGGCGTATTCGATGGTGGGGATGCGGATGCGGTTTAAGGTCTCGAAATCAAACTTCCCGGCCTGGCCCAGCTTTTCCAGAAGGGAGGGGAAGAGCTTGCCGACCAGCTCCGGGGCCGGCTCCACCCCGCTGTTCACCGCGTCCAGCAGCCTGGCCAAATCTTCTGCGCTGAGGTCTATCTTAGCCATGGGCATTGCTTCCCATCTTGCCAACGGGTGGCATCAGGATTCCCCCGCCAGTTTTATCATGGCGGCTCGGGTAACAGCGGCCAGGCGGAAACGTAAGGTCTCCAGTTGATCCAGAATGGGGGTCACCCGGGGGATCAACCCGGTCCGCTTGGCGGCCGGAAGAACTCCCAGGGTCCCGGTGAGGCGCAACCCCAACATTTCGGCCACGCGCCGGGCCAAAGCGTCATCGACGATCACCGTGGAACCGGGAGATTCCAGGGCCAGGGCCAACACCTGGGTTTCCCCCGGGCCCAGGTCGGTGACCAGGGGCAAGGCGGCAATACTTTGAGGCGCCCGGACGGTGACCCAAGCCAAAGATTTCAGGTCCGGCAGATCAATCCCGGCCTGTTTGCCCTGGTCGATTTCCTCCACCACCGCCGGGGGCGCCAGAACCCCGCCCGTCAAGGTCGGCAGCAGGTGCAACAGCCCCAATTGATGCAGATATTGGAAGGGTGAAGTGTTGCAGATAACCTCAGGCAAGAGCAGCCTCCCGGGCAAGTTCCTCTTCGGTGAGCCTGAAGGTGTCCACACCGTAGTCCGCCAGGCGGCTGAGAAAGACCGTCCGGGGAACTCCGGCGAGGCCGGCGGCGGCGCCGGAAGAAAGCCGTCCCAGCTCATAGAGCTTAACCGCGGCGGCCATGCGGAGTTCCGCGGCCAGGGCCTCGGGCGTCAGCTTGAGGGCCAGGACGCTCTCTTCAGGGATTTCAAAGGCGATGCGACTCATAAGACACCCCTTGGCATTGCCTGTCCCGCTCTGAGACTTAAGCAGCAGAGGGAACATTTCTCAGGTCAGGCCAATCCTTAACATTTCTAATGTAGCACAACCAGGAACCGCTTGTCAGTATAAGGAGATGATCCTGGCCGGCGGCGCCGGTCGCCTTGCTTCAGGTCTCATAAAATGATACCTTATCAAGCAAGGCCGCCCCACTTAGTGGCCATTTGGAGAGTTACCGGAGAACTTTGCCTGGAGGCGACCTATGTCGGAACCCATGAAGGAGCAAATTACCAAAGATTTTGCTGAAATTTGCCTGCGCCATCGGCTCCCCGAGGAAAAAATCCTCAAGATTCAGGATGCCGTAACCGCTATCTTAGGGGAGGAGGACGAGTCCCTGCCCCTGGAAGAGGTGTTTCCCGACCTGCACCCGGGCAGCGCCATCCGGGGCCTGCGCCTGAGGGAAGGCCTGACCCAGGAGCAGTTGGCCCGCCTCCTGGGGGTCAAGCGCACCAACCTCTCGGAAATGGAAAACGGCAAGCGCCCCATCGGCAAGAATATGGCCCGGCGTCTGGCCCAGGTCCTGAAAACGGACTACAAGGTCTTCTTGTAGGCCCTTACAGGGCGAAGGCTCTGGCCAGCAAGTCGCTCAGCACGTCCACCCGGGTCTCTCCTGCCTGCCGGGGCCGCAAGCTGAACTTGTTTATTCGCAGGAAGTGGTAACCGTAGCTTTCCAGTTCCAATTGCCGCGCAAGGTCGTATTGCAGGTACTCTTCTCTAAAGTCCTCCAGGGACGTGACCACCGTGGGGTCCTTGGTGTGGTACTCCAGGCCGTCGTACTCCAATATCAAGCTTTTCTCTTTCCCCCCATCGGCCAAGCTCACCAAAAAGTCAACCCGGTAGCGGGGCAGATACCGCTGAAATTCCCGCTGAAGGTACTTGCCGATGTGGAACTGGGGGATGATAAGGAGGCGGTCCCGGTGCCGGCGGTAGAAGGCGGTTTGGGTGATGAGGGTATAGAGTTCTTTTTCCTTGGGGGACTCGAACACCGCTTCATCGGCGATGAAATGGTCTTTGGGGCGGGTTTCCTCCAGGATGGTGCGGTAGTGCTGCAAGGCGTCGCCCAGCCGGGTGTCGGCATAGTCGCCCAGGTCCATGCTGTGGACAAAGACCATGGTGTCCTTGGCCCGGCTGAAACCCACATTGAGGCGCTGCATCTTCAGGCTCTTGATGGTGTCGGCGGTCCCCCCGGGCGTGGGGTAGATGGTGCGCAGAGAGGTGTCCCCATGCTTCTTATCCTGGACGAAGGAGTAATAGACAATATCCCGTTCTTCCCCCTGCACATCCCCCACAAACCAGATGGTGAGCCGGTTATCCTCTTTGAGCCGGTGGTAGTTGGCAAGCTTCTCCCGCAGGTACCTCTCCGCCCGGTCACGCTGCTCCCGAAAGGAAGTGATGATGCCGATGGTGCCCTGGTAGCCGTCGGCGCCAAGCTTTTCCAGGTCCTGCCGGATGGCCTCGATTTCATCTAAGTTGACATTGCGGCCGGAATGGCCCTGGGGCTCCACCCTGATAAAGCGAAGGACCGCGTCGATGGGCTTGGTGCGGATGCGGTTCACCACCAGGGGTATCTGGGCCGGGCGGTAAAAGACCTCATTGGAATAGTCGATAATTTCGGGAAAGCTGCGAAAGTGCTCGGTGAGGGCGCTGTAGTAGTTGTAGAGAGCATAGCAGAAATCCAGAGTGGACTTGCGAATGCTTAAGGTCTTGAGCCATTCCTGGGCGGCCTCCAGATGGTCCGCTCTCTGAATGTCGGCCACGAACAGGTCCTCGTCGGCCACCTCGGCGGTCTCCTCCTCCAGCAATCGCCTCTCCTGTTCGGGCGAAATCGTCCGCCGGTATTCCACCCGGTAATCGTCAATGATTTTTTTGAAATAAGCGCCGCTGTACTTGCGGCTGACATGGACGGCGCTCACCGCGCCGTACTGGTACTTATCCCCGAAGACCAACACCTGCTTGGCCCGAAGAATAAGGGAAAGGGAGTGGGCAATGGAGACCTGGGAGGCTTCATCGAAGACCAGGATATCGAAGAGGCCTTCTTCCATGGGGAAGAATCTGAAGATGGCTTCCGGCTCGGCGATGATGCAAGCATAGGTGGAGCACAGGAGTTTGGCCTGCTCGGGGGTCAAGCGCTTGCCGGCGGTGATGCTCCGCTTGATTCTCTGCATATCTCCCTGAAAATGTTGGAAGCCTTTCAGGCGCAGATCGTTATCATATTCCGTCAGGCGCTGGTTATAGGCATTAAGCTCCTCCAGTTGGCCCCGGATTTCCGGCAGAAAGGCTTCTTCCCGACACAGTTCGGCATGGAGGGCGATGAACTCCATGATTCTGGCCTCATCTTGAGTCAATCCGGTAAGCTTGCCCAGGGAGGCCAGGTCGGAAAAATCTATGCCCACCCGCTGCAGAATGGGGCCATAGAGGTCCCTGACCGCTTGGAGGGCGTCGATGGTCTGTGGTTGCAGATTCTCCAGACTCTCTTGCAGCCGGTCCAGCAAGAGATACAGGTCTTGGGGAGACATACTTCCCAGCCCCACGGCCTCCTGAAATTCGGTTATGACCTGGGATGCATGGGAGTAGCGGGTGAAGTCCTGGAGCTGGGTCAACCCATGGCTCAACTCCTTGAGGGTCAGCTCCTGCTTTTCCTTTTTGGATAATGAGGCTGCGGCGCTCAGGAGGTGGCGGAACTTGAGGCTGTTCAGGTCTGCCAGGTCCGCGGCCAGGGAAGCGAAATCAGCCGGCTGTCGGGCCAGGGAATAGATAAATTCCATGGCATAGGGGGTATCCCTTTGCAGATTGTGAAGCATGTCCAGCAGGGAGTCCACCTGCGTCAGCAGCTTTTTAGGCTTGAGGCCGGCCTGTTGGGCGTAAGCCCATACTGCGGGAAAATCCTGCACGAACTTTTCTTTGGCGGCGGCGAATTTCCTGTCCATGCCGATTTTGGCCAAGATGGAACTCTGATTTGCCAATTCATGTAAACGCTGCTGGACCTCTTGCAGCTCCCGGAAGGAGGAGATGGCAAATTGCAACTCCTGCCAGGAGTGCGGCGGTGATGTCAGCCCCCTGGTTTCCAGTCGGCGGATGGGCACGTCATCTTTGAACACCACGGTCAGCCGGTCCACCAGAGGTTTGCAGGCATCCAGATATACCAGGGAACTAGGGTCGATCGTGGGAAGGGAGTCCGCCTCAATCCCATTGGAGTTCAGGGCGTCGCAAATCTTTAGGATACGGGGGATATCATGACGGCGCTCGTAAAGGGCGGTGAGGGATTCAAGCTTAATACCGCGCAAATCCGTCAAGGGAATATGGCCGGGGAGCTCTTGAAAGCGTCGCAAAGCCTCCGGAATCTTCATGGAGGTGAGCCCGGCAATTCCGCCTGAATCTATGGCCAGTTCTTCCTCCAATTGGAAAAGCCGGAATAGTTTCCGGCTTGTCTGCGGGAAAAGCTCGCTATGGGCAATGGCGTTGGAGATTGTCTGTTCTAGGTTTTGTCGGACCTTGGCCTTATCGCGCCCCACAGCGTCAACGTTGAAACTTTCGGCGCGGCGTGCGGCGGCGTCTATCACCGGCAATGCCAGAGAGTTCTCAATGGTATTCAGCGTGACGAGTTCCTGATCCCGGGAAATTCTGATAACGGATGGTTTGCTATGGGGATGCAGCTTTCGGAATTTATCTGTCAGCATGCGCTCCACCACGTCCAGAGCCTCTTTTTTATGGGAGGTGATGATAACGGACTTGCGGTTTTGGTTGGCCCAATAGGTAACGGCCGCGATGGTATGCGACTTGCCGGTCCCTGGGGGCCCGTCAACTACCACAACCCGGTTCTTAGAATTGCCCAGGGCTGTCAATATCTTTTTCTGGGAGCGGTTCAGCGGCATAGGGTTGTCGGAATAGAAATATCGGGGCGAGTTTAAGGGGTAATCCTCCCGGAACTTGGCAACGGTCTCATCATTGGTATTGACGACGTTTTTTGTGAGGTAGCCGTCAATAAAATCAATAATGGTAGAACCTTCCCCCCGCTCAACCTTGGCCATCAGCTCTGAGTAATCCAGAATCCGCTTGTCCTCACTCTTGATGATCTGGAACCCCAAACGGTATTGCAGGTGGGGTAGACCCTCATTGGGTGGGGGTATGGAGCAATTTTCATTGGTGGTGATGAGCTGAGGGGGTAGGTTGCATTCACCGCAGAGGAAGCTGTCCATTTGTCGGAGATGGGGAATGCTACCGGAGAAAGACGCGGCTCGGGGGATAATCAGGACATTCTGAAACTCGAAGCTATTGATGGCCGGCGTGTTCAGCAGCACCAGGTCCCGCGGGATGGTAAGGCGAACGCAATTCGTTACACTCGTGTCGAAGTTGACTTCTATGAAGAAAAACGGACAGGCAAAGTTCGCGATGTTGCCGTTTCCCCCACTGATAGAGCCAAAGAATAGGTAGGGGGTGCCATAGGTTTCCACTACGGCGAACTTTCTGAGGAGTAAGTATAGATCGTAAAGGACTAGGTGATAGTCCCATTTTTTCAGGATGTCTGTAAGGCTTTGGAAATAGCTTCTTTCATCCTCGGACTTAACGGCGGCCTGCTGCAGGGTATCGTATATGTCTTGAGAAAACTTTGGGACGTTGAAGGTTGGGGCCGGGAGCTGGGTTGTTCGATGTTGGGTTTCGATGATGGCGATTTCTTCCTTTTGTAATGTGTAAACAATCTGTTCCAGGGCCTTACGTAGGGCGAGATTGTAAGCTCGCACCCCTTCTAAAAAGGCCTCCCGCAACTCATCGTGTGTAGAAAGGTCTCTCCCTTCCCTATTCTCGGCCAGGAAATGTTGCAGGCTTTCCTGGTTGAATGGTATCGCCAAGAGTTCCTCCAGTTTCTGGTGAAAGCGATGAACAGGGATTTCACGTTTGAACTGGTTTATCCTGACATCGACCGGCCCATGGTCATGCTTTTCCAGCTTCGTTACCCAAAGCTGGAAGAAATCGGGGAAGAACGAAATATCAAGAGTCAGATTAGGGTCGTTGAGCCATTTGTAATTCAGCGTACTCCTATTAGAGAAGCGGGTCTCAGTGAAGGCTGCGTAATAATTCAGCAAACTTTTAACAAATTGATTCACGGGAATCCTTTTCCTTAGTAGAAAAATCTATATCATACAAGGATTGTGGCGTGCTGACCACCCGGACCGGCTCATTGAATTTGGGGGTTTTGAGGATATCGCCCCGTTTGATGGATAGCATGGCCATCTCTGAAGACCTTGTTTAAATTGGGAAGATTCAGAAAAGAAAGGTCGCCTAAGGGGCACGGTAGCAGAGATAGAAGCCTGTGTAAAGAAGAGGTTTATTAGCCTGTGGCTTCTCACATCACCGGGCATTTCTACGCCTCACTGGCCCTTGAAAGGGGCGCGCCAACCCACTTGGTGCAAGCCACCTTGGCCATGCGTCGGTGGCCACCACGGGCCGTTACCTGCACGCCAGGCCAGAGGACCGCTGCGCACGGTATCTGGGAGTGTAAAAAAATTGTCAATCTTCGTTTACAGTTTTTGGAAACCGAGGCTCGCGAGGGCCTTGAACCAAGCCTGAATGAGGAGTGTGGAATAATTGGTCTTGGGCAGGAGGGAGTGGAAAATGTTTGGGGACGGTGATAGCAGGTTTTTCTGATACCCCTCGAAAAACACGTACGTGCCTCACCCATTTCCTTGCGCGTTTTCCTCGACTACCCGGACAAAACTCCTTACGAGTTGGCGTAGGGCCTCGCCAGGCGTCAGGGCTGTCTGCCTGCATGCCCGGTAGAACCGCTCCATCTCCTGGTTTGGTAGAAAGGGTAATTTCAGGATCGCCGCCAGCGTCACCGGGTCAAGGTTGAGGACCCGGCACATTCCTTGAAAAGTTGCCAAAGACGGCGCAATATAGCCGCGCTCATAGGCAGAGAAAGTTTCCCTGGAGGCAAGCCCGAGGGCTTTAGCCATCTCTCGTTGCGTTAGCCCCTGCTGCCGGCGAATTTGAGCCAGCATGGACCCCCGAAAAACCTCCCAGGGAGGTGGGCCTGGTCTGCGCATCATTTTGTCTCCTTGCTCAGGGCCGGTTGCCCCAATGTTCTACCCCAGCCCGTAGGTCATGAAGCCATGCACTTTCTTACGTATGGCCGTTAACCTGGCCTCTTCCTGTTCTTCCCGTTTCCGTTCGGCCACGAAGGGAAGTCTCAAGGTCATGGGCAAGAAGTCCGTCAACAAGCCTGACGGCGCGAAGATGGACGGCGAGTTTAAATTTGTTCGTCATCCCAGCCATCTTTTCCCCGGGTTCGGTGAATATGTCTTCCTATCAAATCGGAAATCTCTGCTTCGCGCTTGCTTAATTGTTCACGGTAATCCTGCTGGAGGGCCTTTCTCCAGGAAATAGCGGGGTCCTTTTCAAAAGTCTGTTCAATGCAGCTTCTGGTAAGTGCAAAGTCTGGTTCCAGACTGGCACGAACCTTCCGCTTCATGGCCTCCAGCGGGAGCAGCCTGGTAATAAGGCGATCCACGATATCGTCCACCTGGTCTCGGAAAATATCCTCGGCCTGGGGAACAAGATGGTCTTCCGGGGGGACCACTTTTCCCAAGGCCCCTGCTGCTTTGAGTTTCCTTTCGATGTAGGTCACCAGCGCCGGCGCGGAGAAGGCATTGAGTTCAACGCGCTGGCAAACCCATGACTTTCTCCCCTGGAATTGACCTCGAAAATATTCTTCCTCGATTTTAGAGAGACGCAAACCCGTGGGCAAATCGTTCTTCCGGGTAAACCTCTCTGTCTGGAGACCGAGGTCCAGCGCCTCTTCCAGCTGCAAGCCCAGATCAATCACCTCCACCTGATAGCCAGGCATCCTCCGTGTTTCCTCTTGCAGAGTTCTGGCAATGTTGTACCCGTGAGGATCAGCATCATGAAGGACAAAAAGCTGGCATCCTTGGAGTCTGGAAGCGTTGTCTAAGAGGAGTCGCACTGCCTCGGAGGCGTATCCCTCGGTAGCAATGACCGCCAAGTCGTAGCGTTCCGCAAGCCTGGCCGCCTCCAGGATGGGCCACAGACCCTTCTTCTCCATATAGAGGACTTTGTTGTACAGCCACTCCGGAAATTGATAGCCTTCGACCTCCCGTGTCCCGAGGGGAATAGCCTTCCCCGAATGGGGCTCGTAGAGCACCCCACGGGGATCATAGTAGAGTCCCTGGATTGCTCCGTGCTGCTTCTGGTATTCGATAAGGAGGTTCTGGGAGAAATAGTTGTAGTCCAACTCCTTGCTGGTGTAGTCCTGAAGCAAAGGCCGCACCTGGTAATAGAGGTTCCGGGCCGACACCGGGTACTGGCCATTTCCTGTGGCAGTAGCAATGGCCTCGGACAACACCTCGAAAACCGCATCTTTCTGTGTCCATTCGCTATGCCGGTGCTGGGCGAGCCGATTGTAACTTGCCCTCTGCGCCTTGGCAGCATCCCTACGACGGGCTTCTCCTTCCTTGTAAAAGTTCTTGACCGCAGCCCACAAAGCCTTGGAAATCGCTTCAGCCATTGAGCCGGGGATTTTAAGCCGGGTTTTTCCCCGATCCAAAAATTCCAGGGCCGGACAGACCAGGTGGATAGCCGCCGCGATTCTGGGGGCACCATGTTCGTCAGAATCTATAGGTGACGCGTGACCGTTGTTCAGAAAATTTCGGAAACCATGGGCATTGAATTCAGGGCTATGGAGAGGATTGCCCTCCAAGGGGTCATCGTAAGTGGGCGAGAAGTTGACGCCATGGTAGAGATCACCTGGCCTTCCGGTTTCGGCCAGCAAAACCTCGAAGACGAAAGGGATGTCACCAACAAGCCCAGCAATTTTTCGGTACCAGTGGCGCTTGACGCCAAACCAATCTGAAAAGCATTGAAGGAGATGGTTCTCGCCCACTACTCCCAGCATATGGGGAGATGGTGGAGTGCTTTGCCGTCGCATTGCCTCCAGAAGATCCTCCACCAGAGATTCATTGCTGGCAAAATCACTGAGACGGGAGATTTTCGGGAGTTCATCGCACGCGGCTTTTGCCTTAGCGGTACCGGACAGTCCCCGGAACTGACGTACGAAATCCCGCAGTGTCAAATCCCTGCCCCCATTTCGGCTGGCCCCGATATGGGAAAAGACTAACCGTTTGATGGAGTCTGTGTCGTACCAATAAACAGAGGTGAGGTCGGTGGGCAGCCATTTGCGCCACCTTCCGGGGAAGTCGACGCTGGGGTGGTAAATTTTCCGGTTTTCGCCCTCATTGCGGTTAGCGTGCTCACTCCCATTTTGGAAATTGCAAAAATTTACCAAGGCGTGAGGGTTGAAGAGAGCGAAAGACTTTACCCAACTGTCCGGGGAAAAAATCAGCTCTCTTCCGGGGAGGGTAACAGCGACCCGAGTCCCTTGGCAGGTACAATTGCGCTGCTGGTGGTCTATCTGAGGGTTCCCCGCCGGATCAATCCAGGTACGGAGGGTGTGCCGAATTCCCTGGGATTCGATGATGACTGGCTCAAGGCTACCCAGGGCTGTGGGGATACCGAAGATGGTTTTGAGGGCATTTCCCTGAGCCCCCCGGCTGGGAGAGCGGTATGCGGCTTTGTCCGAGGTTCTGGTGGCGAAATTCAAAACACGCTGCACCGTTTCCGGGGGGAGGCCGGGGCCGTTGTCGCCCACAGCGATTTTGAGGGTGTCCAGTGATGAAATCTCGATGGTGATTTCCGGTTTGACCCTGGCGGTCTCGCAGGCATCCAAAGCATTATCGACTAATTCCTTGAGCACCACATGGGCAAAGTTCTTTTCCAACTGGCCGGTCTGCGCCTGCAATTCCCGGACGGTGAAGTACTCCGCAGCACGGGAAATTTCAAAAACTTGTCTTTGGAGCTGATGAACCGGCATCGTTGCTTAATGTTCCTTACGTGATTCTAAATTTCTGAACAAATGGGCTGGCCGTCCGCCATCGCCTTTAATTAAGAGCTCCAGGAGTGAATAGTCTCACTAAAGTTTCATACTAATTTCAGTTTCACAGTTTCTCAAATGAGAAATCTAATTTTTAAGTGAGTAATTGCTGAAACTGGTGAAACTTTGAAACCTCTTCCTCTGAAAGCCGCATAATTGCTATACATTATAAGTCTCACTCGACTAAAATTAAATGAAACTCGGTGAAACTTTTCTATCCAGTTTCATTAGTTTCAGGGGTTTCGATGGTTTCATTAGTTTCAGCATTTTCACTAGAACCACCATTTCCCATTTTCATATTTGATTTGATTATCTTTCTTCATTCTATAAAGTCTAGACTTGATTGTGTCTTCATTTATACCAAGGATATTAGCTATTTCCTTTGTAGTCATGGGACCATTTTCCCTGATAATTAGCTCAATGTCCTTCCTGGCCTGACTCTTCCCCACTTCTTCTGCTGATCCGATGAGTTCCCAATGTCCTTCAGCTTGATGAAACTTCAGGGCCAGGGTTTGCTCTTCAATATCCCGTCCTGTGACGAATAGTTCAGCGTCTGCCTGGCCTCTCCCGCGCTTCAATACCATCACGAAGTCAGCAGCCGCGGTGAGTCCGGTGCTTCCATGAACATCGTCCAGAGGGTCCTCTGATTCAGCCTTGCGGTTATGGAAGATTCCCAGGATACAGACGTTGTGCTTGTGGGCCAGGTCACCCAGGGCTCCCCCCGTTGCTAAATCGAGTTGATAGGCATCATCTCTGGCCTTTTTTCTGGGCTTAAATCTCCCTAAAGTGTCAATCACCACCATCTTTGTGTTTAGATTTTCAGTTAGATAAGCGTCTAATCTGTCGAGGCCGCTATCAGAGAACTGCGGCCAGGATTCCGCAAGGTAGAGGTTTTTTGGAAATGCTTCGCCCTGCATGATGGTCTTCAGGCGTTTCTGCACCCGCCGGTTTTTGTCCTCATAAGCGATATAGAGGACGCTTCCCGGTTCGAGCAGTAAATCTTTTTTCCCCAAAGCACAGCCTCCAATTGCCTTTGCCACAGATACGTTTAAGGCAAAAAATGTCTTGCCCTTCTTAGGCCTTGCCGATAACAGGCCGAATCCCTCCGGAATAATTTCAGGCACAATATATTCAGGCTCAGTAAAAATAACGTGTTCCAAGTCGGCTGCTGAAATGATTTCGGGAAACTTCTTGCCTCCATTGTGCGGGGAGTCCTGTGATTCAGCAGATGTCTGGCCTTTCTCCTTGCCAGCGCTATTGGCCTTCCCAGTCCCATTGCCCTTGTCAGGGTCAGGGGGCCTATGACCGCATGTGTAGACCTCTATGGTGTCGGAAATGGCCTTGCTAATGGTGCGCTCCCGGTAGTCGGGCCGCTCCCACTTTTCCCGCATAAGCCTGCTTTTCCGGAAAAGCCGATCCATCCTTTCCGCGTTTTTTTGTGTATAGAAGGCCAGGAGACAACAAAGGGCGAGATCGGCGCGGTTATCATCATCGCCATATTCGGCAATGTCCCCGCGCCACAGCCTAGTAAATTTCTCACCGTTCGCCGCCTGTTTTGCTTTCTCTATCAACTCCTGGTCAGACAAGTCTAAGGTGGGGGAGGTGCCAGGGGCCTTGGCGGAGTCTTTGGCTTTGGCGAATATCTGTCGATGCAAGGATGTAAGCTTCGTTTGCCGTGGTTCAATTGTGTTGGGGGTTCCCTCCAGGCTGGCTCCGGTCATGGTGAAGTATCTATCAACGCCATAAAATTCCCACTTCATGCCGCATGGGGTTTTCTTGCTGTTGCCGTCCTTTAGAGGCCACTCAGCTTTGACAAGAATGTGTACCCCCGTTTCGCTTGGACTGACCTCCGAGTACGAGGATAAATAATCAAGGATAACCTGAGCGCAGTAGCGTAGCTCCCCCGTTTCGGAGTCTCGACATTTGTCCAAATCCACGCCGACATATGGGTCATAATAGCTGAATTCGTACCCTATGCCGGCAATGCCGTTTCCCTGGTGGAGCTGGTAGAATGTAACCGCCTCATTGAATGTGGCCCAGGTGTCCGGGTCGTCGGCCTTAGCATTGCCGCCGGTCCTGGGGTCAACGGGAACCTTGGTAGGCTTCCCATCTCGTACTTCAACCTTCCAGCATACCCATTGTGGCCGGTTTTTCAGTTCCTGCGGAATCCTCGATAAATCCGGGGAAAGGCTATTTCTCACCACTATTGCCCCCCTTACCCCTCCCCGCCTCAAAGATTTTCTCTAGGCGGTCGAGGTCCACAAATAGAGACCCCCCGACCTTAATGAAAATCTCAGCGTATTTTTTCGTGTGGTGCCACTTATAAAATGTCGCTGGGGCAAACGGAAGTCCTTTTGCACGTCTAACTCTCACCAAATTCATCATTAAACCTCCACAGGAAATAAAAAAGCGCCATACTTGGCGCTCATTAAATCAATAAAGCACAATAAAATCAAAAAATTTAAGGGGACTCCTTAAATATCAAAGAACGTATAATACTTCCATTTTTTATCATCTCTTCTGCATCTTTAAGGCAGCGTTCTACTTGAGGAATACCCCAATCTCTGAGATAATCATCTAGTCCATCACTCATGACCTCTTCCTTTTTATAATGATTCAAATCAATATCATCTGCAATATGCTCTGCAGAATATCCTTCTTGATGCATATCGTAAATTTTAAGACATTTCATAATATATTTTTCCTCAATCTTCTTTTCTTTAATTCTAAGGTCTGCTTTACACACAAATATTATGAATTCCAGGGCATATTGGATAAGGTAAGAGGGGGCCTGCAAGTTGACAGTTATTGTCAGTTGTGGGGGGTCTTCAACTTCCCATCCGCGGGGATAGATATCTTTTAGAGCTTGTTTCAGGTCATGAGCACTCTTGATTCCCCACCCGTCTTTAATTGCCTCGCCATATTCTTGCCATTTCTGTTCATCCGCCTCCGTAAGTAAACATTCCGGCCACCTATTTACCGCTAAAATGCCAGGTAATTTTTGCAGGTCAAATTTTTCAATCATTAAAGGTTCCCAGATTACGGGACCAGATTTTTTTCGCTCATTAAGCCAAGATTTAGAAATACAAGCGGAATGCCAATTTCGACCGTATGGGACCGGTTCATCAGGGTCGCATGCAAAACCCCACCTCTCAACCATGTAAGCCAAATTACACCGCTCCGAGTCAGGCGCTTCATCTTCTTCCTCCCACACCGAACGGCCCTTTTCAAAATCAAACGTACTCATTCTTTGTCTGGCTATGTGTCGGAGGATGGTAGAATCGGCCTCTTCCCCCTTTTTGCGCTTAACGTCTTCGGGGGTGAGTCCATAATTTTGTAGTAACCTATTGTAGTTTTCCCGATAAACTGGGTTTCGGCGCACCACTTCCCAGGTGAGTCTAATAAACTTTTTAAGGTCGTTGGCTTTATCGGTGAGTGGTTTGTGTTTAGGCATACTCAGCCTCCTCTTGCAGTTCTGGGGGTGAATGAGGGAAAGCCGGCCAGGATATCCGCCGTGTCGGGTCGCGCTCCCTATCCCCGGAAGCCGGTCTATTCTTTCTCTTGCAGGTTCACCACCTTTGAAGCCGGGTCCTTGGGCCTGAGCAAATCGGCGCTCTTCATCGCCGCGTCTTTGATGGCCCCCGGCTTCAGATGGCTGTACCGCTGGGTAGTCCGGCTATCCTTGTGAGTCAAAAGGGCCTGCACCACACAGAGGTCAATGCCATTGCTCACCAGGGTTGAGGCGAAGTGGTGCCTGAGGCCATGGAACCGGAAGTTATCGGGCAACCCTGCGGCCTTCCGGATACGCTGCCATGGGCCTTTGAAGTCGGTACGTTGCTCACCACCTTTGCCAGGGAAGACATAGGTGGAGGTGAAAGTCAGGCTCCTCAGTACGTTTAGGGCCGGCTCACTTATAGGAAGCGTCTGAGTTTTGCCGCCTTTAGGTTCCCGCAGCGTAATCATGCCCCGCTCGAAATCCACATCATTCCAGGTCAATTTAAACAGCTCCCCCCGGCGCATCCCGGTGAATAAGGTAAATTTTACGAAAGCGGCACTATCCCGGCAGGGCCAGGAGTCGAGAGTTTGCATTAGTCGCCGGGTTTCATCCTCGCTGAGATATTCTGTCCTGAGGTTATCAAGCTTAGGCACCTCAACCCTGTCCATGGGGTTGATCCCCTCATACAGGCCCCACCTCTTCGCCAGGTTGTACAACCTCTTGAGGAGAACCAGTTGATGTTTAATGGTGGCTTGGGAGAAGGGCCGCCCCTGCTTATTGATGCCCTTCTTCATTTCCAGTTTCAGGCGTTCGATATCCAGGCTGGATATCCTGTCCAAGGGCTTCTTGGCGAAGCGGGGTTCAAGGTGGGTCTGGTAATTATAGCTGTCGCATTTCCAGGTCTTTTTATGCTCCTTAGCCCAGGGGAGATATTTCGCCCATAGTTCGCCCAGGGTGGGGGCTTCCTTCACTCCGCGGTTGATTTCATATTCACCCCGCACCAGGTCGCCTTTAACAGCCGCCTGCACTTCACGGGCCAGGGTCAGGTTGTCCACCACACGGGTGATGCGGTGGCCTTTGACGGAGACGCACACCCGATATTTCTTGTCCCGCCCGAAAACCGCACCACACTTGGAACATTCCTTAGCGTCTAGGCCGCTGCTTGATTTACAGTTGGGGCAAAAAATCTGAATCGCCACGGCTCCCCTCCCCCTCATTCTGGTGTGCATATAGTGTGCACGTGTGCATGACAAGCCGTCTGTAAGTAAAAAAAGCATCAAAAACTTAGGTAGGATAATACGCTGAAATTAATGGGTTTGTCAAGAAATTTCTCAAGGCAGGAAAAACAAGAAAAAGATTGTGAAATGGAATGGCATTCAAGAGGTCAGGGGTTCAACTCCCCTCAGCTCCACCAAAGAAATCAAGGGGTTAGATTATAATGGCTAACCCCTCATTTTTTTCCGGGCATATTCTTTGTACGAATATTCAAAGTTCCTTATCTATCAGCCTTTGGATATGCCTCCTTTGCCCCGAATTCACAGGGGCCTGTCCGCTCGTCACGGTCATGAAATTGTCGGAGTCAGATTTTTATGTGAACAGTATTGGACCAGTCTGTCCGCTAAGGATTTTGCATGAACGCGGTTTTTAATGCTACTGCGTTCAGTAGTCCAAAAGTCCTTTCATTTTCCCCCCTTTGCTAAAGGGGGGTCAGGGGGGATTTGTCAGCATTTGTTAAGGGTTAATCAATAATTCCACGTAGTAGGATTAAGCCCCCTCCCCACGGTGGGAGGGGGTTGGGGCATTGGCGCTAACTTAAGAAAAAACCAGTTTACATCATAACATACCGATTTTACTTAAAATCCCCCTAAATCCAATGCTGTTCACTTAAGGCTTTTCATCTTGATAGGCAACATCCCTTAAGCAGGAGAGGATGTAGAACAGCCGCCCCCGGCTGTTCATTTTAACAGAGCAGGCGGGGGCGCCTGCTCCACATGAAACATGGGGTTGTCGCCAAAGTGAACAGTATTGCCCCTAAATCCCCCTTTTCCAAAGGGGGACTTCGGGTCACCGACTGCTCATTCCCCCCTTTGGCAAAGGGGGGTAAGGGGGGATTTATCTTGACTGTTCAACATGTTACCCTTGGCATACCCACTGCTTGCTTAAGTTAGCGCCCATGGGGGGTTGGGGGGAGGGGGGCGAATGAGGCAAGTCCTCGTCATTACGAATAATTGCTCCACCCCCACCCCAGCCCTCCCCCATCAAGGGGGAGGGAGCCTGAGACGGAGGCTGTACGTATGTCCGGAGGCCTTTTTGATATGCGCCTCCTTTTCTCTCAGGGCCGAAACATCAAAGCTGGAAGGCAATATCCTGGTCAGAGAAGCCTTGGGAGCAACAATCGTGCCGGACAGCACTGGTGTTGGACTAAAGACCGCCGCGCCTGAGCCTGTGGCTCACCCGCAAGGCATGAAAAATTCCCCCTCCCCTAGCCCTTCCCACGAGGGGAGGGGGAATAAAGGAACTTTGATGGCCTCGTAAAAAGTCCATTCACCCCCTCACCCCAGCCCTCTCCCCCAAGGGGGAGAGGGGGTTAATTAGGCAAATCAATCAGTTATCAATGGCAGCGAGAGCCACCTTTTGGAGATAGTACGGCCTTTTTTACTTTTTACGATTCCATCAACTTTTACCGTGAAAATCCCGCTTCTGTAGGGGCGGGTTTGAAACCCGCCCCTACAAAAGGTTTTTCATACTCGGGGGTGGCCCCTTTGGGACCATGAGCATTTCATGACATTTGCGCATGGGCCTTTAACCCATCCGTAACACATGAAAAGGCCGGTGGGTGGGGCCGCCTTGCCCGCCTCCAGCGCCTGGCAATGGTCCGCAAGACGCACCCTACGGAACTGCGGGGGGAATTTGGGGCGCGTTGGCGGTGGATACGGAACGAAGCATGATATGATGGCGGAGAAGGAGTGAAGATGATGGCTGATTCCGCACGACCCTTGCTGGTCCTCACCATGGGGGACCCCGTGGGGGTGGGACCGGACCTGGTGGCCACGGTCCTCAACGACCCCGCGGTCTATCAACGCTGCCGCCCCCTGGTGGCGGGGGACCTGCCGGCCCTGGAACGGGCCTGTCGCCGATTCGCCCCGGGTCTGACTCTGCGGGTGGTGTCGGAGGCCGGCGAGGGCCGTTACCAGGCGGGCGCCGTCGATCTGCTGGCCCTGTCCCGTCTGGACGCGTCGGACCTGCACTACGGCAAACCCACCGCCGCCGGCGGGGCCGCCATGGTGTCCTATATCCTCACCGCGGTGGACCTGGCCATGAGGGGAGAGGCGGCGGGCGTGGTCACCGGCCCCATCAGCAAGCTGGCCATGCACCTGGCCGGTTATCCGCACCCCGGGCACACGGAACTGCTGGCCGAACGCACCGGCGCCCCGGAGGTGGCCATGATGCTGGCCGGCGGGGAGTTCCGGGTGGTGCTGGCCACCATCCATTGCGCCCTGGCGGAGGCGCCCGGGCGGCTCAGCCGGGCCGGGCTGCTCAGTCTCATGCGCCTCACCTGCCGCTCCCTCAGCACCCAATTCGGTCTGGCCCATCCCCGTCTGGGGGTGGCGGCCCTGAACCCCCACGCCGGCGAGGGCGGCCTCTTCGGCCGGGAAGAGGAGGAGATCATCGCGCCCGCAGTGCGACAGGCACAGGCCGAGGGCCTCCCTGTGGAAGGCCCCTTCCCCGCGGACACCCTGTTCTGGCGTCACCGCCGGGGGGAGTTCGCCGCCATCCTCTGCATGTACCACGACCAAGGGCTCATTCCCCTGAAATTGCTGCATTTCATGGACGGGGTGAACGTCACCCTGGGGCTCCCCATCATCCGCACCTCGGTGGACCACGGCACCGCCTACGACCTGGCCGGCACCGGCCGGGCCCACCCGGGCAGCCTGGCCGCGGCGATTTTTCTGGCTGCCGAAATGGCGGGGAGAAAAGAAAATCTCAAGAGGAATCTGAGGGGAGGAGAGTCGCAGACATGAAGCGGCGGTGCAGCGCCTACCGCGCCGAGGGGGGCCTGGGTTGCCGACGCCAAGCCCCCTCTCTCTCGTTGGGGGGGAGATTTTCGCCCGGCCTGAGGGAATCCTCCGCCTGTGCGCCCACCTTTCCGGCGGCGGCGCCCTTCCGCCCCTCTTCATGGACGGCGCCCTGACTACTTGGGGCGCTTGGGTTCAATTTCCGTAGCCACGAATTGTGAGCCGTAGTATCTCCCCTCCACCTGGACATAGGCGCCCGGCCCGATGGGGCCTTTCTTGTATTTCATCTTCGTCTCCGCCGTTACCAGCACGGAGCGGCCGCCGATAATCCAGATGCCGTAGACGCCGTATTGCGGCACCATCTCCACATAGCCGTAAAACTTCACCTTGGCGACCGCCACCCCGCTGAAGACCAGAGAAATCAGGCACAAGGCGATGAGAATCCGTTTGCTGCGCATAGAAGCCTCCTTTTGCGGATTGAACCCCTGTCCACCCTTATCATAATGCCGGAAAGGGGGCAAGAAAAGGCCTGACCTGCCTTTAGCCCTGAAAAACGGCGGAGCGCCCCCTCGCCACCCCTCCCGACTGCGTAACCTCCGGCTTTGAGGGGTTGCCCGGGGAGCGGCGGATTACCCGGAACGCAGCACCCCCAGGGGCGCAGGGGAGGGCCGGGGGAGCGGCGGCCCGGACCTGCCCGGGCGGCCTCTTTCCCCTCCTGGTCAGCCCGGCAGGAAAAGTATTGCAAAAATTTCTGCGAGGTGCTACTTCCCGGTATAAGCTGCCGGACCCGGCCAGGGTAAGGCAAGCGCGGGCGGGGCTGAAAAGCTCAGGCGGGGGAGGGCTTATGCGCACCGGAGGATGGTGGGCGAAGGTGGTGGTTACGGCGTTGGCGGTAGCCGGATGGTTGTCGGGACCCCTGGGGGGGCCGGCCCGGAGCGAAGTGTACGTGGAGATTTACAGCGGCCTGGTGCACGGCATGGCCAACAGCGAATACAGCTCCTTTCCGCGGCTGGAAACGGGCTATCACGTGCAGATCGCCATCAAGGGGTATTACGAACCCCATGTCCAGGGAGGACTGAAACTGGGCACCTGGTTTGTGAGGGAGGGCGCCCTGGGTTTCAACTATCCGGGCTTCCTGAAACATTTCGGCTTCTTCCTGGACTTCAGCTATCACCGCCTCAACTATATGCGCTCCCAGCGGGACGTTTACATCGCCGACGCCAGCAACAGCTTCCCGGTGGGCACTGCCCGTCTCTATTTCCACAGCGAGGGCGCGGCGGCCTGCCTGGCCTTCATGTTCGCCGGCCGCCTGGGATACGCCAAGAGTCCGGACTTTCCCTACGGGCGGCTCCAGCCCTACCTGGCGCTGGGCCCCGCCCTGCTGTTCACCAGCCAGCACCCCAAGCTGGACTTTGTCTGGGGCCTGCTGGGGAAGGTGGGCTATCACCCCAACAGCGACTCCACCGTGGCTCCGGCCCTGGCGGTGGAGACGGGCCTCCGGTATCTGGCCCTGAAAAACGTCTCCCTGGATTTCTCCTTCAAGTATCGGTTCGCCCGGCCCAGTTACCACTTCAACTTTCGGGATCCGGCCACCGGCTTCCGACACAGCTTCACCCTTCGTCCTTCCTATCACCTGCTGTCCGGACAGATCGGGGTGGCCTATCATTTCTGAACCGGCCCGTCTGCACCGCGAACGCGGCGTCAGGCAGACTGTCTGGATCTAGTGCGGAGACGGCGTTGATCCCTCCTATCGCCCGGGGAAAGAGGCCTTAAAGCTGCACTCCCTCTTCGGCCAGGGTCTGGAAGTAAATCCGCCTGAGTCGCTTCAGGCGCTTGTTGAAGCAGAGGCCCAACTGCATGCAGGCGTTATAAAAGGTGTCCCGGCTGAATTCCAGGGCCATGAGGCGGGGCAGGGTTTCCCCGGAGATTTCCTGATGCAGTTCCCGCATCTTGTTCCTGGCATCTTCCAGCCCCTGCCAGAAGGGCAGCAGCACGAGGTCGGCTTTTTCCTGGAGCCGGGCGATCTCGCTCTTCAGCGCCGGCACCAGCCCGTTCTCCTCGACTGCGGTCTCCCCTTCCTGGATAACTTCGACTCCCAGCCGGTGTAAGAATTTCAGGAGGAAATCCCGCAGGTTGGCTTCCCAGGGACCCAAGGTCCAGATATCGGCGGGGATGCCCACCCGGGGGACCGCCTTGCCGCCGGGGAGAAACCGCCGCCAGGTGCGCATCTGGGCGAAGAGCTGGTCTTTCAACTGTATGACATAGCTGTCCTTCAGCCAGCGGGACTTCCACAGGTGGATGCGGGCGTAGGCCTTGAGCTTGACGAAGAACCAGTCCCGGGCCAGCAGCCGTTTCAGCACGGACGGCCAGCTGTAAAATTTCCTGGTGGCCCGGATAGTCTCATACTGTAGTTCGTAGGGGGTGAAATGTTTGGGCTGGAAGACCGCAAAATGGCCGTCGTACTGACGCCAGTCCCGGCAGATGATGCGGTTCTGGGCTTCCAGCTCCTGAAACACCTGGGTTCCCGGCACCGGCGTGAGGATGAGGTACTGCAGGGAGTCCAGATCCAGTTGCCGGGAAAAGGTCACCGTGTCCCGAATCACCTGGTAGTGGTCCTCTTCCGAGCCGAAGACGAACATGCCGTGCACCTTGATGCCGTGATGGTGGAAATTCACCACGCATTCCCGGATGTTGTCCACGGACTGGGACTTGTTATAGGCCTTGAGGGTGGCGGGATTGATGGATTCCAGCCCCACGAAGACCATCAAACAGCCGCTCCGGGCCATGAGTTTCAGGAGTTCCGGGTCCCGGGCCGCCTCCACCCGCACCTGGGCGCTCCACTCGATCTTCAGGTTCTCCTGGAGGATGCGCTCGCACAGCTCCTTGATGCGCTCCCGGTTGGCGGTGAAGTTGTCGTCGCAGAAAAAGATGTGCCGGGCTATGAGCCCGTTGACGCGGATCTCCTCCATGACCCGGTCCACGGAGTTGCAGCGGTACTTGCGGCCGAACATGAGGATGACGGAGCAGAAACGGCAGTTGAAGGGGCAGCCCCGGGAGGTGGCAATGGAGATGCAATGCGTCCTGCCGCCCTTCCAGCCGTGGATCAGGTCGTATCTGGGCAGGGGCAGGTGGTCCAGGTCCTCCAGGAAAGGCCGCCAAGGGTTTTTGTACACCGCCTCCCCGTCACGATAGCACAGATTGGGGATGGCCGCCGGGTCGCCGCCGTCGCGCAGGAGGGACACCAACTCCGGCAGGGCCTCGTCCCCTTCGCCGCAGACCACGAAGTCGGCATGCTCCAGGCCTTCTTCGGGCAAAAAGCTGGCATGGGCGCCGCCCATCACCACGGGCAGACCCTGCTGCCGGTAAAAGTCGGCGAGCTCATAGGCACGGGGAATGGTGGAGGAAATGCTGGAGATGCACACCAAATCGGGACGGAAGTCCATGGTGTGGTAGTCGGGCTGGGCCACTTCCTCCACCACCACCCTGACCTCCATCCCTTGCTGCTCCAGGATGGTGCCCAACAACACCGAGCCCAGCCGGGGTATCACCACGCGGCTGAAGATATGCGGCCGGGGTGACCGGGGCTCGATGAACAACACTTTGTTAAGTCGGCGCGCCATGACCCGCTCCTCGATCGCCCTCGCCGGCAGAAGCCGGAAAAAGCTGCTGAATGGAACAATTATGGGTTGTCCGCCCTGGAACTCCCCGTTGCCGGCCCATCCGCTCCCATTGGGGCAATGTAAAGGGAATTCTGGGGCTTGTCAATGGTTTGAGCAGGCAAACCCGGACCTGGACCCTCCCGCCACGTTTGCCACGACAACAGCCGGCGATTATGGATGCCGGCGGCAGGATACAGAGGCCGGGAGGCTCCTCTCGGGTGGGGGTCCACAGGGGAAGGCGACCTTGCCGCGCCTGACACGCTGGGAATTGCTTCCCTGCCGGGAAGACCTTGATTCTTTGAGGCCTGATGACAGGCCTGCCGGAAACCCCCGTCGGCTGTAGGGCAGAAAGGTGCGTCAGCAGGAACGGTAGAAGATAGGGGGGCAGATTCCCTCTCAGCCGGAAAGAGAATCTGCCTCCCCGTGCATACCGGGAGTCACGGCCGCGCGCGCCACGGTCTCGCTAAACGCAACCGGTGGGCTTGGGCAGCCCTGCCATTTTACAAGCTCCCTTGCCGGGGCCGGAAGGGAACAGCTCATAGATATACTTCAGTTTGAAACCGGTCACCTTGGAGAGGATGCGGACCATGGGGGCAATGCCGTTCTTCTTGAAGTAATCCTGGAGCATGTTGATCACCTTCCAGTGATCTTCGACCAGCGTGGTGATGCCTTCCAGTTCCTTCACATAATCAACCCACTCCGGGCCCCACTCATCCAGGTTGGCCAGGAAGCCGTCCTCATCCACCTCAAAGGTTTTCCCCTGATGCTCAACTACGGCCATATTAAGAAATCCTCCTTTGCAATGTTTACCGCCAGCATTCTTGAAGCTATGCCATTGTGAAATTTTTGTCAAGTACTAATTACCGCCGGGATACTCCCGTTTTAGCCTTTTTCGGGTTCAGGGGCCGCCAACTCCAGGAGGTGAACCACTTTGAGGCCCCGGCTGTGGGCCTGCAATTGGAGCAGACAGCCGCTGCAGGAAGAGGCCAGGAGGTCCACTCCCTGGTCTGTGAAAGCAGCCAGCCCTCTGGCGGCCAGTTCCCGGGAGAGCTCCGGAAAGCCCAGGCCGAAGGCCCCCCCCAGGCCGCAGCAAACCTGGGCTGCGGGCTCCACGGGCAGCTCCCCGAGGGCGGCCTGGAGCAGCAGCCGGGGCTCCTCCCGGATGCCCAGGGTGCGGTGCAGATGGCAGGGGGCATGAAATCCCACGGTCTGGGCCAGGGGCCGACCATCCGGCCGGTAGGCGGCCTCCCCGACCAGGAACTGGCCGGCTTCCCGCACCTTCCCGGCCAGACCCCGGGCCGCGGCCTCTTCCGGCGCACCGGCCAGGGTCCGGGCCAGGGCCTGGAGCTGCACCGCGCAGGAGGCGCAGGCCGTCACCACGAAATCCACCTTCAGGTCGGCGAATTCCGCCACCAGACGCCGGGCCAGGTCGGCGGCCAGGTCCGTCTCCCCCAGGGAAGCGGCCAGCAGTCCGCAGCAGCCTTGCCCCGGCGGCATCATGACCTCAATCCCCGCCTGCCGGCAGATGCGGAGAAAGGCCAGACCCGCCTGGGGGAACAGGGCAGCCACCCCGCATCCCACAAAAAAAGCCGCTTTGGGAGCCCCCCGCCGGCCGGGCAGCAGCCGGGGGGCCTGAGCTCGGAAGGGGACCGGGGCCAAGTCGGGGAGCCCGGCCAGCGCCCCGGACAGATGCGGCCAGAGGCGCCAGATCAGACCGCTGTCGCGACCCACCGCGGCCTTCAGGCGGTTGAGCAGCGGGGCCAGGGGAGCGGCCGCGGCGGTGAGCCGCGGGGCGTGCCAGGTGAGCCGGGCCAGCAGCCAGGCCTGGTTCAGGGGCCGGCCCTGCCGCTGCCGCAGTTCGGCCCGGGCCCGCTTCACCAGCTCCGGCACCGGCAGCCCCACGGCGCAGTTTTCGGCGCAGGCGCCGCACAGCAGGCAGGCCTCCAGCGCCTCCTGCAGCGGCGCCCCGGGGGCCCCATCGGGCCGGCCGTAACGCTCCCAGAGGTTGAGCTTCCCCCGGGCCACCACCGCCTCCCGCCCCAGGAGCCCATAGAGCGGACAGACCGCCATGCAGGCCCCGCAGCGCACGCAGGCGGGGGTTTCGGTAGGTAAGCGGGATGCCTGATTATGCTTCATCGTGTTCTTGAGAAGTGCGCCGATCGGGGGGTCCGGCGGGCGGGGACCATTGCCCTGCCCTCTTCTGCTCCGAAAAGTTTTGGGTAGGGTGCGCACTGCGCACCGTAAGAATGCTTAACTTTTCATAATTTATGGGTGGGCCGAAGGCCCATGAGGAACTGCTCTGAAAATGCCTCTCGTAGGGAGCGTCTTACGCGCCGCAGACGGTGCGTGAGACGCACCCTACATTTTCATGGTTTCGGGTGTTCCCCCGGTACATGAGTGGCTCGTTCCCAAGCTCCTGCTTGGGAACGCAATTTTCCCCCCAAGCTCTGCTTGGGGACCTTATGGCTGCTCAGTCCCGCCCCGTCTTATGCTACGGGCCACCTGCCAAGCGGGAGCTTGGCGGGCAAGCCGGTCCCCAAGCAGAGCTTGGGCGCCAGCAAGAAGTGATTCAGCACCACACCCGGTCAACCCCCACCGGGAAACATCTTCCCCGGGTTCATGATGTTGTTGGGGTCGAAGGTCCGCTTCAGGCGCCTCTGCAAGTCGATGGCCGCCTCCGACAGTTCCATCCCCACATACGGGGCCTTGAGCACCCCCACGCCGTGCTCCCCGGAGAGGGTGCCGGCCAGGTCCCGCACCAGGCGGAAGAGCTCCTCCACCGCCCGGGGAGCGGCCTCCCGTTCCGCCGGCAGGCGCCGGTCGTACATGATGTTCACATGGATGTTGCCGTCGCCGGCGTGGCCGAAACAGAGGATGGGCAGCCCCAGCCGCCGGGAGATTTCCTCCACCCCGGACACCAGGCGGGGGATGGCCCCCAGGGGCACGGCCACGTCTTCGCCGATCTTGTCCGGCCGCACCTTGAAGGTGGCCGGAGAAATGGACCGCCGGGCCTGCCAGAGGCGCGCCGCGTCCCCGGGGTCGGCGGCGTGCAGGACCGCGTTGGCGCCGTAGTCACGGCACAGCTCCATCATTTTGAGAGCACGCTGGCGCACATCCGCGGGATGGCCGTGCACGGCCATGAGCAGCACCGCCGCGGTGTCGGCGGGCGCAGCCACCGGGAGGGCCTCCCGCATGCAGTCCAGGGTGGCCCGGTCCATGAATTCCAGGGCCGCGGGCGACAGACCGGCCCTAAGGATGGCCCCCACCGCCCGGGCCGCGGGCGACAGACCGGCAAACCCGGCGGCCAGGGTCTCCTTGGCCGCGGGCAGGGGGACCAGCCGGAGGACAATGCGGGTGATGACCCCCAGCGTGCCTTCGGAGCCCAGTAAGAGGTGCGTCAGGTCGTAGCCCACCACCCCCTTCATGGTGCGGGTGCCGGTGTCGATGACCTGGCCGGTGGGGAGCACCACCTGGAGGCCCAGCACATAGTCCCGGGTGACGCCGTACTGCACCGCCATGGCGCCGCCGGCCCCCGCGGCCACGTTGCCGCCGATGGTGCAGTAATCGGCGCTGCCGGGGTCGGGGGGGTAAAAGAGCCCCGCCGCCTCGGCCGCCTTCTTGAGATGCCCGGTGACCACCCCCGGCTCCACTACCGCCACAAAATCCTGGACGTCGATCTCCAGGATGCGGTTCAAGCGGGTCAGGACCAGGACCACCCCGCCGGCCACCGCCACTGCGCCCCCGGCCCGGCCGGTCCCCGCCCCCCGGGGAACCACGGGGAAGCCGTACAGGTTGGCCCAGGCCACGATCTGGGCGATCTCCTCGGCCGAGCCGGGGAAGACCACCAGGTCGGGCAGGCGGGCCAGGTCCGTGGCGTCATAGGCGTAGCACCAGCGGTCCTCCTCACGGGTGAGGACGTGCTCCGGGCCCACCATGGTCTTGATAGCCGCGACCACCTGATCGGTCAACATGTTTAAAGCATAACCCAAATCGGGACGATGCGAAAGCCGCGCCGCGTTGGTGCAGACGTTGGGGAAATCCCCCAGAGGCTGCGACGAAGGGCCGGGGTGAGGGGGGAGAACTTTTCATGGCTTACAGATGAGTCCCAGGCTCATCAGCAACTGTCTAAACGCTCATGGCCCGCAGCAGGGCCGCCATCGAAGATTCAAGACCCTTGCCAGCAGCGAGCCTTTACTGCAGGCTGAAACCTGCGGCTACAACTTCAAGGTTTTTGGTCACCGTGGGACTTTCTCGGTAAAATATGGTCTGAGGGCGACGGCGCCTTAGTACACCGTTTCATAAATTCGGTAACGTATTCATTGAGAGGAGCGCAAAGAGTTAATTCCCCCTCACCCTAACCCTCTCCCCCATCGGGGGAGAGGGAAGAAAGCAAAAACCGTCTCATTACCCCCTCTCCCCCCCCCGACGGGGCATTGGCGCTAACTTAAGCAAGCAGTGGGTATGCCAAGGGTAACCTGTTGAACAGTCAAGATAAATCCCCCCTTACCACCCTTTGCCAAAGGGGGGAATGAGCAGTCGGTGACCCGAAGTCCCCCTTTGGAAAAGGGGGATTTAGGGGATTTTAAGTAAAATCGGTATGTTATGATGTAAACTGGTTTTTTCTTAAGTTAGCGCCAATGCCACCGTGGGGAGGGGGCTTAAAAAACACGCAACTGCAAAATCACTACCGGACAGCATTGATTCAGGGGATATGATTCAGCCTTCGGGAGGTTCTTCCTCGCCCAGGATGGCGGCCACGAAGGCCTGGGCGTCGAAGGGCCGCAGGTCCTCCAGGGTTTCCCCCACCCCCAGGTAGCGCAGGGGCAGGCCCGTTTCGTGGGCCACGGCCAGGGCCATGCCGCCCTTGGCGGTGCCGTCCAGTTTGGTGAGGATGATGCCGGTGACGCCCACCGCCTCCTGGAAGAGGCGGGCCTGGCTCAGGGCGTTCTGTCCGGTGGTGGCGTCCAGGATGAGCAGGACTTCGTGGGGGGCGCCGGGCAGCTTCTTGGCCGCGGTGCGGTGGATTTTTTTCAGCTCCTCCATGAGGTTGACCTTGGTGTGCAGGCGGCCCGCGGTGTCGATGAAAACGGTGTCCGCCTGCCGGGCCAGGGCGGCGCTCAAGCCGTCGAAGACCACCGCGGCGGGGTCGGCGCCGTGCTGCTGGCGCACCACCTGGGCCCCCACCCGGCCGCCCCAGATTTCCAGTTGCTCCGCGGCCGCGGCCCGGAAGGTGTCCGCCGCCACCAGCAGCGGCTCCCGGCCGGCCCGGCGCTCCCGGTGGGCCAGCTTGGCGATGGTGGTGGTCTTGCCCACGCCGTTGACGCCCACCAGCAGCACCACCCAGGGGGAGGCGTCCCGCGCCGGAGGGGGCGGGGCGCTGAGGAGGCGCACCATCTCTTCATGGAGCACGGCCTTGAGGCGGTCCATGTCGCCCAACTCCCGACGCCGGACGCGCTCCCGGAGAGTGGCCATCAGGCCCATGGTGGTGTCCACCCCCAGGTCCGCAGTGATGAGCAACTCTTCTAACTCGTCCAGGAGCTCGTCGTCCACCGCCCGGCGGCCGCTGAACAGGCGGCTCAAGCCCCCGGCCAGGGCCTGGCGGGTGCGGCCCAGGCGCTCCCGCAGGCGGCGGAACAGGCCTTTCCGGAGTTCCTCGGGTTCGGCCAGGTCCTCCAGGAGGATTTCGTCTTCCTCCGGCGCGGCCTGGGTCTCCTCCGCCGTCACCGGCTCAGGCGGCGCGGCCGCATCCGCCGGGGCCTCGGGCTCTGCCGGGGCCTGCCCTTCGGCGACAGGGGCCGCGTCCTGCGGCGGCCCCTCATGATCTTTGGGTTTGCGGCGAAACCAGCCCATGGGTCAGGTGGTGATGCGGGAAAAGTCGGCCATCTTCAGGAAGTTGTCGCTGATGCGGCGCAAGAGAGCCAGGCGGTTGCGGCGCAGGGCCGGGTCTTCGGCCATGACCAGCACCCTGTCGAAGAAGGCGTCCACGGGGCCCTTGAGTCTGGTGAGACTGCGGCAGGCGCCGGCGTAGTCCCGGCCGGCCAGAGCCTGGTCCACCTCCGTCTCCATGAGGGCGGCCATCTCCGCCAGGAGGCGCTCCTCGGGGTGCTCGAAGAGCATCTCGTTCACCTCGCCCCCTTCGGCCCCTAAAGAGATGTTGATGACCCGCTTGAAGGCCACCGCCAGGGCCGGGAATTCAGGGCTCTGGCGGACCTCGTGCAGGGCCTTCACCTTGTCCGCGGCCTCCACCACGTCCCGGCAGCCGGCGCTCAAGACCGCAGCCACGGTCTCGTGATCGAAACCCTCGCCCAACAGGAGGTGCTGCAGCCGCGTCTGAAAGAAGTCCAGAAGTTCCAGGGCCGTTTCCTCGGGAGCGCGGGTGATTTTCCCTTCCAGGAGCCCGAGGGCCGCGGCCAGCGCTTCGGGAAGGTCCAGGTGCAGCCGCCGGGCCAGCAGGATGTTGATGACGGCCAGGGCGTGGCGTCGCAAACCATAGGGGTCGGCGGCCCCGGTGGGGGTGAGGCCCACCCCGAACAGGCCGCAGATGGTGTCCAGCCGGTCGGCCAGGCCCACCAGACATCCCAGCGCGTCTTCCGGCAGGTCGTCCCCGGCATGGCGGGGCAGATAGTGGGTGAAAACCGCCTCGGCCACCGCCGGTTCCTCCCCCGCCTGAAGGGCGTAAACCTTACCCATCACCCCCTGCAGGCTGGGAAATTCGCCCACCATCTCCGAGACGATGTCGGCCTTGCAGAGGAAGGCGGCCCGCTGCACCGCCTCGGGGCCGGGCATCGGTCGCCGGCCGGCGTCCTCGCTTTCGAGATGGCGCTGCAGATAATCCGCCAACGCCCGGAAGCGACCCATCTTTTCATACGAAGTGCCCAGCGCCGAGTGGAAGACCACGCCTTTCAGCTCCTCCACCCAGGTCTCCAGTTTCACCTTGGAGTCCGTCTGGAAGAAGTACATGGCGTCCGCCAGGCGGGCCCGGAGCACCCGCTCGTGCCCCCGGGCCACCACCTCCGGGTCCCGGGTCAGGGTGTTGTTCACCGCAATGAAATGGGGCAGGAGCTTGCCGTCTTTGCCCCGCAGGGAAAAATAACGCTGGTGCTCCCGCATGGAGGTGATGAGCACCTCGTCGGGCAGGGCCAGGAAGAGCTCCTCAAAATTGCCCACCACCACGGAGGGGAGTTCCACCAGGAAGGTGTTCTCCTCCACCAGGCCGGGGTTGGGGACCACTTCCCCGCCCACCGAGGCCGCGGCTTTGGCCAGCTCCGCCTCCAGGTAGGCCCGGCGCCGCGAGGGATCGACGATGACGTGGGCCCCCTGGAGAGCGGCCAGATACGCCTCGGCGTCCTTGACCTCCACGGGTTGGGGGGCCAGGAAGCGATGCCCGCAGGTGACCCCGCCGCTGACCACGTCGCCCAGAGGGAAGGACACCTCCTCGCCGCCGAAACGGGCCAGGATCCAATGGATGGGTCGGGCGAAGGTGACGTCCAGGTCGCCCCAGCGCATGGACTTGGGGAAACTTAGCCCCAGGATGAACTCGGGCAGAAACCGGGACAGGCGCTCCCGGGTGGGCAGCCCCACGGACCGCTTCAGCACCGCCAGGTAAACCCCCCGGGGGGTCTCCACTTCCATCAGGTCCACCAGCGCCACCCCCTGGGCCTTGGCAAAGCCCAGCAGCGCCGCGGTGGGCTTACCCGCGGCGTCATAGGCCACGGCCTTGGGCGGCCCCACCACCTCCTGGGTGACGTCGGCCTGGGACCCGGCCATGCCTTTGGCCACCAACGTGAGCCGCCGGGGGGTGCCCCAGGTGAGGACCTCTCCCACGGCGATGCGTTCCTGCTCCAGCCGCTTCTTGAACGACGCGGCCATCTCTTCCAAAACCGGCGGGATGAAACGAGCCGGGATCTCCTCGGTGCCAATCTCCAACAGGAATTCTGGTGCCATCGGTTCCTCGCTTACTTCTTCAACAACGGAAAACCCATCTCTTCCCGCTGTTTGAGGTAGCCTTCGGAGCACATGCGGGCCAGGTGGCGCACCCGGCCGATGATGCTGGCCCGTTCCGCCACGCTGATGGCCCCCCGGGCGTTGAGCAGGTTGAAGGTGTGGGAGCATTTCAGGCAATAGTCGTACGCGGGCAGCACCAGCCCCTGCCCGATGATGCGCAGGCTCTCCTTCTCGTACATGTCGAACAGCCGGAAGAGCATGTCCACGTCGGCCTGCTCGAAATTATAAATGGAATGCTCCACTTCCCCCCGGTGGTGGACTTCGCCGTAGGTGATGCCCGTGGTCCACTCCAGGTCATAGACGCTCTCCACGCCCTGCAGATACATGGCGATGCGTTCGGGGCCGTAGGTGAGTTCGGCGCTCACCGGCTTCAGGTCGATGCCGCCGGCCTGCTGGAAATAGGTGAACTGGGTGATCTCCATGCCGTCCAGCCAGACCTCCCAGCCCAGGCCCCAGGCGCCCAGGGTGGGGGACTCCCAGTCGTCTTCCACGAAGCGGATGTCGTGGTCCAGGGGGTCCAGGCCCAGGGCCCGCAGGCTGTCCAGGTAGATTTCCTGGATATTCTTGGGAGAGGGCTTCATGATAACCTGGTACTGGTAATAGTGTTGCAGACGGTTGGGGTTTTCGCCGTAGCGGCCGTCGGTGGGGCGCCGGGAGGGCTCCACGTAGGCCACGTTCCAGGGCTCCGGCCCCAGGGCCCGCAGCAACGTGTGGGGGCTGAAGGTGCCGGCCCCCACTTCGACGTCATAGGGTTGGACGATGATGCACCCCCGGTCCGCAAAAAAGCGCTCCAGGGTCATCAAGAGTTCCTGAAAGGTCATCCCGGCCCTCCTTGCGAAGTGTAAAAATATCCGGTGAATTTACCATCAGGGGTTAATTTTGTCAAGAATTTGCGGGATGAAGGGAATTCACTGGAGCTGTCGGGGGAGCGCTCGGACCAGAAAAGCTGGAGCGGGGCAGGGGTCTGCGACCTCCGGCCCTCTATTTCCGAAAAATTTTCTCAGAGCCCTCCTATAGGGTGGCGCAAAGAAGTGGTATTACGCCGTGCGGCATATCCATCCTAGAAATTACCCGGAACAAGCTCATGGCCCGCGGCAGGGCCAACCCCGAGGATGAAAAGCCCACCAGGGGGCTCTCAAACCCGCCCCTGCAGAAAAGGGATCTGCGCGGGAAACAGAAGGAATTTCAGGAAAGCATAGCTGAAGGAGAGCCATTCCCAGTCGTCGGCCTGGAGCGGGGGAGGCGTCGGGCCGTCTTTAAGACCGAGGCCGTGGAAGTCCGGTGGCGCCGCCAGGGCGCGCCATCGGTCCAGATCGTACATGGCTGCGGCAAAGAGTTTCTGGAGGTGGGCATCCACCTCTCCGGGCCCCTTGAGCGTCGCCCTGAGCAGGATTTCCAACCATTCCCGCCGGCCCCGGTCGTATTCGTCAAAACCCTGGTGCGTGCGCCAGGAGGCCACGGTCCACTCTTGCCCGTCGTCAAAGCCCCGGCAATACTCCAACGGAGAGCAGAAGTACAGGTCCTCCACGCCCCCGGCGGTGAGGCGGCTGCCCATGGTGACGGGAAAGAGCCGGCAGGCGGCGGGCCGGTGGGCATAGACCGTGCACCCCTGCTCGCCCACGAAGGGACAGCGGGGCTCGGGGGTGCGGTGCACGTCCAGGAAGACCAGGGGCAGGTTGGAGGATTGTTCCACGACCTGCACTGTGCAGCGCCGCAGCAGTTCCCCGGAGCCGATCTTGAGGCACTGTTTCAGGCGCACCAGGTCATAGGGGCTCAGGATGACGGTGGGGGTGCGGCAGCACCGGTTGAAGCAGGGCAGCCCCGCATGACAGTGAAACCGCAGGGCGCTGTCCAGGCTGAGGGGCGCCTGCTCCGCCCCCGAGGCCAGAGAGACCATTTTCCGAGAACCTTGAGGCATCCGTCGGTCTTTCCCTGAAAAAGACTGTAGAAGTTGCTCCACAGGGTGCGCGCCGCGCACCATATATATTGGTAATGTTATATGATTTTCTGTGGTGGGGCCGCAGGTGAGCCCCCTGCGCCACCGGAGCCGCCCCTCCCCGGGCCCTCTTCCCACTTCATCATTCGCCTTCCCGCGGCTGCTGGTCGGCGGCGATGGGCAGGAAGACGGTCACTCGGGTCCATTGGTGGGGTTCGCTGTCGAGGGTGATTTCTCCCTGGTGGGCCTCGATGATCTTCTGGGAGATGGCCAGCCCCAGGCCGCTCCCTTTGGGTTTGGAGGAAAAGAAGGGCTGAAAGATTTTGTCCCGGATCTCCGGCGGTATGCCCTCCCCCGTATCGCTCACCCGAAAGAAGACCCAGTCCCCCTCCCGGCCGGTGGCAATGGTCAGGGTTCCCCCGGCGGTCATGGCTTCGATGCCGTTCTTGGCGATATTGAGGATCACCTGGCGCAGATGCAGCGGGTCGAACTGCAGTTCCGGCAGCCGGGGCTCCAGGTCCAGCACCAGGTCCAGGTCTCTTTCCCTTAGACTGGGTTCCAGCCGCTGGGAAGTCTCCTGAATCAGGGTGTTGAGATCGCCCGGTTCCTTCCGGGGCTCGGAGAATTTGGCATAACTCCCCACTTCCACAAGAAAATCTTCCAGACGGCGCACTTCATCCACAATAATCTGCAGTTTCTCCTGGTTCTTCTGAGGATCTCCGGTCACATCCTTGAGCACCTGCCGGGCGAAGCCGCCGATGAGCATCAGGGGGTTTTTAATTTCATGGCTGATATGGGCCGCCATCTTGCCCAGGGCGGCCAGGCGCTCGCTGCGGAGGAGTTCGGTCTCCATGCGCTTCCGCTCCCGCAGGTCCTTGATGTGGCCGATCATGCCGATTTCTTTGTCGTTTTCGTAGAGCACCCGGGCCGAAATCCACACCGGGATGGGGGTGCCGTCCTTGTGCAGCAGTTCGGTGTCGTGGTTCTCCAGGATGCCCACGCCCATGTAGGAGGGGTCATGAATCTTTTCCTGAATCTCCTCCAGACGGCCGGGGGCGTAGAGTCCCGCCACGTTCATCTTGCCGATGACCTCTTCCGGTGCATACCCCGCGATTTTGGCGGCGGTTTCATTAAAGGTGCGGACTATGCCGCTCAGATCATGGGCGATGATGCCGTCCATGCAGGTGTGGAGCAGCAGTTTCTGAAAGTAAATGCCGCGCTCCACCTCGGCGGCCAGGGCCTCTTCGGCCCGCTGCCGTTTGATCTGCCACCACATGCCGTTCATCAGCAGGGTCAACTGGCGGACATCCGATTCGTCGTATTCCTCGTCCTTGTTGCCCACCCCGGCCACCGCGACGATGCGGTCGCCGTCGACCACCGGAATATTGAGGTGACGCCGGATGGGCACGTGGCCCTCCGGGTACCCCTTTTTGTAGGGATTGGGCGCATCGTAATCATTGGTGATGACGGGCCGCCGCTGGCGCACGGCCTCGCCCCAGAGGCCGGTGGTCTCCAAAGGATAGACGATGGGTTTATCGATGATGGCGCACTGCTGCATGGCCGTCTTGGACCAGGAATGAATGGTCAGGACCGTTTCCTCTTCGTTCATGAAGGCCAGGTAACCGATCCGGCTCCTGGTGAGCCGGACCCCTTCCTCCAGGGCAAAATCCACAATTTCCTTCAGGGAGGCCCCGGTCATCTGACTCAGTTGCCACACCGCCTCGAGGCGGGACTCATCCAGGCGCAGCGCCTCTTCCACGTTGGCGGTGCGCACGGCCAGTCCCAGATGCCCGGCCAGAGATTGGAAGAACTCCACGTGCTCCTTGGCAAAATATCCTTTCTGGCTGCTGGCCGCACTCAACACCCCCAGGGTCTGGGTTTCGGTGGTGATGGGCGCCAGCACCAGGGAGCCCTCCGTTTCCTCCGGCAACAGTCCGTCGAGCCGGTTCGCCACCACCTCCGCATCCGGCACGGAAATCACCTGGTGGGAGGACAGGCATTGCTCCAGCAGCGACTGGGGCAGGGGCCTCACCGTCTGCTCCCGGGCCTCGGGCGGCAGGCCCCGAGACCCTTTCAGGTGGAGTGCGCCATGTTCGTCCAGAAGCCGCACGGCGCACCTCTCCACCCCCAGTTGGGACACCAAAACTCCCAGCACCCCGTGCAGGACATCGGGAATGTGCAGAGAGGTGGCCAGCCGGCGGGCCGCCTCGTAGAGCACCGTGAGTTCCGCCACCCGGCGCTTCAACTGTTGTTCACTTTCTTCCAGGGAGCTGGAGATGCGGCTGAAGAGGTCCAGGACTTCTTCCATCCGGGAGCCCGAGGAGGAGAGATACCCCTCCACCAACACCCGGGCCGCGGCCGGACCGATGGAGCCGGCGATGGTGCGTTCCACGAAATCCACCAGGCGCAGCTTTTCCCGGTCCCCCCAGTCGGCTTCGGGCGCGGCCACCTCCCGCAGAAAGGCCTGGCAGGCTTCCTCGGCCTTCCGGGGGCCGATAAGCCTGGCCATGAAGCGGGTCATGTGCTCCAACTCGGGCAGATAGGTGTACCGCTTCTCCAAAGGCCGCTCCCTCTCCCCGGCAAAGACCTCCACAAACCGCCGGGCCTGTTCCGACTCCACCGGGGTGGGCTCCGTCAACAGCGAGACGCAGACAAAGGCCGCGGCATTCACCAGCAAGGACCAGAAAAAGGCGTGGGAGAGGCGGTCCAGACCGGTGAGACCCAGCAGGGCGGTGGGCTTGAGAAAGGCCAGCCCCAAGGGGCCTTCCGACAGGACCGTCAGGGGGAACCAGCCCGCTTCCACCAGGTAGGGCAGGACCAGGGTATAGGCCCACAGGGCGAAGCCGGCCAGCAAACCGGCCAAGGCCCCCCAGCGGGTGGCGTCCCGCCAGTACAGGGCCCCCAGCATGGCCGGCACCAACTGCATCACCCCGCAAAAGGCGATGAGCCCGATGTCCACCAGCATCACGGAGGGCCAGACCAGGAGATAGCCCACATAACCCATGAGAATCAATAGCAGAATGAATATCCGTTTGATGGTCAACAGGTGGGGGGACAGGCGGTCTCCCAGCTTCAGCCGGATGGCCAGGGGCATCACCAGGCTGTTGAGGAGCATGGTGCTCACGGTGATGGAGGCCACGGCCACCATGGCGGTGGAGGCCGACAACCCCCCCAGGAAGACCAGCAGGGCCAGATAGGGGTGACCGGTGACCAGGGGCAGGCGCAGCACGAACGTGTCGGCCTGGTTCTGGGGCAGACCCATCAGCAGGCCTCCCAGGGCAATGGGTATGACAAACAGGTTAATCAACAACAGATACAAGGGGAACAGCCACATGGCCGTGAGAATGTGCCGCTCATCGGTATTCTCCACCACCGCCATGTGGAACATCCGGGGCAGGAAGTGAATGGCCCCCATGGCCAGGATGGTGAGCGTCGCCAGCAGGGTGTAGCTGTTCTGGGGGCCGGTGTTCACCAGGAGCAGGTGCCGGAAGTCGGGCGTCTCGCTGATGCGCTGGAAGATGTCCTGCCAGCCGGAGAAAATCCAGAAAGTCACCAGCAGCCCCAGGCTCCAGAAAGCCACCAACTCGATGAGCGATTCAAACACCACCACCGTCACCAAACCCTCGTGGCGTTCCGTGGGGTCCAGGTGACGGGCTCCGAACAGGATGCCGAACAGGGCCAGGACCAGGGCCACGTACAGGGCGGTGTCCAGATAGAAAGGCGTGACCTGGGGCGGGAGAATGTGTTTTTGCACCAGGATGTTGAAGGTGTCGGAAATGGACTTGAGCTGCAGGCCGATATACGGGATGATGGCGAAGAGCACCCCCACGGTGGCCACCGCCCCCACCAGGGCCCCTTTGCCGTAGCGCAAAGTCAGAAAATCGGACATGGTGGTGAGGTGGTTTTCCTTGCAGATGCGCAGCAGCTTCCGCAAACCGAACCACCAGGAAAAGGCGATGATGGTGGGGCCCAGGTAAATGGTAAGAAAGGTCACGCCCTGGGTGGCGGCCTTGCCCACGCTGCCGAAAAACGTCCAGGCGGTGCAATAGATGGCCAGGGACAAGGCGTAAATATAGGGATTGGCAATGACGCTCCGCCCCCGGCCCCGTTGCCTGTCCCCGTAATAGGCAATGGCAAAGAGGAGCAAGAGATAGCCGAAGGCGGCTGCGGCGACCAGTCCCGTGTTCAGCATAGGTTTCGAGATGTGCGTCGGCTCACTCCCGGGAGATGAGCCGGGCGCCCAGGATATACAGGCCGACGATGGCCAGGAGCCAAACCCCGTGCAAGTACCAAATCAGGACCGGCACCCCTGCCCAGAAGGCTTCGCGGTTGCCGATGCCCAGCAAGGGGTAATTCACCAGGAGAAACGCCAGGAACCCCAGCAGAGCTGCAAATTTGTTTCTTTTTTCCATAACCGCCGCCTGGCCGCCGCTGCCGACGGACCGCCCTGCCAATAATTATCTTCGCATCCCGATTCCTTACAAAAAACGCCGCCACGCCGGCGGGTCCGGGAAGATGCTCTCCGGACCCCCCATCCACAGCACGACCTGCCAAGCTAGCTGCCCGTTTATTAAAAGTAATAACCATTGTCGGACCGGGAAACAAGAAACCGGCCGGCTGCCCCTGACGATTGAAGCGTCGGGGATAATTAACAAAACCCCCCCTCCCCCACTCCCATATCGCTTGTTTATGGGCCCCCCATAAAGGGGGCTGGGAGGGGGGTGTGGGGGGAGGGCGGGGGAACTGTGTTCCCCCGGTTCTCCCCCCACAGAATCTTTTCATGTGTTACGGGTGGGCCAGCGGCCCAGGCGCGACTGCTTGGGAACCAGGCAAAGGCTGACACCCTGCGCTGCCTGACTTTTCATCCTTTTGGAGAGAGGCCAAGGCTCACGAGACACCGTCCTGATTGACTTTTGCCCCGGTGCGTGCCATGGTGGCCCTGTGGCCCTGTCCGTCTGCGGCCGGGCCGGTTCTCCCTGATTGGCCGGATGCGAAGATCCGGTTGATCGCTCGGCGCCGCCCACCCGCGCCTTTTCGCGGCCCGGCCCACTCTCTGAGGGCGGTATGATAGGACAGGCCGGACATTGTCTTTCGCCGCCGCCGCGTCTCCAAAACGGCCATTCCAGGAACAGCCCCGGCAGGAAAGAGACGCCGGGGCGGGAAGGCGCAGCCGGACCCGACAAGGGTGTCGGCGGTGCGCCACAGGCGCCGGGCGACCATGAGCCACCAGCAATTCTCCCCGGGGCGCGCCACTTATGGTTGCCTGGGAGAACCTCATTGTCAATACTGAACTTGCCCTGCGATCACAAGAGAAGCGCCGGGCAACGGCCGGGGTGCGGCTCCTGCACCCCGCCGGACCTCTGCCCGGTGACCGGAATCCGAATGAAGATGATCTTTCCCCCCTTGATGTCTTTTTTCATGCTGGTGCTGCTGGGCCTGGCATTGATCCTGCTGCCCTTTCTCTTGGTGGGGGCCATCGGCAGCGCCTTTGCCAAGCTGGGGTTGTCTCCCGGGGCCGTCTTTGTCCTCCTCATCGCCACCCTGGCCGGCAGCCTGGTGAACATCCCCCTCACCACCCTGAAGAGCATGGAGGTGGAAGGTGACCGGGTGATCCGCTATTACGGCCTGCGGGTGCGCATCCCCCAGGCGCAGCGGCGCCATACGGTGCTGGCGGTGAATCTGGGCGGAGCCGTCATCCCCACGCTGCTGTCCCTCTATCTGCTGGGCCGCATGGAATTCTGCCTGGGCACGCTGGTCCTGCTGGGGCTGGTGACCCTGGTGATGTTCTTCCTGGCCCGGCCGGTGCGGGGGCTGGGGATTGCCGTGCCGGGGCTGGCGCCCCCTGTTTTGGCGGTGCTGGGAGCCTTTCTCCTCTGCCCCGTGGAGCTGCGGGCCCCCAGCGCTTATGTTGCCAGCACCATGGGGACGCTTATCGGCGCCGACCTGCTCAAGTTAAGGGAGATCACCCGGCTGGGGGCGCCGGTGGCCTCCATCGGCGGCGCCGGGACCTTTGACGCGGTCTTTCTGAGCGGCATCATTGCGGTGTTGTTGAGCTGACGTCCCTGGGACCAGCACCCCCTGGATCAGCGGTTTTTGGGGGAAAGGCCGGAGAAGCATGGTTTGCCCCCTCCTCCGCCCCAAACTTTCCCATGCAGATGCAGCCGGCCGGCCGGGGGTCCGGGCGCACCCGCCCTTTACTTTTCCGGTCCGCCGGTTTATGCTCTGACAGGATTATGAGCGTACATCTCCTGGTTGTGAAGCTGGGGTTGGTCCGTTTCGCCACCTCGCTGTTGGTGGTGTTGCTGGCCAACGTCCTCAACCGGGTGCTTATCGTGGATCTGTCGGTGCCCGCCGCCCAGGTCACTTTTTGTTTCGCCTTCCAGCACGTGATGACCCCGGTGGGTCTGGTCACCGGCTATTTCTCCGACGCCCGCGCGCTCTGGGGGCGTCACCGCACACCTTATCTGTGGGGCGGGATGCTGCTGGCCATCGCGGTCATGCCCTTTTTCCCCGGCTGGGCTCAGGCCCTGGGGGCCGCTCCCGGCCAGCGGAATTTAATCTGGCAGGGGGTGATCCTCTTTTCCCTGTTCGGCATCGGCACCACCGTCTCGGCCACCGCCATCAACGCCCTGCTGGTGGACCGCCTCCCGGAACAGGAGCGGGGGCCGGCGCTGACCCAGGTGTGGATTCTCACCCTGGGCGGGTTCATTGTGGGCTCCTTTTTCATCAGCGTGCTCTTTCCCAACTATGACCCCCAGGAGCTGGACCGCCTCTTCGCCCTCATCACCCTGGCGGTGCTGGCGGTGACCCTCTGGGGGGCCTGGGGGGTGGAGCCGCCGTCGCCACCAGAGCCTTCCCGGGGAGAGGCAGAGGTGGGGTTGGGTCCCAGCCTGCGGTTTCTGATGGGCAACGGCCAGACCCGCATTTTTTTCGGCTTTCTCTTCGCCAGCATATTCTTTCTGTCTCTCCAGACTTTCCTCCTCACCGCCTACGGGGGGGAAGTGCTCTCCCTGCCGGTGGCTGAGACCAGCCGGTTCGGCATTTACGTTTCCTATGGGATCATCCTGGGCATGTCCGGCCTCCACCTGCTCTTGAGCGCCCGCCAACGCGCCGGGGGGCGGCTGGTATTGGCCCTGAGTCTGGTCCTGGGCGGAGCCGCCTTCGGGTTGCTCAGCCTCTCGTCCTTTTTCCCTATGGCTAAGGGCGCTCTGGGGGCCCTCTGGCTGCTGGGCTTTTCCCGGGGCATCTACAACGTGGGCCTCTCCCACCTCACCATGAACATGGCTCACCCCGCCTTCAGCGGCATTTTCATGGGCCTCTGGAATCTGGTCAGCGGTCTGGCCCTGGCGGCCGGGGAAATGACCGGGGGCTTTCTCAAGGACTTCCTGCACCACTCCCTGGGCGATCTCCGGGGAGCCTACGGCTGGGTCTTTCTGCTGGAGGGCCTCGGTCTGCTGTGTTGCCTCATTTTCCTGTGGCCCCTGAACCTGGACCGCCACCGGCGCTCCCTCTCCCTCTTTCTGGCCGGAAGACGGCCGGAGGCCGAAGCCGGCGGCGGCGCCAGGTCCGAGTCTCTCTCCCATGATGACAGATAGCCGCCTCTTCCTGGTTGTTATCCTGGTCGGCGCACTCCTCTTGCCGTTGGGGTGCGGCCGACCTCCGGAGGAAGTGTCCCGGCGGGTGCTCACCTTCACCGACGACGGCCCCACCCGGGAGATCATCCGGTTTCTGGGCAAGGAGTCGCAGCTCAGCGGCTATCGGGACTTCGACCGCTCCTTTAAGGGGTTGTTGGTGCCTGAATCCCTGCTGCCCTTCGAGCCCTTCGTGCTGGGCCTGTCCACCGAGAGCAAGGTCCCGGCGGTGCTGCTGTTGGACGCCCCCTGGGTGCAGCGTTACGGCGCCGCGGGTTGGCTCTATGAACTGGAGCGCACCAACATTTTCCTGCGCAACCATCTGGCTCCGGCGGTGGCGGAGGCCTTTTCCGTGGCCGTGCCCCGGCCCGGGGGCCCGCCCATCCAGGAACTGGTGGCCGTGCCCACCCAGATCAAGGGCAACATCCTGTTTTTCCGGCAGGACCTGCTGCAACGTTACCAAGTCCCCCCTCCCCGCACCTGGGAGGAACTCAGGGCCGCCTGCCGGAAGATTCTTCCCCTGGAAAAATCTCTGAAGCACGGACTCCTGTTCCATTACACCAATTTCGTCAACGACTTCTACCCCATCCTGTGGGGGTTCGGCGGCCGGGTCATCGATGACCGGGGCCGGTTGGTCCTCCATCGCAAGGGGAATCTGTCAGCCGCGGTGGCGGCTCTCTCCGAAATCCGGTCCCTCCAGGGCGGCATCGCCCCCGGGCCCAAAGAGCTGGCCCAGTTTGAAGCCCCGGGCTCTCTGCGTCAGGCCTTCTACCGGGGCGAGGCCCTCTTCATGATCAACTGGAACACCCGCCTCAATGATCTAAAGGAACTGATCCGCAAAGGAGAAGGCCGCAGCCCCGGCGCCCTGGTCAACCTGAACCAGGTGGGAGTGGCCCCCATCCCCTGCCAGACCGGACAGCCGCACCGTTATGCCAACGTGGGCTCCTTCGGCTGGGGCGTCAACCGCTTCGCCGTCACCAGCCCGGAAGTCATCGCCGACGCCAAGAGATTCATCAACCTGGTGGCGGATGTGGAATTCCAGCTCCTGGCCGCCCGGATACAGGGTCAGGTGCCCTCCCTGGAGAGCGCGCTGAAGCGGCTGGAACATCCGGAGGTGCAGCAGCTCTACCGGGACGCCTTCGCCGTCACGGACATGCGCCTGCGGGCCCGACCCCAGAGCCGGCGCGTCAACAACACCCTGGAAAAGCACCTCCTGGAGGCGATCAACGGACAGCGCTCGCCGGAGGGCGCCTTCGAGGAGATCATTAAAGAGTTGCGGGGACTCAAGGCCGACGACTGAGATGAAGGTCAGGTTCTCTTTCCCCAAATACACCCTGCGATCCCGCCTCTTCACCCTGGTGGCGGCCACCTTCCTGCTGTGCGCCTGCGTCATCCTGCTGTTCTTCCCCCTGCTCAACCTCACCCTCGAAGGACTTCTGGACCGCACCATCCAAACCATGCGGAAGTCCCAGGAGGCTGAAGCCACCACCATCTCCCGTCTGCTGGTGTTGGAGTTCTCCCAGCTCAACGAGTTGCTGCTGGTGGCCCCGGGGGAAGAGAACGACGTGGACCGGCGCATCAAAAATCTGATCTGGCAGAAGGTGACTTTCAACGAGATCATCGAAGGCATCGAGCTCATCGCCGGCAAGGCCGACCCCCAGGGCCGGCATCTCACCTATATGTTTTACCGACGGGAGGCGCCGGAGTTGCCGCCCATGCCCGGCCCCCAGAAGGTGATGAAGCAATTTGAGGGGCTGGAAAAGGAGCTGTTGGACTTCCTGAACGAAAAGCACCGGGTGGACCGCCTGCTGCTGGAATCCGTCAACCGCGGCTCCAAGAAGGAGGGGGAAATGCTCCTCCGCTATCTGCCGGTGCATGTGCTGATGCCGGAGGAAGGGGCGATTTACTGGGGGGTGGCCAAGATCGGCATCGACACCGCCACCATCTCGTCTTTGCTCCTGCTGCAATCCCAGGAGCAGCAGCGCATCCGCTGGGCCATCTGGCTGGAAATCATCCTCAGCCTGACGGTGGCCGGCTTGCTGGCCCTGGGGCTCCTCTCCCTCTGGGCCCGGCGCCTCACCGAGCCGCTGCGGGAGCTGGGCGCGGTCAGTCGATCCCTGGGAGCGGTGCGGCCCCGGGAATTCGACCTGTGGCTGGAAAATCTCAAGCGGGTGGAAACCCAGGATCAGGCTGAAGCCGCGGATATCAAGAACAGCCTGATCCGCCTGGGGGAGGCGCTGCCCCGGCTGGGCCAGCGGCTGTTGGCGACGGAGCGTCAGGCCTCCCTGGGCAAGGTGGCCCAGCGCATCATCCCACCCAGCCACGCCTGGATCACCCGGCTCCTCTCCCTGGAAACGGAGGCGCAGCAGGCCCGCCAGGGAAACGGCGTCTTCCGGGAGCGCCGGCGCCTGCTCACCTCCCTGGATACGGGATGGCAGGACCTGGCCCGTTTCGGCGGCGCGCCCTCTCCTACCTGGAAAATGGTGGATCTCAACCCCGGCCTGCTGAGCGCCTGGCGCCTGGCGACCCTGGGGGCGCCGGCGGGCACCCGCTTCATCCAGCATATCGAGCCCCTGCCCCAGGTCTGGGGCAGCCCCCACGACCTGGAGCACGCCCTGCTGTACCTGGTGGAATTCATCGGCGACCTGGCGCCCCCCGAAGGGGAGCTGGCGCTGCGGGCCGAATCACCCGCAGAGGGCATGGTCCGCATCACTTTCGAGGTTTCCGGTCCACCCTTCTCTTTGGAGAGCTGCCAGCAGCTCCTCAACCCTCTCCAGGCCACCTCGGACTTCCGGGAGCGTCTGGGGCCGGCTTTGGCCGCGGCCGTGGCCGAACAGCACGGCGGCACCCTGGAAATCACCCCCCGCCCCCAGGGCGGCCTGGTCCTGATCCTGGCACTCCCCCAGGCGCCGATCCGCCATGAATCTTTTGACCCCTATATCTAATCTGTTTGCCGGCCTGCCCGGCGCCCTGTCCCAGGTCTGGTTTGCCCTGTCCCGGGCCGTGCTGGACTATTCCTCCAGGCTGCTGAGCATCTGCGCCCTCTACTATCGCCTCCTGGTCAGCACCTTCAGCGAACGCACCGGCTGGCGCCTCATGTTCCAGGAGTTTCTCAAGCAGATCTACTTCACCTCCGTCCAGGGGGCTCACGTCCTCATCTTTTCCGCCCTGATGCTGGGCCTGGTGGTCAACCTGCACGCCACCCAGGAGCTCACCAGGGTCCAGGGCGAAGAGTATGTCGGCTGGCTGCTGGTCACCATTATCATCCGGGAGGTGGGCCCGGTGTGGGCCGCCTTTTTCGTGCTCCTCCATTCGGGTTCGGCCATCACCGTGGAATTGGGCACCATGGCCGTCACCCGGGAGGTGGAGGCCCTGGAATTGATGGGCATCGACCCCTACCGCTACCTGGGGGTGCCCCGTTTCTGGGGGCTCATTGTCAGTCTGGCGGTGCTGTATGTGCTGATGGCCCTGGCCGCAGTGCTGGGGGGATTTCTCATTTCCCAACTGTTCGGCGAAACCTTTTGGGAGAAGTATTGGGGCTCCTTCCTCCATAATCTCACTTCCATGGACGTGGCTCTGGGTTTCAGCAAGATCACCTCTTTCGGCGGCATCATCGCCACCGTGAGCATCTATTTCGGTCTGAAGGCGGAGCGCCATTTGGGTGAGGTGGCGGCCTACACTTCCAAGGGTTCCCTGGTGGGGCTGGTGCTGGTCGTCTCCCTCGACATCATCCTGAGCACCGCTTATTATCTGTAGGAAACCGTTATGCTGCACCACAGTCTCATCCTCAGGGAGCTGGTGCTGGCGGAGCACCCCCCCCATTGGCCCCGGCCCTTCCGCCTGGAGCTGGGCCTCAAAGAATGTCTGCTGCTGGAGGGCGTCGCCCTGGAACAGGCCCAGGAGCTGGTCCAGGTGGCGGCTACGCTCAAGTTACCCCAGGAAGGGGAGGTCCGGCTCTGGGGGCGGCAGACGGCTGCCCTGTCCCGTCCGGAACTCTTCGCCCTGCGGCGCCGTCTGGCCTGCATCAGCCCCCGCCTGGCCCTCCTGCACCGCCTCACCGTCGCCGAAAACCTGGTTCTGGGTCCGTGCTTCTTCCAGGCCCGCACGGCCCCGGCGGTCCTGGAGGAGCACTCTCCCCTCCTGGAGCGCCTGGAACTGACGGACCTGCTGCGCGCCTTCCCCCCGGAGCTGCCCGACAACGTGGCCTACCGGGTCCTGTTCGCCCGGGAGCTCATGAAAGAGCCGGAACTCATTCTGGCGGTTATGGGCCCCCCCCTGACGCCCGTGGACCAGCAGCGCCTCATCCTGCCCCTCCTCCAGGACTGGCAGGCGAAGAAAGGCGTGGCCATGCTGTTGGCGGGCCGCAGCCTCCGCCTCTTCACTCCCCTGGCGCATCGGCTGCTGCGCTTTCATCACGGACGCTTCCTGGAGCACTACTTTCTGGAACATGAAAGCCGCCCCCTGGAAACCTTCCTGCCCCTGTTCTGATTCCCCTTTGTTCCGAATATCTTTCCCCCCCTCGCTCCCAAGCTCCTGCCCGGCAACCCTCTTGCCTGCTCATGAGCAGTTATCGTGAAAATCCCTATCATAGGGCGGCCCGCGGCCGCCGACCCCGGGCAGCAGAGGCGGGTTTGAAACCCGCCCCTAACGGCGGGGTTTTCATCATCGGGGGTGGCCCCGTCGGGGCTATGAGCATTTCAAGACAGTCCCCCATGGGCCGCTGGCCCACCCGTAACACATGAAAATCCTTGCCGATCTTGCCGGCTTTGCGTGAATCTAGTTTCTCGCAAAGGCGCAAAGGGCGCAAAGAGAAGCTGACTGACTTTTCAGAGCAGTTACCCATGAGCCTTGGGCTCACCCATAAATTATGAAAAGTTAAGCATCCTTACGGTGCGCAGTGCGACCCCTACAAAAAACTTTTCGAAGCAGTTACCCATGAGTCTGCGGCTCTCTCTAAAAGGATGGAAAGCCCTGGCGGTGCAGGCTTCCAGCCGGCGCCGGCACACCCGGGGCGGGTGTCCCACCTCTGCAACGTGCGCCAAACGTCGGGCGGGAAAGAGGAACGCATCCCACCGTCGCCATAAAACGCTCCGGGGGTGGGGGCAGGGTTCCATGTTCCCCGGCCCCCTCCTCCATAAAAGACTTTTCCAGGCGCCGGGGGTCCCGGCTGGGGGGGGGTGGCCCGATCCCGACTCCCTTGACAAACTGTAAAAAATGCTGACAGCAGCTTCGGCGCGTCTTCCCGCGGGATGGTGGTCTGCACTCTGGTTAATCAATAAATCCAGCAAGATAAATTATCTGCAACCCGACTCCCAACCTGGCACGGGCATTGCCACAGAGAGTCAGGGAAAACTGACAGGTACTCCGCCGGGGGCGGAGAACGTTCGTTGGAAAGGAGGTTGGTTATGAAAGTGTTGGTGGCGACCGACGGCTCCGAACAGGGCATGCAGGCCGTGGCCCGAGGTCTGGAGTTGGCCGAAAAGCAGGGCGCCCAGGTGACCCTGATGACGGTGGCTTACTTCGCCAAAGATTATTTTGACGAAATGCCGGTCAACATCCAGGACAAACTGGAGGCCGAGGCGGCCGCCGTGCTGGCCAAGGCCAAAGCGGTCTTCGACGCCAAGAACATCCCCGTCAAAACGGTGATGGAGGCGGGCCTGGTCCCGGCCAATAACATCATCCGTCGGGCCGAAGAGGACAAGTTCGATCGCATCATCATGGGCAGCACCGGCAGAACCGGCTTCAAAAAGATTCTCATGGGCTCCACTGCGGCCAAGGTGGTGGCCAACGCCCCGTGCGAAGTCACCGTGGTGCGGTAGCCCGAAAAAGTGTCTAGGAGGCTTAAAAACATGCGGAAACTGATAAAACGCGGCGTCACCTGGGGGATGGGCTTGCTGCTCTTTTTCCCCGAATTGGTTCTGGCCGCCGGCGAAAAGGTGGCCCCCATGGTCATCGTGGCCGACACCCGGAAGCTCTCCGGCTGGCAGGCCTGGTGGGCCAATCTTTACAACGAGAGCCACCTTTACTTCACCCTGGCCACCGTGGTGGCCATTCCCGTCGTCGGCCTCATCTTCGGGGTGGTGGCCGACCTCATCATGAAACGTATCGGCATTGACTTGAAATCCCGGGAACTGGCGGAGCACTAAGCCGCCGGAGACTGCGCTGAGGAGGTTCATCCATGGATTTCTTTTATGTACTCATGCCCATCTCGGGGGTGACGATATTCTGGCCCGGACTCATCATCCTGGGCGTCGGCGTGGGCATCATCGGCGGCTTCTTCGGCATGGGCGGCGCCTGGATGGTGACCCCCGGGCTCAACATCCTGGGCTTCCCCATGGCCTTCGCCATCGGCACCGACATCGCCCATATGGCGGGCAAATCCCTCATCTCCACCATGCGCCACGGCAAGTTCGGCAACGTGGACTATAAACTGGGCGTCATTATGATCGTCGGCACCGTGGGCGGCTTCGAGCTGGGGGCCCAGATGGTCATGTGGCTGGAGCGCATCGGCAAGGTGGAACTCTATGTGCGCTATATGTACCTGGTGCTGCTGGCCCTGATCGCCTGGATGGTCTTTGCCGACGTGGTCAAGAAGCGGCGCAAGGAGCGGGAGGCCCTGGCCAGAGGCGGCGAGGTGGACAAGCTGGCCACCGGGCTGGAATGGCACAAGACCATGCACAAGCTCAAGATCCCGCCCATGATGCACTTCAAGGAGGCCCAGATCTACTGCTCCGCCTGGCTGCCCATCATCGTCAGCTTCCTCACCGGCTGGCTGGCGGGCATCCTGGGCATCGGCGGTGGCCTCATCCGCATGCCGGCCCTGATCTACTTCATCGGCTGTCCCACCCACGTGGCCGTGGGCACCGACCTCTTCGAGGTCATGATCTCCGGGCTGTACGGCACCGCCACCTACACCTATAAAGGCCGCACCGAACTGGTGGCCGCCATCATCATGCTCGTCGGCGCCTCCATCGGCGCCCAGGTCGGCACCGTGGCCACCAAGTACATCAAGGGCTACGGCATCCGCATCGCCTTCGGTCTGGCCGTCATCGGCTGCGCAATCTCCATCCTGCTCAAGATGATGGCCAAATGGTTCCCCACCTACGGCGACCTCTTGGACGGCTCCTCCACGGTCCTCATCCTGGGCCTGGTGGCCACCATGTCCATGTATATCTTCGTGCGCATGGTGCAAGGGGCCAAGCAGGAAGTGGCCATGAAAAAGGCCGGGAAATAAGCGGACCGCCGGTGCATCGGCAAGAGGAGATAAACGTTATGGCTAAGCGCTATACTTGGTTAAGTTTCCTGATAATCCTGCCGGCGGCCCTGATCCTGGGCTGCGCCGAGCTGGGGAAAGTGGACCAGGGGCGGGTCGTTGAATTCGACAGCGCCAAGGGCATCGTCACCCTCATCCAGGACAAACGGGCGGAGCCCGGCAACCCGGACTACAACACGCTGCCGCCCCACGTTTACCGCATTCCCGAGGACCCCTATGAAATGGGGCCCGAGCCCAAGGCCGGGCGGCGCATGAAGTTGGACACCAAGGCCAAGGTGATCACCATCTTTGACCCCAAAACCCAGGCCTTCCAAGAGATCCTCTACACGTTGATCGATCAGAGGGAGGGGGTCCCCATGACCAGCCCCCTGGTGGCCAGGAAGGAATTCCCCCTCATCGACAAGGAAAAAAAGACCATTACCATCTATTCCAGCCGGCAGCGGGTGCTGGTGACCTTCACCGTGCCGGAGGAATTTATGGCCCTGCCCCGGGAAGCCTGGGAGGCGGGGGACGAGGTGCGGGTTTACTACAAAGAGGAGGGCAAGGCCCTGCGCCTGATGAACATCACCCAGACGGACATCTTCAAGAAGTAGCGCGGATTGACGACACGGCAACGCCCCGGGAGATCTTCTCAAAAACCGGGGCGTTTTTCTTTACGGTGTGATACCATGAATCCAACTGCGGCCCGGGGGGCTGATTCTGGGGCCCTCCCGGCCGCCAAAGGAAGTCATGAACGTAAGGCAGGCCAGAACATGGGGGCGCCTGGTGGGCCGGATCGGCATGGTCTTTTTCCTCATCGCCGCCCTGGCCGTGCTCGACGTGCTGTCCCGGCGTTTCCGGGAGCCCTTGAACCGGGCCCACGGTTTGCCGGGGCAGACCATTGCCGTGGACGGCCCCCTGGAGGATGACGTCAAGAGCGTCGCCGATTTGGGCGTCGCCGTGGGCTCCCCCCGGATCACCGTGACCCTGACGGAGGTCCACCGGGGCTACTTCCTGGGCGTCCCCCGCTGGCGGGGCGCGGTGGCCGTGAGCGGCGACGCCCCCCCGGGCACCTACGACTTCGCGGTGCACCTGAAAGGCAGGCCCGCCAACCCGGAGTCGGCCTTCCAGGTGGTGGTGCATGCCGATGCCGCCGGTCTGCGGGCCAATTCCCCCTCGGTGCTGGAGCGCCATCTGGGCGTTTCCCCCTGGCTGGTGGTCCTGACCGCCCTGCCCCTGATCCTTCTCACCTGCGGGGCGATGTTCCTCCTCTCCCGGCGTTATGAAAAGCTCCTGCAACGACAGGGACAGGCCGAAATCTATCGCATCAACCGCGCCGAGGGCGGCTTCGTGGTGGCCTTCGGGCTGGGAACCAAAGACGGCCTCCGGACGGGCGACCTCCTGGAAGTCTCCGACGAGGAGGGCCGCACCCTGGGTCTGGTGGAGGTGGTGGAGGTCGGCGAGGCGGACGCCTGGGGCCGCACCCGGGTGGACCGGCCCCTGACGCCGGGCTGCCTGGTCTCCCGTGACCGGCGGGGCTAGCCATGTTCAGCAGCTTCCTGAACCGTCTTAAGCGCGCCTTTCGAAAGGAGGAGCCCGCCACCCCGGAGATGGTGGAGGAGCTGCGACGGGGCTTCAAGGACAAGTACCACGCCTTCAAGATGCTGTTGGCCGCCAACAACGCCGCGCTCCAGATCATGACGGAAATGGAGGTGGCGGCGCACGGCCAGCAGAGCTTCGGCATGACCTTCGTCCGGGGCCACGCCACCGCGGTGTGCGTCAACGTCTTCGCCATCATCCGCGCCTTAAACGAGCTCTCCGGCAACCGCTACCAGGAGCTCTTCCCCATCTTCGAGGGCATCCAGGCCAGGATCGAAACCGTCCTCAGCACCCGCCACACCCCGCCATTGACTGAACTGGTGCTGCCTTTCTCCCGCATCACCAAGGAAATGGCCGACGGCGTGGGCAGCAAAATGGCCAACCTGGGAGAGATCGTCAACCGCCTGCCGGGCCTGGCCGTGCCCGAGGGCTTCGCCATCACCAGCGCCGCGTACGAACTCTTTCTGACCCACAACCAACTCCAGGAGGAGATCAACCGCCGCCTCCAGGCCCTGGAGATGCGCGATATCAGCGATCTCTACCGGGTGAGTTCGGAAATCCAGATGGCCCTCATCGGCGCCCAGGTGCCCCCGGAGCTGGCCCGGGCCATCACCGAGGCCTACCGGGACCTGGCCGCCCGGGTCGGCGGCCGGGTGCGGGTGGCCCTGCGCTCCAGCGCGGTGGGCGAGGACGCCCTGCAGACCTCCTTCGCAGGCCAGTACCGCTCCGAGCTCAACGTGGCCGAAGAGCACCTGCTCACCGTCTACAAGGAGGTCCTGGCCGGCAAGTACGCCCTGACCGCAGTGAACTACCGCCTCCACAAGGGCCTCCGGGACGAAGACGTGCCCATGTGCGTGGGCTGCATGCGCATGGTGGAAGCCGCGGCGGGCGGCGTCATGTATTCCCGGGACCCCAACAACATCAGGAGCGACACCATCGTCATCAACGCGGTGCACGGCCTGGCCAAGGCCGTGGTGGACGGCGCCGTCACCCCGGACCTGTTCGTGGTTTCCCGGGACCCCCTGGCCATCACCCGCCGGGAGGTGCGCCACAAGCAGCAGAAGGTGGTGTGCCTGCCGGAGGAAGGGGTGTACACCGAGGCGGACCCGGACAGTGACCGCCCGGCCCTCACCGATGAACAGATCCTGGAACTGGCCCGGGTGGCCCTTCTGCTGGAGGAGCATTTCGCCGGCCCACAGGATATCGAGTGGTCCTACGACCAGGACGGCCGTCTGCTCCTGCTGCAGAGCCGCCCTTTGCAGCAGATGACCGCGCCGGCGGCGGACGCGCCCCCCCTCCCCGACGTGGACGCGCCGGTGCTGCTGCGCGGCGGCGAGCGGGCCAGCCCCGGGGTGGCCGCCGGCCCCCTCTACCTGGTCCGGAACAACCTGGACCTCCTCCAGTTCCCCGAGGGCGCGGTGCTGCTGGCCGCCACCCCCCAGCCCGCCTGGGCCACCCTGCTGCCCCGGGCCGTAGCCGTGATCACCGACCGGGGGGGCATCACCGGCCACCTGGCCAACGTGGCCCGGGAATACGGCGTGCCCGCCATCTTCAACACCGGCGACGCCACCCGGAAGCTCACGCCCGGCACCCTGGTCACCGTGGATGCGGACGGCCTCTCCATTTACGAAGGGCGGGTGGAGCCCCTCCTGGCCGCCGCGGTGAAAAAGGGCGGCCTCATGGTGGGCACCCCGGTGCACGACACCCTGAAGGAAGTAATGGCCTTTATCACCCCCTTGAACCTCACCAACCCCGAGGCCCCGGAGTTCAAGCCCAAAGGCTGCCGCACCCTGCACGACATCACCCGCTACGCCCACGAGGTCTCGGTCAAGGAGATGTTCGCCTTCGACCGTCACCGCCACGTCTATAAATATTTCATCAAGCGGCTGGTGACCGACGTGCCCATGGAGTGGTGGGTGCTGAACCTGGAGGACGGCTTTATCGAAGAGGTGCCCGGCAAGGAGGTGACGCTGGACGACATCGCCTCCGCGCCCATGCTGGCCTTGTGGGAAGGCATCACCGCGGTGCCCTGGGAAGGCCCGCCGCCCGTGGACGCCCGGGGCTTCATGTCCATCGTCATGGGCGCGGCCACGGACCCCAACCTGGCCAGCGCCGGCGGCACCATTTACGGCAACCAGAATTATTTCATGATCTCCCGCAATTTCTGCAACCTTACCTCCCGCCTGGGCTTTCACTTTTCCACCGTGGAGGCCCTCATCGGCGACCAGCCCTATGAGAATTACCTGCGCTTCACCTTCAAGGGCGGGGCCGCGGACCAGACCCGGAGGAGCCTCAGGGCCCAGCTGGTGGGCCTGATGCTGGAGCACCTCCACTTCACCGTGGACGTCAGGGAAGACGCCCTGTTCGCCCGCCTGGAGGGGGAGCCCCGGGACTTCATGCTGGACCGCCTCAAGGCCCTGGGCTACCTCACCATCCACACCCGGCAGATCGACATGGTGATGCTCAATGATAGCGAAGTGGAGCATTACCGGGAAAAGATGCTGCGGGACTTGAAAAACCTGGTGCACACCTGAAGGCAGGGCATAGGCGAACGGCGGGAGGCGCTTCGCTTTCCCGCCCTACGCACCTGCCAGACCCTTTTCCGGAACCTGGAGGACATCACCTCGGAGGAGCCGGTGACGGCAGGCCATGGCCAGGAAGGTTTCGTGGTCATCTCGGCGCACAAAGAACCGTAACCACGCCTGGCCGCCGAGGGGCGGTTAACGGCGGGGCGACCATTCCCGCCGCCGGGATTGGCGGGCGCGGAGGCCCGCCCCACCGGGCTTGTTGCCTGGTGCGGACCGTAGGTGTGGCGGGCTCCCCCCGCCATGATTCCTCCCCGGCCCACTGAAATGCAGCAATGTAGGGCGGCAAAGCGAAGCGCATCCCGCCGTTGCCTCACGAGACCTTGAGCCTTTTCCAGACTTTCAACCGGTTGATGATTTTAGGGATGAACAGGGAAAAGACGAAGAGCGCCAGCGCCACAAAAATCTTCCAGGAGAGCAGCCCCTCCCAGTCGCCGCTGACCCAGACCTCTTTCAAGGCGCCCACGAAAAAGGTGAAAATGAAGGTGCCGGCCAGGATGCCCAGGGCGGTGCCCCAGAGGTAATCCC
>Ga0194125_10000595_pt1 | contig 60471 bp, 46 predicted proteins | sample TA2KigC250mmetaG_FD_148626 | JGI IMG/M metagenome (GOLD analysis project Ga0194125, IMG submission 148626) | Freshwater microbial communities from Lake Tanganyika, Tanzania - TA2015034 Kigoma Deep Cast 250m | ecosystem: Environmental > Aquatic > Freshwater > Lake | place: Tanzania: Lake...
ATCATGTGGAAGATGCCGCGGTGGCCGGCGGAGATCAGCGTGAACCCGTAGCCGGAAAACGTGAACGCCAGCGCCGGCAGGAACGCCGCCGTTCCGCGGTACCCCCGCCCGCGCAGGAAATACAACACCGCCAGGAAGAGCGCCAGTGTATCCACCATGAACATGGCCGGATTCCAGATGTTCGGAGGAAGGCCTATGGCCAGCAGCGACTGGGGCAGGAACGGCGCGCCGCCGCCCCCGATCCCCGCCAGATCCCACGCCCACGCCCCCCAGAGGGAGAGCAGGTTCTGCGCCTGGAAATCGCGCGGGTATACCGCCGCGTTGTCGCCCGACGCCAGGGTCCCGCCTGAAAACAGCGGACCGCTGAAGACCCAGAGGAGAACGGCTGTGACGACCGCGGCATGGAACCATGCCGTACCAGTAATACGCCGCAGGAGTGGTTTCATTGGCCTGACCTTATCCCTGTGGCCGCGGGAAATGCAAGAAGGTCAGCGGCCATCAGGCGCTTCCCCGCCCGGCACAAGTATCTCGAAACCCTCGTTGCTCCACGCAACACGGTAGGCGTGGCGGAGCAGAAACGCGTCCATGTACTTGCGGCCCTCAATGTGCCGCATCCGCTGCGACCTCTCCACCGCCGCGGACCCGGCCGGCCACATTGTGCTGCACGGATCGCCATTCGCGCGTACCACCACCGGCAGCGGCAACCCGTCCAGTTCCGCCTGCTCAAGAGCCCGGCCAAGTACCTCTGGCCTTTTCACCAGCGGCCACGGCCCCCGCGCATAGGGGCGGGTGCGGGTGATGAAATGGAGCAGCGGCACATGCTCAAACGCGATCATGTACTCATTCGGCTGCACACGCGAATCCAGTTCCGCAAGCAACTCATTCAGGACCCGCGCTCTTTCCGGTGTTGTGCGTATTCCCCGCAGCATCGGATGGTTCACCGCGGCAGTCAGCCGGAACCTGTTGGGGCAGTCCCTGTAGACACCGACAAACGCGTTGTAGACGGCGCAAACAACCAGAACGGAGATCCCCAGCGCGACGGCGAATGACGCACCACGCGGATCCATGCGCCGAAGCAGGCGCGGCGCAGGCGCCTGTCTAGCGGCAAGGAAGACAATCGGCGTGGCCAGCCAGACCGCAAACACGGCGTTGTTCATGCCGTTCCCGCTGCCCAGCGGCACCAGAAAGACCTGCAGGGCGGCAAGAAACGCGGCCAGCCGCAGCTCCGGCGGCGCCCCGCAACAACCTGCGGCCACCCCGCCCGCCGCGACGTAGCAGATTCCCGCCCACGTATAGGTAATCACCGAAAACCCGTATATGAACGGGAAGGCGGCAAAAAACGCCAGGCACCCCGCCGACACGAATGCAAACATCACGCGCCGCGCATGAACCCCTGCCGCGGCAGCCGCACGCGAGAGCAGCGTCACCGCCACAACGACAACTCCCGCCAGGCCAAGAGCCATCGCATGGTCAGTGACAAGGCGCAGAGCCATGAAGCCGGGCACATAGAATTTGTCGTAGTGAGCAGTCGGGCTCGGCCCCATTTCGTTGACAATGCTGGCCCACACAACAGGGCCGTGTCCGCACAGGAGTATCGCGGCAACAACCGATCCCAGCCCGGCAACCCAACCTGCCGCAAAACGGACCGTTTGCGGCAGCGCGTCACGCAGCCTCCCGCCGCAGAGCAGCGCGTGGAAGGGTATTCCGAGCGCCAGCGCGGCCCCGACGGCGTTGGGTAGCCTGAGGAACACGCTCGCGCCAATGAGGAAGCCCGCCACATACATCAGGAGTCTGGAGCCCGCCGGAACGCCCCTGACCAACGCAAGCGCGCTGAGAAGGAAGAACAACGACGTAAGCGCGTTGTAGCTGAGGAAATGCGACCCGCCGCGCAGTATCAACACCATGGTCAGCAGCAAGCCAGGCAGCAGAATACGCTGCGGCACATGCCGCCTGAGAGCAGCGTTGGCAGCCACGGCGCACAGACCGTAGCCGACAACAGACCCGAGACGCGCTCCGACAAGCCCGAAACTTTCCGTCAGCGTGAGCCAGACCGCGTTGATGAGGTTTGCAAGCCACATGAGGGACCGGAACTCCACGCTCACGGGATCGCTGAAGAACTGCTGATGCATGGAAAGCAGGACGCCCGTGTCAGTGAAATCTATCCCCTGCCATGCAAAGAGGGCGGGATACCCGAGTATCAGCACCCACATGGCGAACGCAAAGCGCCTGTCCATGGCCGCCGCGGATCCATCGCTCGTTCCCGCGCTCACCGGTCCGCCGCCCTTCGAGCGTCATGCGCAACCCGTGGCCTTGATACCGGGACGTCCCTCAAGTTGTCGGACTTGAAATCATGGGAAGGCCACTCCTCACGGAATGCGTATTCAGATGAGGTCCGCGTGCGCGCCGAGGAAGAGACCATGGCTGCGAACCCGCGCATGTCTTCCGCGAATTCCCCCGTCCTTATCCCCCGCACCAGACGACGCCACAGGAAGGCGGGGTTCATATAGAAAGCCCTCTTGTAGAAGAGGTCGTAATGACGCTCTATCGCTTCCCACGAAAGAGTCGGATGATCACAAATGGGCCGCGTGTTGTACACGTCGTACAGATCCCAGTCATACGACTTTATGCGGCCGAGACGACGGAAGTCGGAAAACATCTTCGAGCCCGGAAGCGGCACCGTGACACCGCACCTCATCATGTCAAGCGGCAGACTCCGGGCATATTCGATCGTGTCCTTCATGGATGCCTCCGTGTCGCCGGAAAGACCAACCATGAACATCCCGAACGTGTCGAGCCCGGCCGCGCGCGCCATCCTCACCGCTTCCCTGCCCTGCTCAAGTGTTGCCTTACCGCCCTTGCCGAACCCTTTCAATACCTCGTCATTGCCCGATTCGAATCCGAAATGAACCCGGTAACAGCCGGCGCGGCGCATGCTCCTGAACAGTGACGGACGCGCGCTGTCAACCCTGATCCCGTTCGAGCATGTCCACGCCATGCGGATGCCGCGGCTCGATATCGCATCGCACACCGATTCCGCCCAGTCGTTGTGCGAAGTGAAGATATCGTCCGCAAGAAGCGCTTCGCGGAAACCCAAACGGTACAGGGCCTCCATCTCCTGCGCACAGCGTTCCGGCGATTTCCGCCGCAGGCCGAACCCCACGGTGTTCTTGCTTCCGCAGAAATCGCACTTGAAGACACACCCGCGCGAGAACTCGATCATCGAAGCAGGCGGGTGCTTCACAAGCAACCGGCTGCACCTGGACTTGTATTCATCCGCGTTGTACAGGTCCCAGGCCGGCATCGGCAAATCGTCAAGATGCCCCACAAGCGGCCGCGGGGGGTTCATCACCGTCGCGTCCCCGTCGCGACGGCACACGCCGGCGATGCCCTTGAGATCCGCCCCCGAGGCCACCTCGGCGAAGGTTTCGTCGCCCTCGCCGTAGACAACGCAGTCGAGCATGGACTCGCAGAGCGTTTCCTCGGGCAAGGCGGAAGGATGCGGCCCGCCGCCAACCAGCAGGATCCCGCGGGAGATGCCCTTGATGAGACACGACATGTCGCGCAACTGGTTCATGAGCGGCGTGGCCGCCGTGATCCCCACCACATCCGGCTTCCATCCGACAACATGCCGGCGGACCTCGTCAGCCCGGTAGTCGCGGTAGGACAAGTCCAGGATCCGGACCTCGTTCCCGGCCCTGCGCGCCGTCGCGGCAACGGCGGCGAGCCCAAGGGTCGGGAACACCGGGACAACCGCACCCGCGCGGGTTGCGTGGTAGACGCGGGAATAGGACGGATTGACAAGCAGTACCCTGGCCACGCAGACCCCTGTTCCATGGAACGGTTGCACACGCGTCCTGCCGTCAGGACGCTGTGAGAGCGTAACCTCTATTGCCGAGACCGGTCAAGAATCAGGCCGCTTCAACCATAACTGCTCACCCGCGCCGCTCGTTGTTGCGATTTGACTGTCATCTGCGGATGTGCGACTTTGCGGCGTTTGTCGCTACCTTGTGCGAGGCGCCATGAGCAGGAACATCCTCTTCGTCATTCCGGACGAGAGAGAAGTGTACAGACACGTAAGTGTCAAAGTCGGAGCCTTCCATCTGCCGTCTCTCGCCTTTGCCATCCTCGGGGCAATAGCCAGAGATCATGGCTGGAGAGCTTCCATTCTCGATCTTTCGATCGAGAAGGACGGAGTCAAGGCAATGGAAGCCGCTCTCCGTGATTCTGAACCAGAATATGTTGGCATCACCTGCACCAGCGCGTCCTACCATCAGTGCCTCAGCATCGCAGCCCACGTCAGGCGCATGCTGCCTTCTGCCGTAGTTCTGGCCGGCGGAACCCACGTAAGCTCGCTGCCTGAAGACTCCCTGGCCTCCGGCTTGCTGGACTATGTCTTCGTCGGCGAAGCGGATGTTTCCTTTGCGAAGTTTCTCGACGGCGTCCCTCCCGAGACAATCGAGGGCATCGCCTTCCGTGACCCAGGCGGCAATGTAAGGATACAGCCGCATTCAGCCTTCCTGACCGATTGGGCACAGTCACCGATTCCAGACTACAGTCTCTACGATTTGGGCCGTTACCACATCTCACGCATTCAGGCGCGAAGGAATCCTGTTGTGTGGATAGAGACAAGCCGCGGATGTCCTTACGATTGCCAGATCTGCAACAAGGTAGTTCACGGACGCACCTTCCGGCCCAAGGATGTGGCCCGTGTTATTGAAGAAGTGTCCTGCCTGGCGAGTAGTGGCGTTCGCGAGTTCCACATCGCGGATGATGGGTTCACCACGGACATGAACCGTGCTGAAGCCATCTGCGACGAGATCATCTCCGCCGGGATGGATGTTTCATGGTCATGCCTGAACGGGATCAGGGTCGACAGAGTCTCGGAAAACCTTCTGACCAAGATGCGCAGGGCCGGGTGCTACCGTGTATCCATGGGAATCGAAAGCGGAAGTCAGAAAGTCCTCGACTCCTTGGGAAAAGGAACAACTCCAGACCAGATAAGGTCGGCAGTCAGGTGGGCGAAGAGAGCGGGCCTTGAGACTTTCGGGTTCTTTATGTTCGGGAATCCGGGCGAGACGGAAGACACCATGAAGGAGACCATTGACTTTGCCTGTACACTTCCTCTGGATCTGGCAAAGGCGAGCATAGTCATGCCATTCCCGGGCTCTCCCTTGCATGACCGCTACTCCGCCATGGGGTTGATACTCCCTCAAAAGAACAACTACCGTGATTACAACGTCTACGGTTCTGCCGGCAGCGTATACCGACACCCCAGCCTGCCGTGGGAGCTGGTTGAGAAATACCAGAAGGCTTTCTATCGTGCCGTCTATCTGCGGCCCGGCTACATGGCAAGGCGTCTCGCTCACTCGGTTCGAACTGGCTCTCTCTTCGCCGATATCATCGCAGCCGCCGGAATGAAATGGTTCGGCTGAGCTCTCGACAACTGAAAATGTTCACTGCGTCAACAAAACTATCTATCTTGAAAGCTGTGCTGACGAAACGCAGCCCGTACTACATCCAGTTCTACATCACCGGCCGGTGCCCGTTCCGCTGCAGGATGTGCAACATCGTCGAGACAAACTCGGCATTGCGGGAGGCATCACTCGACGATATGCGGGCGATCGCCTCGAACATCCGCCGGATCGGTGGCGGCATAGTGCTCCTCACCGGCGGCGAACCGTTTGTCCGCCAGAATTTGCCGGACATCGTCCGGGCGTTCCTTGCCGAAGGGCTCGATGTGAGGCTGCAGACAGCCGGCATCGCCACGGATGAACAGCTACAGGCCGTTTACGACGCCGGCGCGCGGGACATCAACGTGTCGCTGGACTCGCTGGACGAGGCAAGGCAGGACTACATAAACGCAGTTCCCGGCTCCTGGCACAGGGCAATTGACTGCCTTGAAAGGATTTCAGCCATATTCGGGAGGAAGTCAGCCATAACCAGCCTCGGCTGCGTCCTGTCCAGTTTCAACTTCCGCGAGATACCTTCGATCCTGGAATTCGCCACGGCGATCGGTTGGCACCTCTCGCTCGTTCCCGTCCACATAGCCCCGGCCGGCAAACGGCTCGGGTTCCGCAGTTTCGACGGGGATTTCCTGTTCAGTAAGGAGGAACTCCCGGAGCTGGAACAGGTGATGGGAAAGCTCGTAAGGATGAAGAAGGCCGGGGCGCTGTTGTTCGATTCAGAACGTTACCTGAAAAGCGCCTTCAGTTTCCTTGCCGGAAACCCGCCGACATGGCGCCACAAGGGAGTATGCGACGCGCCGGACCTCTACTTCGCTGTCAGGCCGAATGGCGACATGTCGGTCTGTTGCGATCATATGCTCGATCCGGGCCCGCCATCATTGCTGTCGCCTGCATTTGCCGCGGACTTCCGTTCGGGCAGAATACGCGCGCGATGCAAACCCGTCACGACACGCTGCAAAGGCTGCCATTACGGGTCATACCCGGAAGTCACCCTGTCCGTCCGCGATCCGAGAGCCTTCGCAGAGAGAGTCAGGCTCGCTCTCTCGCCCGGACGGAGCCGGATTCGTATGCCCGCCGGACATGGCGACTTCTTCCGCATCGCGGGGGAAACCCGCGCCCGCTCGCCGGGTGTCTACGGTCCGTCCGCGACAGACCGTCATTCGGAACGAGTCAGACAATGGTCCGACCCGGCGGCAAGACGCGCGATCCAGGAGGCGGACGCCGAACGAAGGCGAGTGGAAGGACGGCTCAGGGCTGCGCAGGATCGGTCCGCCTAACGCATGTTCCGCATCAGCTCGCGCCACAGCAAAGCGCGAGGTCTCCCCGGCAGAACAGCGGTGACGGCGATCAGCAATCGGGATCTCCAACCGATCACGATATCCATGCTCCCCTTGTCCCAGGCGTCCAGAGCCGCGCGCGCAACTGCGTCGGGCGACATCAACCCCTTGCCGTCATTGAGAACCCGAACACCCGCCGCGCGCTGGAAACCTGTAAAGGTGCCGGAAGGGCTGACGCAAGTAACCGTCACTCCTGTTCCGCGCGTCTCCGCCCACAGCGAGCGCGAGAAACTGAGCACGCCGGCCTTGCTTGCTCCGTAAACCGACATGCCGGGCAGCGGCACGGAGGCAATGCTGGACGCGATGTTGAGTATGCGGCCCGATCCGTGGCGCAGCATGTCGGGAAGAAACAACCTGGTCAGCGCAACAGTTGCGAGGAGATTGACGCGGAGTATCTCCTCTGCCCTGTCCGGCGGATGTTTCACCAACCCTCCGCGAAATCCCAGGCCGGCGTTGTTGACGAGCCCGAACACGGGCTCGCCTTGATCCCTGACCCATTCGAATACCCGGCGCGAAGCGCCTGGGTCAGAAAGGTCGGCGTGGAACGCTTTCCCGCCCGTTTCGGCAGCCAGGCGCGCAAGCCCGGCTGCATCGCGGTCCACGAGATAGAGCTTTCCGCCTCGCAAGGCGAGTTGGAGCGCCATCGCCCTGCCTATCCCCCCCGCCGCGCCGGTAATCAGAACGCGGCCGTCGCGGAACCCCTGGAACCAGGCCACGGTCTCCCGCAGCCCGTCTTCGAAACGAACGCGCGGCTCGTAGCCAAGCGCACGCAGTTCGTCGCCGGTGCATACAAGCACATCGCCGGCAAGGCATCTTGCCGTGAACGGGATCACGCCGCGCACGGCGTGGAGCAGCCGGAACATGGGCCGGGCAGGGAAGACCATGCCTCGATTCCCCTTCCCCAGCGCCGCGCGAATCAGTCCGAACATCTCGCCGAATGAACGCGGCTCCCCGTCGCTTGCGAACACAGTGACACGCCGCTCGCCCCGCCGGACCAGGTGCGCCAGAAAGCCCGCCATGTCCTCAACATGGATAACCGAAACCCGCCCTGCGAAACCGATTCGCGTGATGACGCCGCCGTTCAGCGCATCAAGTATGAAAGCCGCCATGTGCGAACCCGGCCTCATTCCCGGGCCGTAAACCCACGACGGACGGACTATGACCCACGGCAGCCCGGACGCGGCCACGAGCCGTTCACATTCCAGTTTGGAGCGGCCATAGGCCGATTGTGGATGACATGGGGACGCGCCGGTCAATGGGTTTCTGCACGGGTCCCACGGCGCCCTGTCAACCGCGCCGATCGTGCTGGTGAACACAAACAGCTTGAGGATCTTCGACTCACTCGCGACACGCATCAACCCGCGCGTTGCCTCAACATTGTTGCGCCCGTAATCGAGTCGCTTGCCGAAAACCGCCAACGCCCCCAGATGGAAAACCGTTTCCGCGGCCAGCAGTTCCTCGCGGTAGGCATCGGTGTCCAACAGGTCGCCCTGCACCACGTTGAAACCACGCGCTCTCAGCTCCGCAGCAGCGGACGGGTCTCTCACGAGACACGTCACGGACCCGGCGCCGTACTCGCCGGCGAGTTTCCGGCACAGCGCAGATCCGATGAACCCGCCGGCGCCGGTAACGAACACTCTCATGAGCTCAGACCTCCTGCCGCACCCCCCGCCCCGCGCGCAACGGCCGCCTGGCAACAACAACGGTGTTCCAGCACATGAAACGCAGGGGCGGGATCAAACCAAGGAAGATGCGGTCAAGAAACCCCGCCACGGCAACACCGCACCTGTGCCTGTGACCGTCCTTCAGAACCTTCTTCCAGTAACGCTCCTTTGAAGGATGCGCGCGTTCGACGAGGTAGAACCAGAGAAAGAGGTACAGCGCGAAAAACCACACTTCGCGATGGCGGATATACCCGAAATGCCGCCTGAACAGTTTCAGGTCACGCAGCCGGACCGGCCGCTCGTCAGGGCTGCGCATCGTTCCGGCAAGACGCCTGTAAACCTCGATCACCGGGTTGTAGGCGAGGGGCTCTATGAAGAACGCCATCCCGTCGTCGGCCATCACACGCGCCACCTCGGGAAGGGCAAGCGCCTTGTCGGCGTGATGGAGTATGCCGTTCCCGTAGACCAGGTCGAACGATGCGTCGGGGAAAGGCAGCTTCTCCGCCGGAGCGCGCAGGAATTCAACGCTCACGCCGCGAGCCTCGGCAAGACGCCGCCCGAGCGCCAGCATCCCTTCGCTTATGTCGGTTCCGCACACGCGCGCTCCGCGCGTCGCGAAATAGACGGCCGCCTCGCCGGCTCCGCAGCCGAGGTCGAGAATCCGTTTCCCGTCAAGGTTTCCGGCCTCCTTGAGACATATGCTGTTCTCGAAGGCGGTGTTGGCGGTGAAAGGTTCTTCCACGAGGAGGTCCGACAGCTCAAGCCGGCCTGCGGCGTTATCGTGGTAACGCTCCTCTCGCTCAAGCGCCGACGACCCGTTGGCAGATGTCATATCCGGATTCCCCGCCCGACCGATTGAGGCCGAAGCGTCCCATATTTCATGGACTGCGTCAAACCGCGGCGGCTACGATGGCAGAGCTCACGCCGGTGCTGGGAAGCTGGGTGCACATGCAGGCCGACAACTCCATTTCATGCTGTATCTGCGGCTGCGGCGAACTGACCGCGGTTGGCAGGCACTACGTGCGCTGCAGCTCGTGCGGACATGAAACCAACGCCGGCGCCCCTGAAAGCGTGTCCATCACGAACGAACGGCTGGACCGGGCGGGTCTCTCGAGAACCACCGCACTGGACCGGTTCAAGCGCCGGGTGCTGAAACGCTGCGTCGCGGATAGTTCCTTTCTCCTTGATGTCGGCTCCGGTTCCGGGCGGTTCCTGTCCCGGAACAGGGACATGTTCAAAGGGGCGGCGGGTATTGAGATAGATCCCGCCAGCGTCGCCTTTTCTCGCGAAGTCCTCAGCCTGCTCGTGGCCGGCGATATTTCGGAACTGCCGGCGGAAGTCAGGATATCGGTTGCCACGTTCTGGCACTCGCTCGAGCACATGGGCATCGGCACGGCCGACCGCGTGTTGCGCGAAATCACCGTCCGCGGCGCGCCGACCCTGCGTGTCGTCGTCTCCGTGCCCGCGGCTGACTCGCGCCTCTTCCGGCTGTTCGGGGAACATGCTGCCTACTACGACCCGGCCACCCACGCCCACCAGTTCACCGCGGCATCGCTGGATCTGCTGATGAGCCGCCACAGGCTTGCGCGCTGCCGTTGCTTCCACTCTTTCGCGTACGGGTGGTTCGGATGGCTCCAAAGCATGCTGAACAGCATAACCGGTCGGCACAACAGGCTCTACATGCGCATCAAGCGAAACGCGAACCGGTCTGAGAGGATGGGTGCCGGCGACGTGGGCGATATCCTGCTGGCCTGCCTGCTCCTGCCGGCTGCGGCGCTCGTCGGACTTCTCGACAGGGGAATGCGCGGGTCCGGCGGAGTCCTCACCGCGTGCTACGCCCCGGCGCACGGCGAATCGGCGTCGGAGGAGTCGACGACATAGAGCGGACGCCGCTTCGACTGCTCGAAGAGACGTCCTATGTACTCGCCGACAACGCCGGTCATGACAATCTGAATTCCGCCCAGAAGCAAAACAAGAAGAAGCACGGCCGTGATGCCCGGCACGGTCATGTCAGTGAATAGCCGCAGGTAGAGCAACACCAGTCCACACAGCGTGGCAACGGCGAGAATACCGAATCCGAGGAAGACCGCTATCCGCAGCGGCGCGAACGAAAAAGACAATACCGCATCGAGAGCAAAGGCCGTCATCCTGCCCAGGGAAAACTTTGTCTCCCCGGCATAACGGAAATCGCGGTCGTAGAGGACGGGGCAAGACCTGAAACCTGTCCACGGAACAAGCCCCCTTATGAACCGGTGCTGTTCGCGCATCTCCCGAAGCGTCTTGACGACGCGCCTGCTCAGAAGCCTGAAATCGCCGGTCCCGGGCGGGATGCGCACGCCACACAGCTTGCCGAGCGCCCAGTAGAAGAAACGCGCCGAGGCCAATTTGAACCACGTCTCGCCGGCCCTTGTCCTGCGCGTGGCATAGACCACGTCGTAACCTTCCCGCGCCTTCGAGTAAAGCTCGGCGATAACTTCCGGCGGATCCTGCAGGTCGCCGTCAATCAGCGCAACGTAGTCGGCATCGGCATGGTCCAGCCCCGCTGTCAGGGCGGCCTGGTGCCCGAAATTGCGGGTAAGGCCTATGTGCCTGATGAAAGAATGCTCCGCGGAAGCGGCCGCAACGGCCTCGGCCGTACTGTCGGTGGAGCCGTCGTTGATGAACAGGACGCGCACGTCCGCATCCGCCTTCACCCGGTCTCTGAGAACGGCGGCCCTGCGAACGAACTCCGGCACGCACTCCTGCTCGTTGAAGACCGGCACGATGATCTGGAGTATGTCCTGCTTCATCAGGCTTGTTCCCCGGCCGGCAACCGGCATCCGGACCGGCGTTGACGCTCCCGAAACCCGCGGTTAGTATCCGGCAGCCTCGTAGTCAACGCAAACGCAAAACTGGAACCACATGCACGCTTCAGTCCCCGGCCAGTTGCCCTGCGAGGTCCGGCTTCACTCGCGCGGATGGCAAAGCGCCGGCGACGAATCGCTTCGCGTCAGTGTTGTCGGCCACGCATGGCTGGACGGCGTGTTTCTTCAGGGCAGGACCCTCGCGCGCCGCCTGACGGAACGCTTTCGACAAAATGGTTTCCCGCGCGATCTCACGTCAGTCGCCGCGGCGATGAACGGGTGTTTTGCCTTTGTCATCGAAACACCGGATGTGGTGCATGCCGCCACGGACCGCCTTCGTTCAGTTCCGCTGTTCTACGGCCGGGCAGCCGGACGTTCCCTGCTGAGCGACTCCGCCGTGGCCGTACGCGCATTCACGGGCGACGCCGCGCCGGACCCGGTCGCCTTGGGGGAATTCCTTCTCACCGCGTACGTCACTGGAAACGAAACATTCTTCCCCGCTGTCAAGCAGGTCAGGGCCGGGGAAGCCGTGATCTTCCGCGCTGAATCAGCCCCTGAAACCACACGCTATTACAGGTTCATCCCGGCAAACCGGTCCGACACACCGCGCGGGGACTTCGTCGCGGCGCTTGAAGCCCTTCATGCGGATGTTTTCCGGCGGCTGCTTGCGTCAGCCGGAGACCGCCGGATAGTCCTCTCCCTCAGCGGAGGACGCGATTCGAGACTCATAGCCGCGATGCTGAAGAAGCTTGGCGCTAAGAATGTCCTCTGTTTTTCGTTCGGCAGACGGAACAACTGGGAATCGCGCATCAGCCGGGAAGTCGCGCAACGGCTCGGATACCCCTGGCACTTCGTTCATTACACGTGGCGCAAGTGGCGACGCTGGCGCGACTGCGGAGAACTGCGCAGATTCATGGAGTTCAGCGGCAACCTCTGCAGCCGGCCGCACTATCTCGACCTTGGCGCCCTGTTCGAAATGAAGGAAGAAGGCGTGCTGCACGAAGACGATCTCCTTGTGTCCGGGCATTCAGGCGATTTCCTCGCCGGAAGCCACATTCCTCCCGTGCTTGCCGCCGGCGGCGGGACATGCCCGGACAGGATCGCCGCAACCGTTCTCCGTAAGCACTACATCCAGTGGGCCTGGGGACGGGAAACATCCCCGGACTACGCCGTCATGGCAGGGCGGGCAGCGTCGCATTTCGAGGGAATGGATCTGCGCGACCGCGAGAGTGCGGTCGCGGCATATGAGTGCTGGGACTGCGAGGAACGGCAGGCCAAGTACATAGTCAACAGCGTCCGCACCTTCGACTTCTGCGGTTTCGAGTGGCGGCTGCCGTTCTGGGACCACGGCCTGATGGACTTCTGGGCCGGCGTTCCGCTCGAGCTGCGCGTCAACAAGAAGCTCTACGATGGGATCCTAGATAACGGGCTCTTCCGTGAACTTGGGGTCGCCGGCTTCAGCAGGAACGCAATCCAGGAGATGCGGTCCCGTCCGCCTAACCGCCTTGCCGCAGCCGTTGTGGCGCTGGAGGAATTCCTCTCGGTACGGACGTTTCAGCTCACACGGGGCGAACTCGGCTGCTATACGCTTGCCGACCGCGTCGAGGCGTGGAAGATGTACAACTCCCGTTTCGGCAAGGGCGGCCGCTCACTGCCCTACATCACGCACGACATGCCGCTGGGGACGGCCGCTTACCTTGCCCTGGCGCTTCAGAGCGACGGCGACGCAAAGAAGGTATAGAGCTTCAGAACCGTTGAGGGAGTACCTGTCTTGCGTCCGGTGGGAGGACGTAAAACGACCGTCATCCCGCACTCCCAGGGACCACCGGCGTGTGGGCCGGGACCGAGCCCGGCAATGGCGAACAGCCCAGCTTCCGAACAAGTTCGACGGTCAGCGCGTTGAGGTCGGCGATGACCGCAGTGGCTTTGGAAAAGTCGTTGCTCCGAGTGTGTTCGTTCGGTATCGCGACGCTTCTCATTCCGGCAGCATGCGCGGCGAGGATCCCCTTCTCAGCATCCTCCACCACCAGGCACTCTGAGGGCGGCACACCCAGCGCCGACGCAGCCGCGAGGAAGATGTCGGGGAACGGCTTCACCCTCAACACGTCGTTTCTCGTGACGATGCAGTGCCATGATCACGCCGCACACCCCGCCGCTACCTTCTGGAGCGAAGACTCTTCCTGTGCCGGAAGGCATACACCGCCTGGACAATGGCCGGCGCCGGATCGCTTAAAGAAAGACTCCTGTGCACAGCCGGATTGACAAACATGCCAGCCCACTGAGCCATCTCCTTCAGCGGATGCGGACCATTCACGGCTCTCAGCAGATCGAAGTCCGGCCACCAGAATCTTGTTCCTTGCGCAGCCTCGCAAGGCGTGGGGGGACGACCAAGAGCCTGCATGACATGGTAGTATGGGATCTCGCATCCAGCCGCTATCCCAAGCTCAAGCGATCCCCAGTACTTCGGGTTCACCTCCATCAGGTAGAGTTTTCCGTTCCGTTCGTGTTCCTTGAACTCCACCATCGCGACACCGTGCCACTGCAGCGCATCCAGCAGTCTCTTCCCATGCTCGCGGAGATCTTCCCGCCTGCATACGGCCGCATAGGTGCTGGCGCCGCCGGAACGCGGATACATCCTGAGCCGCCGGTGCATGTAGGACACCACAAGTCTGCCTTCCCAATACAATGCGAAGAAGCCATATCCGTTGGAGCCGGGCACATATTCCTGGACTATGGGCGGACCTTCGCCTTTCCTTACACGTTTCGATATGCGCACAACGGCTGCATCCAACTCGTCTCTGTCCAATGCGTAGGCGACGGAATCAAATGCTTCGCGAGCCTTTACCACGACGGGATAGTCGTTCACCGAGTCCAGAGCTTCTTTTGTCGTGGCTTCAAGCGTCCATGGCACATGGAGCCCGATTTCCCTTGCAAGCTCCGCGGTCCTTCCCTTGTCCGCGGCAAGCGAGAACTTGTCGAAGTCAACCACCGGCACCTTCGCATAACGCGACAGGCGTTCGCGGAACCTTGATGCCAGCCTGTGAGCAGTGAGGCCGACCGGAAGGAAAACATCAAACGACTCTTTCTCCAGCACGCCGGCGATATCTTCGACGAACGCCTCGGCATCGTCAATCGGCGCCGTACTGAACGTGCCTCGGCACCATCGTGATGAACCGGCAAGAGTCCGGCCAGGGTCGGGAGAAGCGACAAACACATCCATCCCGCGCCGCCCAAGACAACGCACTATGCCCAGGGCGTGCTTGTAGCTGGGGTCCGTTACCAGCACCCTGATGCGCCCGTTCACTTTGCAGTCCCCTTCGCCGCCGCTTCTGGAACATGCCGCATGCCGGCAAACGCACGCACCGCCTTCCAGAGCTGGCTGGCGATGATGTTTCCCCTCCCGGTCTTGCCGCAGTTCCACGTCAACTCCCCGCGCCTGAATGCGTCCAGCGACTCGAACTCCAGCACCGCGTTCCCGAGCTCCCATGGCAGATGGGCGTCCGCGCCGGCAATCGGCTTGAGGCCCAGTTCCCCGGCAAGGAGCGCGGCCATCCTGTCCTGACCGGCGCTCGTCCTGCCGTTAGCCACTTCAATGAAATCGCACGCGGCAATCCACGACCTGTCAGCCAGGTCGTGCGCGGAGAACGGGTGCGGAAGCACCGCGAGCCCCCCGCGCGCGTGTATCTTCTCTATAAGCAGTCCCGGCTCTTCGTTGAAATCTTCCTCCATCTCTTCCACAAAAACGGCAACCAGGTCTCCGCGCGGGGTCTTGTATTCGACCCCCGGCACCACCGTAACCGGAAGCCGCTCCGCACGCGCCGCATCGCGCGCCGCCAGTGCGCCGCGTATGGCGTCGTGATCGGTTATGAAGACGCAGTCCACCCCGTTCCGGGCACACCAGCGCACAGCGCCCGCCGGCGATATCGCGCCGTCAGGAGAACTCGTGGTGTGTACGTGGAATACGGCCTTCATCGGGTCAACCTTTTCGTTTCTTCGAGCACCCACAGGGCGTATTCACGATAGCGCGGCAGTGTTGGCGACAACGATCTCTGGTGCAGGTCTACAGTCACACCCAGCCCCTGTCGCGCGGCTTCAGCGAATATCCGTGCGGTTTCAAGCCTGGCCGATTCCATCATCCGCGCGGCCGGAGCCCTGTTCTTCACCGCGTCAACAAACTCGCCGTCCATGATGTTCACCGGCCGCTCGAAGTCGCCGTCGCCGAAGAAACGGTCGGATGCCAGGATGCTGGAATCAAAGAGGAAAAGCCCACTGCACGCGACAGGGTCAAACCCGGCTCCGGCAAGGTAGTGCATCCTGAGCGGAACAGGGCCTTCTATCCCGTAGACTTCCCTGAACTCCGCGAGTTCGACCGCAAGCCCGGCCGGGTCATCGCGGCACTGGGAATGCAGGCCGATTGCACAACCCGCTTTCTTCAGCATGTCCACAACCTGCCGCGCCCGGGCAGGTGTATACGCAATGCCGCGGCCGCGGCGGCACGCGACGAACCAGGTGGAGCGGATACCCAGCGCCTTCTCGCGTTCCAGCCATTCAGGCACGCAGAACCAGGCATCCCTGCCGCCCAGAGCACTTCGCGACATCAGGAACATCGCCCTCAACCATTCGCGCGGCGACAGCGATCTCCGGGCAAGGCCGATGCAACAAAGTCCCGCAAAGCGGACGAGGCCTCCGTCGGCGATGTGATCCCGGAAGCCGAGGTGGTCCACGTCGTGAGTTATCTCTATCCTGAACATTCCAGTCAACCCCCGGCCGCCGCGCAAGCCCGTGCGCCCGCACGCAGACGCAGGCTTTCCACCGCTATGCCGGCCGCGATTGCTCCGCGCGCAAGAAGTATCAGCGCCACGACGAACGACAGGTCAGGTCTGACAGCCGCATCAACCGCCCGCCACGCGGCGCCGGGCAGCCACGGCTTGAAGAACCCCCACCCCATAAGGCAGTAGAGCAGCGCCACCTCACCCACCATAACCGGCACGTAGTACTTCAGGAACCCGAACCTCCGGCAGGCCGCCTCGTGAAACCCGTGCAGTATCGCGAGCGATCTCAGCGCGCTCGAGAGTCCCAGCAGCCACACGTAGGGGGCGTAGCCGGCATATGCGCGCCAGGGGCCGTAGAGATCCAGCAACGGCCGGGCGGCCAGGCCAAGAACAAGGGCCGCGCCGATCGACACGACCGCCGTTCCAGCGAGCGCCTGGCCGTGCAGGCCGGAAGTTGATTCGCCGCGCTCATGACGGTCGGACACCATGGGAAACAGAAACGGCATCAGCGCAGAACAGACAAAGGCCGGCATGTTGCCGAACATCGAGACTATGTAGAACGCAGCCGAGTCCGCTTCCGGCAGGCGTTGCCTGACTATCCAAGGCTCGATCACGCCCTGCGCACTGGTTAGGAGCATCATCACGCCGACTGGGACCAGGTACTTCCACATTGCCCGCAGGTCGGCGGTATAGCTCTCGAAGGGCACGGCAGCGCTCTTCCGCCCCAGCCCCCAGACCAGGGCCAGAACCATCACCGCCATGCCGCCGGCCTGCGCCGCGAAGTAACCGGTCACCTGCAAACCGCGCAGAAGCAGCAGGCAGAGGACGAGCCTCGCCACCGGGCCGGCAAGAGTGCCGAACGTGAGGCGGTAGTATTTTCCGGTGCCCTGGACCGCCGTCAGCGCCACACCCGACCAGCAGCTTGCTACGGCAACCGCGCCGACCATCCACATCACCGCCGGATCGGTCAGCTTCAGACGGTGCATGATGAAACCGCGGCCCGTCAGCAGGACGAGCGCCGTCAGAACCGACAGCCCGACGGAAAACAGGAACATGTCCCGCATGACCCGCCTTATCTTGCCGGTCTCGCCCCGCGCCCTGAAGATGGTCAGGTATTTCAGCAACGCCTGCAGCACGACGGAAAGAGGAATGACCAGCAGGGCAGGGATGTTCGAAAGCGGCAGAACGGCGCCCAGTTTCGATCCGTCTATCGCCGCAGGCACAAGGATCATGCCTATGTAGAAGTTGATCCCGTCACCAAGCCGCGAGACAAGAAACTGCAGCCCGCCGTGCCACCACAGCGGGCCTATCCGCATTCGAAGATCGCGCAACCGGTTCAGAACGGAGCCCACGCCCTCACCTCCGCGCACGGGAGTCGTCCTTGTCCCCGAACGTGTGCGGCATTATGCTTCATCGCGGCCGTAACGGCCAGTACCGATGAATATCAGCCGCGTACTCCTCCTGATGCCCCCGAACGTCACGGTGATTGAACCGTTCAGCTCGTCGGGCGTTGAACAGCCCATCCTCTCCGGCTTTCCAATGGGACTGGGCTACATAGCATCGTACCTTCGCGCAAACGACGACGTGGAAGTGAGCATTCTGGACGGCACGCTGGATAACCCGGGACTCGACGAGATGTGCCGCCGAATCGGCGAATTCAAACCGGACGCTGTCGGCATGACCCTCTATACGCGCACGGTCAAGGTCGCCATCGCGCTGGCTGAACTTATCCGGGAACGTCTTCCCGGGACGGTGCTGATAGCCGGGGGCCCGCACGCTTCGGACGACTATGAAAGCCTGCTCCGCCACCATCCGGTCTTTGACTTCGTGGTTGTGGGGGAAGGCGAGGTGACGATGCTGGAACTCCTTCGGTTTCTCCGTCTCCACGGAGTAGACGGATCTCCCCCGTCGTTTCCAGGGCTGGCGTACAAACATCCATCTTCCGGCGAAGTCATCTTTACCGGCAGGCGACCGTACGTTGACGACATAGACTCCCTTCCGGAACCGGCCCGCGACCTTGTGGACTTCGGACGCTACATCCACGCACACAACCTCCTCCCCCACGCCGTCGAAATCATGGGGTCGCGCGGATGCACCCACCGCTGCGCGTTCTGCAGCTTCCAACGACGTTGGCGCGGAAGAAGGCCTGAGGCAGTCGTAGCGGAACTGAAGGAACTGGTCCGGCGTCACCCAAAAATCCGGTCGTTCCTCTTCTTCGATGACAACTTCTCCGCCGACCAGGCACGCGTGGAGTCGCTCTGTAACCTGCTCATTGAGGAAGGCCTGAACCGGTGCGAATGGAGCGCGCTCTGCCGCGCCGACCAGGTGACCGGGCCGATGCTGGGGCTCATGCGGCGAGCTGGATGCCGGAAGATAATGTTCGGCGTCGAGTCCGCGGACCCGGGCATTCTGAAGACACTCGACAAGCACCTTGAACTGGACGATGTCCGCCGGGCATGCTCCGCGGCCACACGTGCAGGAATGGATGCACTCGCGTTCTTCGTGATCGGCAGCCCCGGCGAAACGCTCGAGACCATCGAGCGCAGCCGCAAGTTCGCCGTTTCGCTCGCTTGCAGGTCAACACAATGGGGAATCATGCAGGTCTATCCCGGCACCAAGCTCGCCAGGATGCAGCCCTGCGAGGACTTCGCCGGATACCTGTACGAACCCGAGGTCCATTCTCCGGCGCCCGGCGGGCTCCATGCCTGTGTCCCGACGTTCGAAAATCCGGGGTTGGGCAGGGAAGACCTGAAACGCGAATTCGAGCGGGTTTACAGAAGAATCACACTGCGCAAAGCCATCCAACACCCGCTGTTCACCCTCCGGAAACTGGCGCACAACCCCTCAGTCGCCGGAACGTTTGTCACAAGGTTCCTCGTTCCGCGGAAGAAGTAAACAGATTCCGGCGGACGAGCGCCCCTTCGTGGCGCTGCTACAGACCGGACGGCAGGCCGGCGCATCTCCGCAGGCGGCCAACGGTCACCCGGCCCGGTCACCAGGCCTTCTCACGGAGCAGCTTGATGCGGAGCCAGTTCAGCGCGTAACCCCATACGCTGACAAATGCGACCGGGCCGTGCAGCAGCCAGAACGGCTGCCTTTCGGACACCGCCTTCACAAACGAGAGCGCAACCGGATAGATGAAGGTCATGTTCAGCAGCGCGAAAGGGATTATGCGATTGCCGGTGTGCTTGACCCATGTATCGCGCTCGGATGAGCGCGTCGTGTGCTTCAGAGCTATCTTTCTGCACCTGCGCAGGTATTGCCTTAGCGACTTGACCGGCCTGTGGTAATTGCCGTACCCGTCCACCATCGCCATCCGGTTGCGCCCCTCCGCGGCAAGCCGCATCATCACCTGCCCCTCTTCAAACGTCTCTTCTCCGATGAACGGCTCGACGGCGTCCCTCTTCAGGAACAGTTTCGCGGGATACCCGGAAGTGAAGGTGAACTCGCGGAATACCCGTCCGCCGACTTCCCGGACCGCTACCTGCCGGGGTTTTGCCGCGATGTCACGGGCAAGCGGATCGTTTATGTGTATCGCGGCAAGGTAGTTGTTCACCAGCAGCCCGCCCGGTTCCGGCAGCCAGTGCTGCTCAACGCCGACTATCCCGGGGAACACCGTGAAGGCCTCGACGAAGCGCTCGATCCAGTCGGCCTGCGCCATCTCTTCGTCGCAACCCATGAGGTATAAGAAATCGCCGCGCGCCACACGAAGCGCAGCGGCGTTGCCGAACTCGGCAATCACGCGCGGGTTATCCACGATCGTAACCCGTACGTCGTGCGCTGTGTTCCACGCGGCGATCAAATCCCTCGTGCGGTCCTTGGAGAACCCGTCGGCCACAAGCACTTCGATCCTGTCGTGCGGATACGTCTGCCTGCCTATGCTGTCGAGGCACCGGACAATGTTCCGCTCCTCGTTCAGACACGGGATGACTATGGTAACCAGCGGAGCCATTCTTCCCCTCACGCAGCCGGTCATGGGACGGCCGCCGACCGCGGATAGATACCACGTTTCGCCTTGATCCCACAACGGGAATGGGTTGCACTGGCGCGCATGAGCAGACACCCGCCACCCGCCCGGTTTGACGGCGTATCCGTGCTCGTTCTCTGCCACGCAAACAGGATGGACGGACGGCGCGTCTCGGGGTCGGGACCGATTGACCCGCTTCTTTCGTATTTTTTGACCCGCGGCGCGCGCGCCGTGGCGATAGTCGAGCAGCCACACCCGCATGCGCATACCCAGATCGAATGCACTCTTGAGATTCACAGGCCGGGCAAGAACACCGAGACAGTCGTCCACAACGGGCACCGGCGGTTCTGGTTCATCCCTCCTGAAGAGAGAAAGGACAGGACATACCTGCGGCTCAAACTTCGTGACATTCTCGCGGCATTCCACTTCTTCGCGTTCCTGCGCAAGACCGCCCCGGACGTTCTTCCCATTGACTACGTCTTCGCAGTCGAGTCCCTGAACGTTCTCATTGCGGCAACGGCCAAACGCCGGCTCGGGGCCAGGAGCATCATCTACTACATCTTCGACTGGGCTCCGCGGCGGTACGCGAGCAACCTGGTGAACCGGCTGTATCTGTGGCTTGACCGCATGGCATGCCGTTCCGCCAACTGGATATGGAACATAAGCCCGCGCATCGCCCGTGCAAGGGCCGGCATGGCCGGCTACGCGGCGAATCTCATAGCACCGCAGGTCTCCGTGCCGTTCGGCGCTGACTTCCGCCCGGCTGCCGACCGGCCCGATTCCGGGTCGGCTTCTCCGAGGGTTCTGTACAGCGGCGGCCTGATCCGCGAAACCGGCGCTCGATTCCTGCCCGATATCGCAAGACTACTGTGGAGATCAAACCCGGCGGTCACACTGGTCGTTGCCGGCGAGGGCGACCTGTTTACCGAAGAGACCGTCCGTTCTCTTGCGGAAGAGGGAGTGAAGAACATCGACTTCCGGGGCTACATACCCGACAGGCCTTCGATGGACGCGCTCGCATGTTCCTGCGACATAGGGCTTGCTCCGTACCCGGATGTCCAGTTCTCGACAAAACCGTATGTGGATGTGAGCAAAGTCAGAACTTACTTCGCATGCGGCCTGCCGGTGGTCTGCACCGACGTTGTTGCTGTGTCCGACGAGATATCCGCGAACGAACTCGGACTCGTCTGCCGGCCGGACCCACGCGCCATATCGGACACCGTGATCCGCCTCTGTACGGACACGGCGCTCCGCGCCCGCTGCCGCTCCAACGTTCTCGCAATCGCCAGACACGGCTCCTGGCAACACGTCTTCGACCGCGCTTTTGAGGCGATGCACGCTCAGCGCGCAGGAGCCAGCGTTTCGCGGTAGAACTCCGCAAGCGGCGCGCCAAGCTGTTCCCACGAAAGCGCAGACCTTGCCCTCAACGCGGCGGCTTCGAGACGCTCGCGTTCCGACGTGTCAGCCAGCACTTCAACCGCGCAACGGGCAAGGTCAGGCAGGGAGTCGGCCGTAACAACGCACCCCAGCTCGAGCAGTGTCCGCATGGCCTCGCTTCCGTTCCGGTTCATGATGATGAACCTGCCGCCGTTCAGGAATGTGCCCACCCTTGTCGGGAAACAGGCGACATCCGGCTTGCTGTCGGACATCATGAATATCACGGCATCGCAAGCCCCAAGCTGTAATGACAGGGCCCGGCCCGAGAGATACCCGACATGCCTGATCCGTTCCATCGTGCCGGGACGCAGACGCTCGCCGCCGCCGTACTTGCCCCACAGTTCATCAGGCGCGATGTTCAGGTGAAGCCGGGCCTCCGGCGCATGCTCGAGAATCATGTCGAACAGCTTGAAGAGCCAGACCGTCCGCTCCTTGTGGAATGAGTTGCCGAAACTCAGGAATACCGTTTCTTCCTCCGCAATCCCCAGCTCGCGCCGTGCGGCGGACCTGTCCATCGCCTCGCACTGCGCGGTATCAACGCCGTTGATTATCTTCACGGTGTGCGTAACGCCCAACCCGGCAAACTCGTCCTTCAAGTACTCGCTCGTGACCGTGCCGTGCCGCGCCAGACGCTGCACGCGATACTCGCAGAACCGCATGTACCACCGCACCGCCGGATGCTCGAACAGGTTCGGGCTCGGATGCTGCGTGTGCACCTCGGTCCAGTAATCGTCCCAGTCCAGCACGACCTTCTTCCACGGCATGAACAGGCGCAGGAACAGGAACGGTACCAGCGTCTCGAACTGGACCACCGTGAAAACATGTACGATGTCGTAGCGGCCGAACACGGCCATGAACAGACCGATGAACGCGCGCAACAGCCGGCCGTTGATCCACGGGTTCAACTGCAGACGCGGCAGCTTCACGATTCGCAGGTTCGCGCTCACTGCCGTCTTCTCGCAGCGCGTAACCCACCCGCCACGCGCGGAAATCAGCAACGTTACGTCGAAGCCCCTGAGCGCAAGCCCGCGCGCCATGCCGAACGCGCGGTAGTAGCCGCCGTAGTTCTCGAAGCAGGGCTCGATCAGGAGCACCCTTGTCATCGGATCACGTCCTCCTTCGTTTCCACGCCCGCCGCGCCAGGCAGCACATCGCCGAAGGACTGCGCCAGGAACGCGGCGACGGCGCGCGCCATCGCCAGCGCGCCGTCGGGGTTGGGGTGATAGTCCAGCGGCGCCAGATACAGCGGCCTGCCCGGCAGCGTGCCGGCGCGCAGCGCGGGCGTCAGATCGAGAAACGGCATCCCTTCCTCTTCGCACAGGCGCCGCAAACGTTCCTGAATCAGCACCGGAGCGCCCGGCGCGTACAGTTGGAAGTAGGAGGGATGATAGACGAACGCAAGCCGCGCGCCGCGCGCACGGCAGAAGGCGGCCATCGCGCGCAGACCCGCCTCGTACTTCGTGAGGTTGTCCTCTTCGCGGCGGTCCTCGCGTGTGCCGTAGAAGCCGGCGCACACGCCGGAAAAGCGGTCCCTGTAGCGAAGCGCGTTGGCGACGTGGTTCGTGGCGCCGGCGACTTCATAGCGTTCCGGACCGAGCCCGGTGCGCGCCCCGGCGCGGTAGCTGAGGGATATCCTGGGCATGTAGAGATCGAGCATCGCCTCGCCAAGAGCGGAGCGCGTAACGAACCACTTCACCAGCGCACGCCTTAAACCCAGAGGGCGCAGCACCGGATCCCGGACCTGCTCGACGGTCAGCGAATCGAGTTCGGCCAGGTCGTTCGCGCAGAACATCAGCACCACTATGTCGGGCTGGAGCGGCGCGACGACGTCCCGCAACACGGTGAACTCGCCGTCAACCGACATCCCGTGCCTGCCGGCGTTTATCACCTCGACGCCCGGCAGCAGTTCCTGGAGGCGCGCCGGATAGGTGTCGGGGTTGTCCAGCAGACTCCCGGCCGAGACGGAATCGCCGAGCGCGGCGACCCTGACGCGGCCAGCCGGTTTCGGCGCCTCGTAGTCCGGCCCGCGCAGCCCGAGCGAGTTGGCGCGGATCAGGTAAGGCACGCTCGACCATGCCATCAGCGTGTCGGCCGATTCCGGGTACAGCCCGTGGCGGCCGTGGAAGAGACCGGCGAACGTTCCGCGCGGCCTGCCGGCAAAGAGGCGCAACCCGACCTCCATAAGCCCACCGAGGACAACGGCGGAAAGGAGCGCGACCGTCAGAGAAAGTGTCAAGCGACGCACGCGGGAAGACTCCTTCGCAACAGATACCCGAAGATAGGCTGCCCGGCCGCCATCAGCCGCCGCGCGCCACCGCGCGATGCCCTACCAGCAGCATCGGCCCGGCCTGCGAAGCCCGGATCGTCACGCGCCTCCAACCGGGCTTGTCAGCCTGGAAAGGTATCTCAATCCTGCCCAGCTTCAAGTCGAGAACGAACCCGAGGCTGTCGGCAAGGAGGTATTCCGGCGGCGGCACGCCCGGCTTCCAGACGGGGTTCGGGACGCCCACCTGGAAGCTGAGCCCCGACCCGGACGGAAGATCCAGCACCATCGTCGGCGCCGGCGGCACGGAGACGAGAATACGTTTGCTCCCGTAAGCGAAGATGTCCACCGACAGGATGTGGCTTCCGGCTGCGGGCGCGAACACGTCGAACACGAAAGTCTCGCCAACCAGCAACGGACTTGCGGCGGCATTCGCGTCCCGTTGCAGCGCCAGGGCGAAGGGCGGAACCGGCAGCGACACCGGCGCGCCGGTCGATGCGGCACGGATCTCGAGGTCCCGGCGCGTCGCGTAGGCGATGAAGGATTCCTCCCCGGGCACGAAGCGGGACGTGTACCCGAGGAACGCGAACCCGATCCGCTGGCACACCGGATACTCGAAGGATCGTACCGTGGGCGCGTAGACGCCGGCCTTGTCGAATTCATTCCACAAAGTCCTGTGCGAGATGAACGCCACTGCGTCGGGCACCAGGCCCCATATCCGCCTCATGCCCCCGATCCGCTCCTCCTCGCCTTCCTCCCAGTAGCACGGATAGGTCACGATTCCGCCGCGCGGCACGCTGTAGTAAGTCCCGAGGAACCGCGTCACATACTGGTTGGGGCTGACGACCACCCGGTTCTCGCCCAGGTCGGCGACGGCCGCGCCTATTGCCTTGTAGGGATGCGACCTGCCCGGCGCCCTGGCAACCACGTACAGCGAGAAGGCGTTCGAGCTGACAAGACAGGCAAGCGCCACCGCGCCGGCCACGCGGACCCACCCGCGCCGACGCGGCGAAAACAACCAGGCCGCCGCGGCGGACTGGGCGACTATCACCGGCGCCCACGCATAGAGGTGGTAGGAGATGACCGGCGGCCCGGTCCCGCGCAGCCGGGTGTACATGCGGAAGAGCGCGACGGCCAGCAGCGCAGCCGTCAACCACGCCAGCCTGCCGCGTCGCGCGCGGCCCGTCCCTGCCCATGCGTAAATTCCGAACCCCGCCAGCAGGAGCGCAAGCCCGACCCGCGCCGGGTCGCCGCCGGCAAGGACATGCAGGTTGTCGGACAGGTACCACAGCGCATCGCGCATCGCCGCAGGAAGCAGCGCCCAGTCAATCTCGCGCGAGCCAAGGTGCGACTGCACCGCCTGCGCCTTCGCATAGACCGGCGCCGCAAGCGCCATCGGCGGCGCCATCACCAGCGCCCACCGCGCCCATCCGCGCCACATGCCCGGGAAGGCAGGCGGCGCCAGCGCAACCGCCCAGGCCGCGGCGAGCGCCATCCACACGAACACGCCGGAGAAATGGAAAGAGACCATGCCGAACACGCAGAGCGCCGCGCCCAGGTTGAAAAGGAAGCCGCGCCGCCTGCCCGGGTCTTCCATCGCTTCGGAGACGAACGCGAAGGCGCCGCCGCTCGCCGCCGCCCAGATTATGTAGAGGGCCAGTTCGGACGAGTAGTAGAGCAGCAGCGGCTGCGTGCCACCCAGCAGCAGAGCGAGCCATCCGGCGGTGGGCCCGAGCCGCCTGCGCGCGACGCAGGCGGCGACAGCCAGCAGCGCCGCGCCAAACGCCGCCGAGGCGGCAATCCCGCCCGCCTCCCGCCCGAAGGCGCTAACGAACGGGCGCTGGACAAAGTAGGCCATGGGCGACTGCGTGCAGAACTGGCGGATATGCTCGCAACGCAGCAGGTCGCGCAGGGACATCTGCTGCGCCCAGACGCGGAGTATCTCGTCGCACCACAGCGCCCTTCCGTTAAGGTGCCCGGCGTAGAGCGCGAGGCAGAAATGCGCGGCGACTGCGGCGGCAACGGCCAACGTGAACGGACCGGGAAGCCGCGGCAAGCGGCGCGCCCGCTGCGTTTCGCGGTGTTTGCGGACGCTTTGTGGCATGGTTCAGCCGGTCTTCCGGAACGATCCGTATGGCTTCACTCCTGTCCGGTGCGATTCAGGCAAATCAGCGTCCTCGTCAATGTCAACGCACCTGAGAACTCCCGGCGATGTTTCCCTGTAACGGTAGCCGCTTTCAGGACACACCATGAAACCGTCGTTGTCGGGTTCTCCCAGCCGCTGACCGTGACGGCTCATCCATCCGTCCTGCCTGCCCGGCACGCCCACGACGAGCGCGTAGTCGGCTACGTTCCGCGTAACCACCGCCCCGGCCGCGATGAAGGCGTACCGGCCGATCTCTATCCCGCATACGATCGTTGCATTCGCCCCGAGCGTCGCGCCACGACGAATAAGAGTGCGCTCGTAGAGGGAGCGGCGGCTGATCTGCGCACGCGGATTGGAGACGTTCGTCAGGACGCATGACGGCCCGAGGAAGACGTCGTCCTCGACGATCGTCCCTCCGTAGACGGAAACGTTGTTCTGTATTTTGACGCGGCTGCCGATCACCGCTTCGTCCGCGACAAAGACGTTCTGACCCAGCACGCAGTCGTCGCCTATCACGGCCCCGCGGGAGACATGGCAGAAATGCCATATCCTGGTGTTCCGCCCGACCTTCGCCCCTTCGTCCACGCACGCAGTCGGGTGAGCGATGTAGTCCTCCATACCGCTTCCTCCCATTCCAGCGGCGAAGCCGCCGTTCGATTCCCCGGCTACGACACGGCGGCGTAGATCTCGCCCAGGATTGCCCTGACGTCCCGCGTGAGCCTCCAGCCGGGATAGTGCGACTTGAATTTCTCGACGCTGCTGATCCACCAGATATGGTCGCCTATCCTGTTCTGCTCCACGTAGGCCAACTTCATTTTCCGCTCGGCCAGCTCTTCGCAGATCGAGATGGCCTCCTTCATCGAACAGTTGCTGAAACGGCTGCCGCCCATGTTGTAGACCTCGCCGGGCCTGGGATCGCGCCGGAACTCGTCGAAAGCGGCCACAAGGTCCGCGCTGTGTATGTTGTCGCGCACCTGCTTGCCGCCGTACCCGAAGACACGGTATTCGCGCCCGCCCACCGCGCATTTCATGAGGTAGGAAAGAAACCCGTGCAGCTCGGTCCCGGCATGCGCCGGCCCGGTGAGACACCCGCCGCGGAACACGCCGGTCTTCATGCCGAAGTACCGGCCGTACTCCTGGACCAGCACGTCGGCGGCCACCTTTGAAGCGCCGAAGAGACTGTGCTTTGTCCCGTCAATGGACATTGTCTCGTCGATGCCGTGCTCATGGTATGGATGCGATTCGTCCAGCTCCCATCTGGTCTCCAGCTCTACAAGCGGCAGACGGTTCGGCGTGTCGCCGTAAACCTTGTTGGTCGACGTGAAAATGAACACGGCCCCTGGGGCGAACTTGCGGGTTGCCTCGAGCATGACGGATGTTCCGTTCGCGTTCACGGTGAAATCCGTCACGGGGTCCGATGCAGCCCAGTCATGCGACGGCTGCGCCGCGGTGTGGACAACCAGTTCGATGGCCTTCCCGTACTCGGCAAACAGTCCGTCGATGGCCGCCGAGTCACGGATATCGGCGCCGGCGTGAATGTACGAGGCGTAGTCCGATTCCAGCCTCGCGCGCTGGGCGGCCGTGGAGGCCTCGGCGCCGAAGAACGCCGCGCGCATGTCGTTGTCTATACCGACGACTGTCCAGCCCTTATCGAGATAGAAACGCGCCGATTCCGAGCCGACCAAACCGCACGAGCCCGTTACAAACACAACGCTCACCGATTGACCTCCCCCGCGAGTATCGGCCGGAGTCTATCGCCGTTGTCCTTCAGCCAACAAGCGATATCATCCATGATCCGACCGACCGAACGCTCGGGACGCCACGCCCATTCGGCCATGGCCCTGCGTGCGTCGGTAATGTAAACCGGGATGTCGCCCTCGCGTACCGCGGGGTCTTCGCCCACAGACAGTTCCCTGCCCGTGGCCGCCCTGGCCTGAACAGTCAGCTCCCGCAGCGATGCGCTGACAGCCCGGCCGCCGCCAACGTTCCAGACGCCTCCGTCCCACCGGTCCAGGCAGCGCAGTTGCGCGAGAACCAGATCGCCCAGGTCATCAACGTGCAGCATGTCCCTCACCTGGAACCCGCCGTAGCCGATGTAGTTCAGCGGCAGTCCGTAGTGGTGGGCGGCGACCCACAGCGTCGTGACGCCCTGATCCGCGCGCGCCATCTGCCACGGGCCGGCAATCACGCCGCACCGGTCAATCAGCGTCTTCAGACCGAAATGGGCGGCGTATTCGCTCACCATGACTTCCGAGGCGAACTTCGTCGCACCGTACAGGGTACGCGCCCCGTCGAGCGGGAACTCTTCCGAAATGCCTTCCGGCCCCGCGCCGGGCATTTCCTGCTCCCCGGCGATCTCGAACCTGTTCTTCGCACGGTCCAGCTTTATCCGGCGCAGAAGCTCCACCGGATAAACCCGGCTGGTCGAAATGAACAGAACCGCCGCGCCCCATTCCCGCGCCGCTTCCAGCACGTTGAGCGTGCCCCCCAGATTCGTGTCCACCACATACCGGGCATCGCCCGCCCGGCCGGCAGTGACCGAGGGCTCGGCAGCCGCGTCAATCACCAGATCGCACGGCGCCATACCGAAGGCCGACCTGTCACGCACGTCGCCCATGACAAAAGTGACCCCGCGCCCGACAATACGGTCGCGGTTCAACTCCGACCCGCGCCTGTACAGGTTGTCGAGCGCAAGAATTTCGGCGTCCGGATGCCCGGCGCGGATCCGCAATGCAAGCGAAGACCCGACGAAACCCGCCCCGCCGGTAATGAGCACCCTTTTCACGCGGCCCAGTATTCCCGGACATGCCCCATGCCACAAGCCTGAAGGACTCAAGCCCTGCGGCAGGCCTGAACATCGACCCGCTATTCGCGGCTTGAAAACTGCCCCACACACCCGGAGGCGCCCGGAAAACCGAGGCTTGACTGAACGGTCGGCCGTTGGCTAAAAGCCCTTGGGCAACAGACGTTGCCGCGGGAAGGCGGCAGAAAGGATTGCGAGACCATGAATCCGCATGTGGATGCTTTCATGCATCAATTCCCGTGGGAGGGGCTGACCTTCGATGACGTGACACTCCTCACACAGTATGCCGACTTTCTTCCGGCCGACGCCGTCATCTCCAGCCGCCTCACAAGCAGGATCACCGTCAACATGCCGTTCGTCAGCGCCGCCATGGACACCGTGACTGAAGCGCCCATGGCGATCGCCATGGCAATGCAGGGCGGCATCGGCGTGATCCACAAGAACCTTTCCCCCGAGAAACAGGCAAAGCAGGTGGGCATGGTCAAGCACCACCTTCACGGCCTTATCCGCGACCCGATCGTCTTCAAGCGCGGCGATACGCTCGAACGCGTTCGGCTGCGCAAGGCCGAAAAGGGCTTCTCCTTCAGCGGGTTCCCGATCGTGGACGACTCCGGCCGGCTCGTCGGCATTCTGTCGGCCACCGACCTGCGCTACTCGCGCAAGCCGCCCACGGCGTCGGTGTCCGAAGTGATGACCTCCCGCGTCATCACAGCGCCCCCGGACACGTCTCTGGAGCAGTCGTACGAAATCATGATGCAGAACAAGATCGGAAAGCTCCCCCTTGTGGATAAGGAGGGCAAGCTGGTCGGACTTTACAGTTTCTCCGACGTGAAGAGCCTGGTCGAAAACGAGCAGCCGCAGTGCAACCGCGATTCCAAATACCGCCTGCGCGTTGCCGCCGCGGTCAGCGCCGGCGATCACCAGCGCTCCGAAGCGCTTGCGGCGGAAGGCGTCGACGTCATCTGCGTTGACAGCGCGCACGGCGACTCGAAGGGCATCATCGAAATGGTGCGCTGGCTGAAGAAGCGTTTCGCCGAGATCGATGTCGTCGCCGGCAACGTCGCCACGGCGGAGGGCGCGCTGCACCTGCGCGACGCCGGCGCTGACGCCGTCAAGGTGGGCATAGGCCCGGGCTCGATCTGCACGACGCGCATCGTCTGCGGCGTGGGAATCCCGCAGGTCTCGGCCGTCTACCAGTGCGCGAAGGTGCTGGAGGGAACTGTCCCGGTAATCGCCGACGGCGGCATACGCCACTCCGGCGATGTGCCGAAAGCGATCGTCGCCGGTGCCGACACGGTAATGCTCGGTTCCGTGCTCGCGCGCACCGACGAGAGCCCGGGCGAAAAGATCATCCACGAAGGGCGCCAGTACGTGATCTACCGCGGCATGGGCAGCGTCGCGGCGATGAAGGAAGCGGCGGGCAGCCGCGAGCGCTACATGCAGGGCGACGTTTCGGAAGACAAGCTCGTGCCCCAGGGCATCGAGGGGATAGTCCCGCATTCCGGCAGCGTCGAGAAGGTTATGACCCAGTTCTGCGGTGGCCTGCGTTCGGCAATGGGCTACTGCGGCTGCAGGACCATACAGGAACTGCGGGAACGCGGAAAGCTGTTCAGGGTGTCCATGGCAGGCCTGCACGAGTCGCACCCGCACGACGTGAAAATCACGCGCGAGGCTCCCAACTACAGGTCCTGAGCGTTCTCTTCCGCCGCGCCGGATTCTTCGTCCGGCGACACTGCGCCGTTTCCGCCGCGTTTCTTCAGATAACGCACTATGCGGGGCGCAAGCTCCGCGCCGGGCATCCACAGCCATCGGCCGCCGACATGCATGTAAGGCCCGGATTCGGCGACTATCACGCCGGCCTTCCTGTGCGTGACGACGCGGTAAGCCGGGATATCCGCCGGGATCATCGCCGCCAGCGCGGCGCAGCGCGGGTCCAGCCGCAGGTCGACAAGCTCGACAACGGTGAGGATGTTGTCGAGATAACCCCTGCGCCTGGAAAGCCCTTCCATTCGCGGGGCTTCTCCGAGAACCTCCTCCAGGCGCGGCCCGAGGCGAGGCCAGACGAGTTCCGAATCCTCCCCGAAAACAGCTTTCAGGTCGTCGCGGCCGGCCATCACGCGCAGAAAAGCCGAGCGGCGCACTTCAATGTCCTCCGACGCCGCGTCGCGGTACAGGTCCCGCACGCAGGTTTCGAGAGAACGTTCGAAGTCGTTTGTCGCCGGCCGCGCCGCCAGCGACACCTCTTCCGGCGCCGCCGCGGCCGCAAGGGCGATCAGCGCCGACGCGGCAATGCCGAGTCTATTCATGCTTGAGCGCATCGGTTGGCTTCAGGCTCACGGCGCGCAGCGCCGGATAGAGGCTGCCGATGCCGCCGAGCAACAGCAGGGCCGCGCCCGTCTCCGCGACGTTGCGCCACGTGATGACCACCTCGCACAGCCCGCGCAGTTTAGGGAACGCGGCTATCCACCTCGCGCCGCTGGTGCCAACGGCGGCTCCGACCACGCCGCCGACGATCGAAAGAATAAGCCCCTCGGTTACGATCATGAACAGAACCCGCTCCGAACTCCAGCCGAGCGCGGTGAGAACCCCTATCTCCCTCGTCCGCTCGGTTACGGACATGAGTAGCGTGTTCAGAACCACCACCAGGGCCGATACCAGGGCCACCGCGGAAATGCTCCAGGCCGTGGCGCGAAATACGCGCAGCACATCGTTGTTGTCGGCAATGTCGCGGGTGACGATGAACGACAGGTTCGGATGCGCCTCCTGCAGGCGCCGCTTTGCCGCTTCCACCGTTTCAGCGGACTGCGTTCCCTTCAGACGAAGCGCGAATTCCGTCACCCTGTTCCCGCGGTCGAACACTTTCTGCAGAGTGTCGAGCTTCATTATCAGCGCGCTGTCGTTCATCACCCCGGCGGAGGCCGCGATCCCGACGACTTTGAAGGTCGTCTCCGCAAACTCCACCGGGTCTCCCACCCTAAGCCCCATCACCGTGCTCAGGGCGCTGCCGACAACAACGCCCGTCACATCACCCTCGCCGGGAATCCGCCCTTCCTCCATCCGGAGCGACTCCCAAAGGAACGAACCCTCGGCCCAGCCGCGCATTATCACGTGCACGTCGTCTTCGAGCCTCACGACGTTCACGAGCTCTCCCGCGGCATCCGCAACGGCCGGGTCGGTCCTGATCGCGTCGCCCAAGTTCTCATCAATCGTGGCGGTCAGGACCTCCACCGCGTCGCGCGAAACGGCAAGCATGTGTATGCCGCGCTCGTCAAGGCTGCGCACCCAGGCGTTCTCCACGCCGCGCGACAGACTCACCAGCGCGATGAAGCTGGAGATGGCGATGCCTATCCCAAGCGCGGTGAGCGCCGAGCGCAGCGGCCGTCTCGCCAGGTTCCTGGCAGGCATGTTGATGAAACGCATCCTTCTTCCCTTACTGCCGGCCCTGCCCGCGCACGACTGCGCCGTCCAGGATGTGGACAACACGCCCGGCCCTCGACGAGACCGCCGGGTCATGGGTCACAATGACCAGCGCCGCGCGCGCCTCGGCCCGTATCTCATCGAGCAGGTCAAGGATCTCTCCCGACGTCCTGGAATCCAGGTTGCCCGTGGGCTCATCCGCCAGGATCAGCGCGGGAGAGTTGGCCAGGCTGCGGGCTATCGCGACACGCTGCCGCTCGCCGCCTGAAAGCTCCGACGGCTTGTGGGTCATCCGGCCTCCAAGCCCCACGCGCCGCAGAAGGTCCTCGGCCCGCCGCTTTCTCTCCGCCGCCGACCGCACCACTCCGAACATCGGGATCTGCACATTCTCGGCGGCGCTGAAAACCGGCAGGAGACTGAAGTCCTGGAAGACAAACCCTATCTGCCGCGCGCGGATCGCCGCCCATTCACGGCCCGAAGCCGGTTCCCGGCCTTTGAAGAGAACCCTGCCGGACGTGGGACGGTCTATGCCGCTGAGCATGTTGAGCAGCGTGGATTTCCCGCTTCCGCTGGGACCGACGATCGCGGCCCGTTCGCCCGGCACTATGTCCAGCGTCACGCCGCGCAGCGCGGAGATATGGCCGCCGTCATAGCTGCGATGCACGTCGCGGAGGCTGACAAGCGGCTGTTCCATGTCAGAATGCGCCGAAGAAGATCGTTGAGAAGTTGACCACCGGCGACGTCTCGCGGGAGTCGTCTATCCAGCCGCGCAACTCGGTTATTGCCTTCATCAATTCCACGTAGAGACTCTCGTCGCCGAAAAGCCTGCCCATCGTGCCCTTGCCCGCCCGCATGTCGTCAGCCATGGTCCGCAGCGAAGCCGTCAGCGCCGAGAGGTCCTGGTAGACCCGGTCGTCCGTCGAAAGCAGCTTGCCCAGCGTGCCTTCGCCGCTCTCCAGCCGGCCGGTTATCTCGCGCAGCGAGGCCACGGCGGCGGAAAGGTCGCGGTACAACTGGTCGTCGGAAGAAAGGAGTTTGCCGAGCGTGCCCTCGCCGGCATTCAGCCGCGCGGCGATCTCGCGCATCTCCCGGGCGGCGCCCTGGAGATTCGTTATCACGCCGCCTTCGACAAGCCCCTGCTTCATGGCGTAGACGGCCTCCGCGGCGTCGGACATGAGGTCTCGCGGAACCTGGCCGCTGAACATGGTGTCAGGCGGGAGAATGGCGGCGGCCGACGGGCCCTGCTCCACCGCCATGTGCCGTCCGCCGAGCATGGACGTGTTCACGACCTGTATGCTGTACCCGTCCCGCATCTCGACCGGCTCATCAAGCGAGGCGGTCACATAGACACCGTCGGCGCGCAATTCGAGCGTCTTGATCTTGCCGACCGGCATGCCGCGCACGACGACGTTGTCGCCGTCCTGCAGTCCCATCACCTGGTCGAAACGCACCTGCATGGCGTACTTCTTCGAAAACCACACGTCCCTCGACAGGACAACCGTGAAGAAGAACATCCCGACCATCGCGGCAACCATGAACGCCCCGACGGCGAGTTCCATCGCAAGCTCGCGCTCTATGTGTTTCTGTTTCATTCCCGTCCCTTCTCCCAGTCCCCTTTCCTGGTTATGAACTGGGCCTCAAGAAACCGCTGGACCTCTTCCTTGCCGGAATTGACGAACTCTTCGGGCGAGGCCACCTCGATGAACTGTCCCCCGTGCAGCATGGCTATCCGCGTGCCGATCGACAGGGCGCTGTGCATGTCGTGGGTAACGACCACGCCGGTGACGTTCATCTTGGCGCGCATGTCGCGGATCAACCCGTCTATGTTGCGGGACGAGACCGGATCGAGCCCGGACGTGGGTTCGTCGTAGAGAACGATCTCCGGGCTGCGCACGATCGCCCGCGCGAGCCCGGCGCGCTTCCGCATGCCGCCGGATATCTCCGACGGCCTCTTTTCCCCGTCCTTCTGCAGCTCGACAAGCGCAAGCATGCGATTCACCCGCTCCTCGATCTCATCTTCGCCCATCCGCGTCTTCTCGCGCAGCGGCAGCGCCACGTTCTCCCACACGGTCAGCCACTCGAGCAGGGCGCCGCCCTGGAACAGGTAGCCGAACCGCTCGCGGATCTTCTCCATCTCCGCCCCGCCCGCCTCGGCGGTGTCGCGTCCGTCCACAACCACCCGCCCTTCGTCCGGAGTCATCAGCCGCACCATGTGCTTCAGCGTTACGCTCTTGCCGACACCCGACGGGCCGACTATCACGAACGTCTCGCCGCGCCCGATCTCGACACTCAGGCCGTCGAGCACCTTGCGCCCGCCAAGTGTCTTGGTCACGTTTTCAAACGCTATCATCAGACGTAGAAAAGCCTCGTCACGAAGTACCCGACTATCAGCACCAGCAGGAACGAAACTATCACGGACTGGCGCGTGGACATGCCGACGCCAACCGCCCCCTGCGTCGTCGTGAAGCCCTGGTAGCAGGAGACGGTCGCGATGATCACGCCGAAAAGGAAGGCCTTCAGCAAGCCGACGTACAGGTCTTTCACCTCGGCATAGCGGGTGGCATTGTCTATGTATGCGCCCCACGCCACCCCGAGCTGGGTGCTTCCCACGATTCCCCCGCCGAGTACGCCCATCACGCACGTGTAGAAAGCCAGCAGCGGCGTCATCACCGCCATCGACGCCAGCCGCGGCATGAAAAGAAACCGGACCGGGTCGATCGACATGATCTCCAGGGCCGCAACCTCCTCCGACACCGCCATCGTCCCTATCTGCGCCGCCATCGCCGAGCCCACGCAGGCCGCGAGAATCAGCCCTGTCATGAAAGGCCCCATCTCCCGCAGCATCGAGACCATGACCGCCGTGCCGATGTTGACCTCCTGGTTGAACCGCCGCAGCTCAATGCCGGTCTGCAGCGCGAGAATCATGCCGGTGAAAACGGCGACCACGGTGATGACTCCCAGGCTGCGGATGCCGGCAACGTACATCTGGCGCACGATCTCGCGCCGCGATCTGGGATGAAGCATGTGCCGCGCGGCAATCACGCCGCGGGCGAGAAGTACAGACGCCATCCCGACCTGCCGGCACAGCAGCATCAGCTTGCGGCCAAGCGCGCCGACCGCGTTGCGCGGGGAAGGATATGCTACTGGTTCACGGGTTATCATCTTGCAATCCCTGATCATCCGCCGGCGGCAGCGGTACCGGCAAGAATAACAGACGCATCCGGCGTTGCAAACCCTCACGCCGGCCGCCGAACATGCCGCACAGGACCGTCCACTCGACACGGTCCGCGGCCCGGTCACGGAAATACCGGAACAGGGGAAAGACCGTCGTGTCCGTGACATTCCCGCCGCGACGGAACCGGAACAGCCCCCAGAACGCCTCGTCCTCGCGCGCTTCTCCCCGCCGCTCGTGCGTGTAGACTGTCCAGAACGGGGCCCAGTTCCGCTCCGAAGGGCCGACCTGCGCCCCCGGCCACGCGTCGAGCACCCGCACGGTCGCCGCGTCACGCTGCCGCGAGTACGAAACGAGCGGCCAGATCCGCACGTATCTGCCGACCGGCGGTTCGGCGACAATTCCCGCCTTCTCATCGGCCCATGCGCGCTGCGTCTTGATGCTGAGGACCGGCGCTATCCTGAACTGGTCAGACCGGTAGTCGCTGCGCGTGGTCTGCCGCTTCTCAACCACGGGCCAGAGCACAAACCAGCTCCTGTCCCTGCCCGCTTCCTTCTTCCCCCACAGCGGGAAGAAATACGTCTTCTTCACCGGCCCGCGCACTTTCTGAACGATCGGCCAGGCCGCGGTGAACTTGGAGTATTTTCCACCATCCCCGCTGCCCCACTGAAAGAAAGGCGGAACGGCCATCCACATGTTCTGCCGCTCGGTCTTGATGTGGGCAAGGAACGGAAAGAATATGAATCCGCCGCCCTTGTCGCCGGGATAGTCGTACCGGACACTGCTCCAGAACGGCCACATGACGAAACGCTTCTCCCAACGCCCACTGTTCACGGACCTTCCGTAGAACGGGAACACGCGAAACCGGTCCTGCCCTTCGCCGCGCGTCCTGGAGAATACGGGCCAGAGCCAGCTGCTCGACTTCAGGTCCCCCTTGCGGGTGGAAACATAGAGCGGGAACATGCAGAAGGTGATCCGGTCAAGCCCGGCGAAATCGCGCATCTCTCCGCCGAACGGCACAAAGGCGAAGTAACGCCTGCCGCCGCCGTCCCGCCCGCCCACGACAAGCGGAAACAGCACGTACTGGTAGCGCGATGATGCGTCGTGGATGTCCTTGTCCAGCCCGTAGGCGACCCCGAACCGCCAGTAACGCTCACCCAGGAAATCTTTCACACTCCCAACCGGCCACGCGTACTCGCGCAGCCGCCTGTCGCGCCCCGGCTCGCGCAGTTCGCTGTACAAGGGACGCACGGCAAAGAACGAGTCCCCGCCCGGCGCAATGGTCTTCTCATAGACCGGGCCCAGCGCGCGCACGCGCGTCGCCCCGTCGAGCGTGGTCAGGCGGCTGACGATCGGGCCGCCGTCGAGAGTGGCCGGGACCGTGACGCAACCTGCCGAGAGAAGCAGCATCAGGCAGACCGCGCCGCCGACGCCCTGCGCCGCGGAAATCTTCATGGAACCTTGACCCCGGTTTCCGAGGCCCGGTTCCGGATGACTTCGGCAATGCCGAACTGCACCGCGATCAGGGCGCTGCGGATCCACATGCCGTTGCGCATCTGCCGCCAGTAGACCGCGCGGGGATCCCTGTCAACGCCGGCCGCCATCTCGTTCCGCCGCGGCATCGGGTGCATGAGTACCGCTTCCTTCCCGAGACGGGCGAGGTCAGCTTCGGTGAAACAGTAGCTGGACGTGTCTATCCTGGCACTCTCACCCTGCTCCTTGTCCCACTCGTCCTGGATGCGCGTCATGTAGATCGCGTCTGCGTCCGGGATTGCGGCGGCAAAATCCGCGGACAGCTCGTAGGAGACTCCCCGCGCCTCGAGTTGCTCCAGTATGTCGCGCCCGATCTGAAGCTGGTCCGGCGCAACAAACACCATCCGGACTCCGCGGTAGTTGGCCAGAAGGCACGAAAGCGAACGCACCGTGCGCCCGCGGGCCAGGTCGCCCACGAACACGATCCGCTTGCCGTCAATCCCGCCGCGCCGTTCGAAGCTGCGCTGCAGCGTGTAGATGTCCAGTAGAGCCTGGGTCGGATGCTGGTCGCGGCCGGACCCGGCATTGATGATCGGCACCGGTCTCTCGGAGTTCGAAAGCGTCCACGCCATCCGTTCCGCCAGCCCGCCTATCTTCGAACGCATCACGATGAGATCGAAGTACGAGCTGAACGTACGGACGGAATCCTCCTGCGATTCGCCCTTGAATTCGCTCGACGTGGAAGTGTCGCGCACCTCGCCGAGCGACATTCCAAGCACCTCGCACGCCGCGCAGAAGGAAAGGAAAGTCCGGGTGCTCGGCTGCGTGAAGTAGAGCATCGCCCGGCGGTGCGGCAACAGGCCCAGCAGGAAACGGGCGCCGTCATCGGACTTGGCCAGGAACCTTATCTGCGTCGCCAGCGCGCCAAGGTCGTCCAGCTCCTTCCTTCCGAACTGCTGGGCGTAAAGAACGTGGAAGAGCCGCCCCTTCGAATTCAGCGCCCGCGCCTTCCCGTCGAGCGACAGGCCGGAGAACTCCTCCCACGAAACATCTCTTAACGGCATGGCACCCCTCCCCGCCCCAGGTCAGAGCGTGGCGACAAACAACGCCTTTATCGTGTGCATCCTGTTCTCCGCTTCGTCGAACACCAGCGAGAACGGCGCCTCGAACACGTCGTCGGTCACCTCCAGCGGGCCCAGCTCGCGCGTCAGATCCGTCTCGTTGTCGTGGAACGCGGGCAGGCAGTGCAGGAATATCACCTTGCCGGACTTTACGTTGCCCGTGGCGCGCATGAGGTTCATGTTCACCTGGTAAGGGCGCAGCAGGCGGAGACGTTCGTCAAACTGCGCCTCCTCGCCCATGGAAACCCATACGTCCGTGTAGACGACGTTTGCGCCCTTGACCGCGGTAAGCGGGTCGTGCTCCACGCGAACGCTCCCGCCGGTGCGTTTCGCTTCGCCGGCGGCGGCAGAAGTCGCCTTCTTCGACGGTTCAAGCTCGGGCGGGGCGCAGTTGACGAAGTCCATTCCGGCCTTCGCGCAGCCGAGCATCAGCGACGTCGCAACGTTGTTGCGCCCGTCCCCCATGTAAACAACCTTCAGCCCGGCAAGCTTCCCGAAATGCTCCTGGATCGTCATCAGGTCCGCGAGAACCTGTGTCGGGTGCGAGTCGTCGGTCAGCCCGTTCCACACCGGGATTCCCGAGTGCTTCGCAAGCTCCTCAACCACCGACTGCGCAAAGCCGCGGAACAGGATCCCGTCGAACATCCGCCCCAGCACGCGCGCGGTGTCGCGCACGGATTCCTTCTTCCCGAAGTGTATTTCCTTGGACGAAAGGTAATCGGCTGTCGCGCCCTCGTCCGCCGCCGCCACGCTCGCCGCGCAGCGGGTGCGGGTGGACATCTTCTCGAAGATGAGCGCCACGTGCCTGCCTTCGAGCAGCCCGCCTCGCACACCGGAGGCGCGCCGCTTCTTCAACTCGCGCGCAAGCTCGATAAGCCCGAGCATTTCATCGTCACTCAGGTCGTTCAACGTGAGAAGACTGCGCCCCTTGAGATCCGCAATCAGGTTCTTTTTCCCAGCCGCCGCTTTCTTTTTCATTGGCACCTCAACCGTCCCTCCGTGGAGTCCGACTATAGACGCCCGATTCCGGCAAAGACAAGCCCTTCCGCTTCGGCGCAACCATCCGCGCCCGCCGCCCGCCGCGCAGGCGCGTCAATCAAGTTTCACCATGACCCTGTCGAGCGCGGCGCCGCGTCCTGCATGCCCCGCCCGCTCACGGTCAGGCGGTGGTCTTGTCCAACAGCGCGCGCAGGGCGGCAAGGAGTTCGGCCCTGCCGAACGGCTTCTCGAGAAACAGCGTGACGTCGTCTTCGTTGAGCGCGAATCCTTCGGTCAGTCCGCTCATCGCCACCACCGGAATCCGGGGCATCATCTTCCGTATCACGCGCAAAGCGGCTTCGCCCCCCATTTCAGGCATCATTGCGTCAAGAACGATGACTTTGACAGCATCGCGCTTCTCAGCACAAACGGCGACGGCGTCAACCCCGCTCGCGCCCGTAACCACGCGGTAGCCGCCGGCCTCAAGAAACATCTGGATGGTCCGGCGCACGCTCGGCTCGTCGTCAACAACCAGCACAAGTTCGCCCCTGCCTGCCGATGGCTCGGCGGATTTGCCGTCGCCAACATCCTCCGGACCTTCCTGCGCCGGCAGCAGCACTTCGAAAGTCGTGCCTGTCCCGACCGCGCTCTCAACCCGGATTGCACCCTCGTGCGCCTTGACTATCCCGTGCACGGTGGACAACCCCAGGCCGGTTCCTTTCCCCGGCTCCTTCGTGGTGAAGAACGGATCGAATATCCTCGGCATGACCTCGGGACTGATCCCCAGCCCGGTATCCTTCACGATCCACACCACGTATGGCCCTGCACGCTCGAGCCCCGCGGATATCGCGCCATCCTCGTCCAACCGGCGGTTCACGGCCCTGACGTCGAGCGTCCCGCCGTCGGGCATGGCATCGCGAGCGTTAATGAGAAGGTTGAGGAGCACCTGGTGAAGCTGCGTCGAATTGCCGATCACCGGCCAGAGCATCTGGTCAAGGTCCTGCCTGACTGCTATCGAGCGGGGAAACGTCTCCTTGACCATGGCGAGCACCTCGTTGATCAGGTGTCGCGACTGAAGCGCGCCTCGCGTGCCTTCGCTTCCCCTGGCAAACGTGAGTATCTGCCCTATCACGCCGGCCCCGCGCTTCGCGGACGCATCCATCATCGAGACGACCTCGCGCTGCTCGTCCGTGAGCTGCGCATCACGCAGAACCTGGGCCCCCATCAGTATCGGCGTGAGAATGTTGTTCAGGTCGTGAGCGATGCCGCCGGCAAGCGTTCCAAGGCTCTGCAGCCGCTGAGTCTGTTGTCTCTGCTGCTCGGCCAGCTTCTCTCCGGTGACATCTCTGACCGTGGCCTGCAGGAGAATCCTGCCGCCAATGCTCATTCTGACAAGAGAGACAAGGGCCGGGAAGGTCGCGCCATCCCGTCTCATGCAGAGCCACTCAACACTGCGCGAGCCCTCATCGAGCGCCATTCGTATCACTTCATCGAACTCGCCTTCGGACAACCGGCCGTCCGGCTGCATCCGGGAAACAAACCGTTTGGGCGATTTCCCGACAAGCTCCGACGCCTCTGCGACGCCGAAGACCTTCAACGTCGCCGGATTGACGCTGGAGAAATTCCAGTCCGGCGGAACAAGCGTCATGATAGCGTCACCGGAACTCTCGAAGAGCGCTCTGTAACGCTCCTCGCTGTCGCGAAGGGAAGCTTCCGCGGCCATTTCCTCGGTGACATCGCGTTTCACGCCAACGAAGCTTACGATCGCCCCTGAAGCGTCCCTGATGGGCGAAATGACGGCCTCCTCGTCGTAAAGCGAGCCATCTTTCCGCCTATTGACGAATCGGCCGCTCCACACGTCTCCGCCCGCTATCGCAGCCCACATCTTCTCGTAGAAGGCGGCATCCTGCCTGCCGCTCTTGAGAATCCTCGGATTCTTCCCCTGCGCTTCCTTCCTTGAGTACCCGGTGACGCGCTCGAACGCCGGGTTGACATACAGAATCGTGCCGTGCGGATCCGTTATCACAACGCTCTCGGCAGCCTGCTCAACCGCGGCAGTAAGCATGGTCTGCCGTTCTTCGATGGATCTGCGGACCGTCATATCCTCCATGGTGTGGACTATGCTCAGTATCTCCCCGGAATCTCCCGTGACCGGATCCGCGGTGACCTTAAACCACCTGTCCCCCAAGGGCATCACCGCCGTCTCACGGTGCTTCGACGCAAGCGCCCGGACCATCGGACAGTCGGCCGGCGGAGCCTCGCCGTGCAACAGTCGGTGGCAGTTCCTGCCGATCAGAGCTTCCCACGACACGCCAACGAGCTTCCTGAAGGCCTTGTTTGCTCTCTGGATCGTTCCGTCCGGCGCAAGCAGGCAGATGGCTTCACCCATTGCGTCGAAGGTAACCCTCCATTCCCGCGCCACTGTCTTCAACTCTTCCGCCACCCTCTTGCGATCGGTGATATCCGCCACTGACGCCACCACGCCCGCGACCGAACCGCCCTCGCCAATAAGCGGCCCCGCGTTGATGGACAGCAGCACCCGCCTGCCATCCGGATGCTCGATGGCGTGCTCGACGCCGGTCACGCTCCGGCCAGTGGCCATGACACGGGCGAACGGCAGTTCGTCCGGAGAAAACGGGCCGCCGTCAATCGCCGCTATCTTCCATGCGGGATCGTTGTAAATCCTGGCCGTTATGCCGTCGCGGCTCAGTCCGAGCACCTTCTCCGCGGTTCTGTTGGCGAAAGTGATGCGGCCTTCGCCATCCAGCATCACAATTCCGTCCGGGGCCGTCTCAACCACCCGGACAAGCCGCTCAGCCACGTCCGCCCTGTCCTTCTCCGCCTTCAACGCCCGCCTGAGAAGCTTCGCGTTGCGGCCGCGCCATCCGGCCGCGACGGCCATCCATGCCGCCAGCGCCAGCGCAGCGGCCGCCAGGCCGGTCATCCGCGCCCGCTCCCTCATCGGCGCGTAGGCCTCCTTCTCGTCCATCTTCGAGACAATGAACCACGGGGACCTCGGCACCTTCCGAACGGCGGAGAGAACGGGCACTCCCCGGTAGTCAAGCCCGCGAGAAAGCCCAAACTCGCCCCTCGCGCCTCTGGCGGCAGCGCAGATCTCGCCACTGACCGGCAACCTGAGGCTCAAAGCCGCGCCGCGCCGGTGCCGCAACTCGTTCAGAAACAGCACCTCGTCGCCCTCGCGCCGCGCAAGAAGCGTCTCGGCCGTTCTGCTTGGCGTAGGCCAGGCCTGGATGAGCGGATACAGATAGCTCCCCGGATCGAGCTCCAGCAGGATAATCGCGATCAGAGCCCCCTGCCCTCCGCCGGGTCCGGATTCCCCGCCGCCCGGCTCAATGATGGGGAAGGCGATGTTCATGTGAATATCCCCCTCATCGCCGCGATGAATGTCGGTGAAGTGGATTGCCTTGTCGCGCAGAACTTCGGCAACGTGCCCGCTCTTCACCGGGCCAGTTGGGTCGCCGTCCTGAGGCAGCATCAACAGCAGGTTGCCGCCTGCATCGAACACCGATGCTCTCTCATACCTGTCGCCGCCCTTGAGGAGCGTCAGCCAGTGGATGAGCTCAACCTTCGCGCTATCGGACGAGGGGTCGTCAAGAAATGCCCGGATGTCCTTGGCCACGAACCTGGCGTTCGAAAAGAAACGAGCATCGTTGATTCTTTCGCTGCGCCACTCCGATATCTGTCTTGCCTTGAGATCGGCAACCGCGCTGAGCTGGGTTTCGACATTTAGCCTGACCGCGCTGATCTCGTCGCGCACATAGAAGAACACGGCAATCGCAATTCCCGCGCCAAGCACGGCGCACATCATGGCCATCCGCCACGACAGAACCGCGAATTGCTTTCGGATGGCCTTCAGCAGAGACCTGTCATCCGGAATGCGCTCATCTGCGCTCCCATGGACGGCATTCACTTGAATCCCCCGGGGAAGACCAAAAACTGCACCGGCCCCGCACCCACGCATCCTTCCACGCTGGTATCGAACAGCAACACACCGGAACGAGCAAGCTTATTGCGGCGCCTGGATTCCCGGCAAACGGCGTGTGCGCGAAGACCCGCTTTGCAGTACGATCGGACAGCACGGGAAGGGATCCGGGGCAATGATCAGAATCGTCAGCGGCGGACAGACCGGGGTTGACCGCGCGGCGCTTGACGCAGCGGTCTCGCGCGGTGCGCCCGTGGGAGGCTGGTGCCCGCTCGGCCGCCTCGCCGAAGACGGCGTCATCCCACCCTCCTACCCGCTGCGGGAAACCCCCACGGCCGCGTACCCGGAACGCACAAGATGGAACGTACGCGACAGCGACGCGACTCTCGTGCTCGCATGCGGAGAACCCGCCGGCGGCACCGCCCTTACCGTCGAGACCGCGGACCGCCTCGGCAGACCGTTCCTTGTCTTGGACCTGCTGGACCGGCGGAACACGGCGGTTACGCTGGCGCTGCTGTGGGCGCGCGAGCTGAACATCGGCATCCTCAACGTGGCCGGCCCGCGCGAAAGCGCCAGCCCCGGCGCGTACGGGCTCGCACGGGCATTCATGGAATCCTTCCTCGACGGGTTGAAGAAGGGGGCTGAACCGGCGCCCCCCGGCCGCGCCGGGCCTGCGCCGCGCTTCATGGTTGACCGCATGCTTGTGCGCCTTGGAAAATACCTGCGGGTGATGGGATACGATGCCGAGTGGGATGCCGGGGCGGCGACCGGTGAGCTCGTTGACCGCGCAAACAGGGAAAACCGCATATTCCTGACACGCAACAGACGGCTCGCGGACCAGCACGGCATTCCTGACTCGGCCGTGCTGTTCGAGACGGGGAACCCGGTTGAACAAGTTGCGCAGCTTCTTCAGAAAATGCGCCTCGATCCCGGTGCGCGCCTGTTCTCGCGCTGCATACGATGCAACGTCGCCCTGCGCAACATCGCGGACAAGACGCTCATCCGCGACCGCGTTCACCCGGCGGTGTACCTGCGGCACAGCACGTTCTACACGTGCCCGTCCTGCGGCACGGTGTTCTGGAAGGGATCACACGTTGCCAATACGCTGCGGAAACTCTCCCCCGCGCTGGACCGCGCGTGACGCGCCAGCCGGCCGGCTTCGAAGCTTCCCAACCGCCGCGTTTTGCTTAGAATGCGGCGCATGAACCCGGATGCAGAGGAAAACCTCGGTCTCATCGCCGGCAAGGGGGTATACCCACTCCTGCTCGCGGAGTCGGCAAAACGGCGCGGGCTCAAACGCCTCGTCGCGATCGCGTTCCGCGGCGAAACCGAACGCCGCCTGGAAAGACTCGCCGACGAAACGACCTGGCTCTATATCGGGCAGTTCGGACGCATGATGGAGGCCCTGCGCGCGAGCGGCGTGAAGCGCTGCGTGATGGCCGGCCAGATAACCCCGACACACCTCTTTCGCGTCCGCCCGGACGCCGCGATGATCGCACTGCTCAAGCGCCTGAAGATCCGCAACGCGGAAACCATCTTTGGCGCGGTCGGCGAGAAACTGCGTGAAATCGGAATAGAACTGCTCCCGGCGTCGGCATTCATGGAGGACCACATGCCCGGCGCCGGGCTCCTCACGGCGCGCGCGCCGACACCGGTCGAGGAGAACGACATCGCCCTCGGCCTGCGGGTGGCGAACGCGACCAGCGGCCTGGACATCGGCCAGACGGTCGTTATCAAGGAGGGCACAGTCCTTGCCGTGGAAGCGTTCGAGGGAACCGACGCCGCAATCCGCCGCGCGGGAAAGCTCGGCGGGCCGGGCGCGGTCGTGGTGAAGATAGCGAAGCGCGGCCACGACATGCGGTTCGATATCCCCGTCGTCGGCATGCACACCCTTCGGCAGCTCCGCAGGGCGCGCGCGGCAACGCTCGCGGTCGAGGCAGACAGGTGCATACTGCTGGAAAGGGACAGACTGGTGGCCGAGGCAAACCGCCGCGGCATAGCCATCGTGGCCGTCGCGAACGCGGCCGGTGAAGGGAACGCGGAATGAGCGAAACACTGCGAGTCGGAGTCTACGGTGTCGGAAGCCTCGGGCAGCATCACGCCCGCATTTACTCCGCGCTGCCGGATGTTGAACTTGTCGGCTTGTTCGATACCGACGCCGAACGCGCGGCCAGGGTGGCGGAATCGTGCGGCACGCGCGCCTTTCCTGACGCGGCTTCACTCGCGGCCGAAATACAGGCGGCCAGCGTCGTTGTCCCGACCCATCTGCACTGCGACCTGTCGCTCGACCTCATCGGCCGCGGCATACACCTGTTGGTGGAAAAACCGATATCATCCAGCGCGGAAGAGGCGGAGAAGATGGTGGCAGCGGCGGCGGAACGGGAGCTCATCCTTCAGGTCGGCCACGTGGAAAGGTTCAACCCGGTAATGGCCTTTCTCGAGGAGCGCCTCGCGCGGCCAAGGTTCATAGAGGCGATCCGGCTGGCAAGCTATCCCCCTCCGCGCGACAACGGCCTGCCGCGCGGCACGGAGGTGAGCGTTGTGCTGGACCTGATGATCCACGACCTGGACATCATCCTCCACCTCGTCAACTCGCCGGTCGTCAGCCTGCACGCAATCGGGGTCTCGGTCCTGAGCCCGACGGAGGACATAGCGAACGCCCGCCTGATCTTCGAAAACGGGTGCGTCGCGAACGTCACCGCAAGCCGCATCAGCCAGGAGAAGATGCGGAAGATCCGCGTCTTCCAGAGCGACACGTACGTATCTCTCGACTACATGAACCAGACCGGCCAGCTTTGCCGGCGCTCGGGAATGAAGATCGAGGCGCTGCCCGTGCCTATCCAGAAAGGCGAGCCGCTGGCCGCGGAACTTGCCTCGTTCGTCGCCTGCGTGCGCGATCGGCGCGACCCGGTGGTGACCGGCCGACACGGCAAGCAGGCGCTCCAACTCGCGGTGGAAATCTGCCGCCAGATCCGGGAGAACGCGCAGCGTGACGCCTGAAGCCGACCTTGGCCCCAGGACAGGCCCGGAGCTTCTCGTCGTGGCGGGCGAGGTCTCGGGCGATATGCATGCCGCGGGGCTCGTCCGCGAATTGCTGGCGCGCCGGCCGGATCTCCGCGTCTACGGCATCGGCGGGGATCACCTGCGCGCGGCCGGCGCGCATATCCTTCAGGACTCGCGCGACATGGCGGTCACCGGTTTCGCCGAGGTGACAAAACGCTTCGCGTTCTTCCGGCGCGTGTTCCTGGACCTCGCCGCGCTCGCGGAACGCCGCAGGCCCGACATCGTACTCCTCGTCGATTACCCCGGCTTCAACCTCCGCTTCGCCGCGCGCGCCCACGCTATGGGTCTGCGCACCGTGTACTACGTCTGCCCCCAGGTCTGGGCATGGAACCGGTCGCGGATCGGCCGCATGGCGCAGTGCGTTGACCGGCTGATCACCATATTTCCATTCGAGCCCGCGCATTTCGAAGGCACGGGCCTGCGCGCCGATTTCGCCGGCCACCCGCTTGTCGCCGAAGCCGGGGCGGCGCTCGCCGAACCGCTGAAGACGCTGCCCTGGCCCGGAGAGCCGCGCGTGGCGCTGCTGCCCGGCAGCCGCGCGAACGAGATCGAGAGAATCCTGCCCGCCATGTGGCGCGCGGCGGCGCGGCTCGAATGCAGGAGGCCCGGCGCCGGGTTCGTGGTCGCCTGCCCGAATCAGGATATCGAGGAAAGAGTGCGCGCCGCGATCGCGGCCGTGCGCGGCGCCGGTCCGACGAGGATCGAGATCGTGACCGGCCACACGCGCCAGGTCCTGCGCCAGGCAACGGCCGCGATGGTTGCTTCCGGCACCGCCACAATCGAGGCGGCGCTCCTGGGCTGCCCCATGATCGTCGTCTACCGCACCGCCGCGGCAACATACCTGCTCGGCCGCATGCTGGTCCGGGTCGCCCACCTGGGCATGGTGAACATCGTCGCCGGCAGGGAACTGTGCAGGGAATTCATCCAGGGCGCGGCACGGCCGGAGGCCATGGCTGCGGCGATGGAGCCGCTCTGCGCGGACACGCCGGAGCGGGCACGCATGGTGGAAGGGCTCCGTTCCGTTTCCGAAGCGCTGGCGGGCGGCGGAACAATGTCCGCGGCGGCAATGGTGGCCGAAGAGCTGGGATGCGCGGCTACAGCGCGGTGAAGATCTCGCTCGGCCGGTCGGGATATGTGAGCAGCACGCGCACTCCCGCATGCCCGGCGGCGGCAACCTTGCCCGACACTTCCCTCAACGCCGCGGCTGGATCGTTGCACTCGGCGCTGAGGTGGGCAAGATAGACGCATGCGAGGTCGGGCCCGGCGATCTCCGCTATGAGTTCGGCGGCCTGTGTGTTCGACATATGGCCCTGCCGGCCGCTGATCCGCTGCTTCAACATCCAGGGGCGCCTGGAATCGCGCAGGAGCCCGACGTCATGGTTCGCCTCGATTACTATCGCGCGGCAGTGCCGCAGCCGCTGGCGTATCAGCTCCGTGGCCATCCCCATGTCCGTCACCACCGCAACCCGCGCGCCGCCGCCGGAAACGACGAACCCGACAGGATCATAGGAGTCGTGCGGAACGGAGAACGGCTCGATGGAAAGATCGCCGACCGTGAACGCGGTGCCGGTCTCGAAAACGTTCCAGCTCAGGCCCCGCATCTTCTCCTTGCGCTCGAGGGCGTCTATCGTGCCGGTGTTCGCGTAGAGCGCCATTCCGGTGCGGCGAAACAGCACGGGGATGCCGCTTATGTGGTCGTCATGCTCGTGCGTGAGGCAGACAGCGCGGACCGAGGCGAGATCCGCGCCGACCGCGGCGAGGCGGCCGGCGGTCTCGCGCCCGCTCAATCCGGCGTCAACCAGAACGGCGGAGCTGTCGGACGCCACGTACGTGCAGTTGCCCGTACTTCCGCTGCCAAGAACGCATACCTTGAGTGACACTCCACCCCTCCGCCAACTTTTCCTTGTCGCGCAAACACCCGATCTTGCAGTATGGCCCCTGCCTTGAGGCAAGGCCAAAACACCATGCCGGGACAAACACTATCACTTTCTCAGTCGCAGCAGCTTCAGATGATTCTGGCGCCGCAGCTCCGCCAGTCGCTGGAAATGCTGCACCTGCCGATCCTTGAACTGCGGGCCATGATCCAGAAGGAGATGGAGCAGAACCCCACCATCGAGGAGAAACTGCCCGGCACGGAGACGATCGAAATCGAGCCCGGCACGGGCAAGACCGAAGAGTCCGAAGAAATGTCCTTCAAGGAGGAGTTCGAGGTACTCTCCAAGCTCGACGAGGAATGGCGCGACTACTTCTTCCAGGACTTCGAGAGCCGCCCGCACTCCCAGGAAAGCGAGGAAAGACGCCAGTATCTCCTCGATTCCCTGCCGCAGCGGGAGTCGCTCCAGGAACACCTTCTCAACCAGCTGCACCTGGCCGGGCTCTCCGACCGCGACAGGCAGGCGGCCGAACTCCTGATCGGCAGCATCAACAACGACGGGTACCTGACCACGGGCACGGAGGAACTGGCGGCTTCGGCAAACTGCGACGCCACACACCTGAACGACCTGCTGACCATCATCCAGGATTTCCACCCGAGCGGCGTCGGCGCCAGGGACCTGCGCGAATGCCTGCTGATCCAGCTCGAACGCCTCGGCCAGAGCGATTCGCTTGCCGCCGCCATCGCCCGCGAACACCTGGAGCTGCTCGCCGCCCGCAAGATACCCGACATCGCCAGGGCGCTGAGGGTTACGAACGAGGATATCGAAGCCGCGATGCGAATGATATCCTCGCTCGACCCGAAACCCGGCAGGCTCTACTCGGACGACACGTCCAACTACGTCCTCTCCGAGGTCGTTGTGAAGAAGGTGGACGGGAAGTATGTCGTCATCCTCAACGACGACCAGCTCCCCCACATCCGCATAAGCAAGCAGTACCGCGCGATGCTCGAGGATGAGAACATCAAGCCGGAAGTGAAGAGCTACATACGCGAACGCATCCGCTCCGGGGCGTTCATGATCAAGAGCATCCACCAGCGGCAGAAAACGATCTACCGAATAGCGTCGGAAATCGTCACCCGCCAGACCGAGTTTCTCGACAACGGCGTTTCCCACCTGAGGCCGATGACGATGGCGGAGATAGCGCGCGCGGTGTCGGTGCACGAAACAACCGTGAGCCGCGCGGTGTCGAACAAGTACATGAAGACGCCCATCGGCGTGTACGAACTGAAGTACTTCTTCACACCCGGCATAAAGACCAGCGACGGCAGCGAGGTGTCCAACAAGTCGGTCAAGGACATGATTGCCGCGATGGTGGCGCGGGAGGATCCCACGAACCCGCTTTCAGACCAGCACATAATGGAAACCCTGAACCAGCAGGGCCTGCAAATCGCCCGCCGTACGATCGCGAAGTACAGGCTTGTTCTCCACATTCCTCCTTCGCACATGAGAAAGAGTTACTGAGCCGCTTCACGCCCCGAGCCCGGGTGGGCGGCCGCCCGCCATGGAGGCCAGCCGCATGCTCGAAAGCCTGTCCGGCCCGGCCGCCGCGCTGCTCCGCGCGCCGCGGCCCGTTGCCGTTCCGCGCCTGCCGCTGGCGGCGGAAGCCCTTCTCCTGCGCGCCATGCACCGCGAATCCGCCGCGCCGCTGGTGTGGATCGCGGACTGCCAGGCTTCGCTCGATGCGATGCACCGGAACTTCCGCGCGCTCGCGCAAGGCCCGGATCAGGACCCGGCAATTTACTTCCCGCCGCGGGATGCCGCGCCGGGAAGCCGCGGCGACACGGACATCGAAGGACACAGGCTTCACGCCCTGCGCGCCGTCTCGCTCGCCTGCACGCCCGCCTCGCGGTCGCAGCCGCTGATTCTCACGACCGTCCAGGCCCTGATGCAGCAGGCGCCCGACCCCGCTTCGCTCGACCGCGTGGCGGTGAGCCTGCGCGAGCACGAAGAAGCCGACCTCGGCGCCGTCGCGGAACGGCTCGACGCCATGGGCTACCGGAGAACGGTCGAAGTGCGCGAGAAATCGGAATTCACAGTTAAAGGAGGGCTTCTCGACGCATGGTCGCCGGATTCGGAAATGCCGGTCCGGATCGAGTGGTTTGGACAGAAGATCGAGTCGCTGCGCACATTCGACCCGCTCACTCAGGTTTCCGTACGGAAGACCGGAGCCGCCTCGCTCCTGCCGGCAACGGAGCCGGGAACACCGGCGGCCGGCCTGCTTGACTTCCTTCCGGGCAACACGGTCTTCTGGTGGAGCGACATGCCGGGCGCAGCCGAACACGCCGGCGTCTTCGCCGAAAGCCTCACGGAATCCGGCGCCGCCGCGCGTTTCGCAACATGGGAGGAGCTCGCTGCCGCGGTATCCGGACGCGCGCAGGGCGTCGAAGTGCAAGGCGCGTCTCTCGAGGCCGCCCCGGTCGAAGGCTTCCCGGCCTTCGAGCCGGTGTTGCCGCCGGCCCCCGCGGCCGCCGGCATGTTCGAGCCAGACCGAGCCGGGGCCGAACGGCGCAGACTTATCGGCCGCCTGTGCGAACTCGCCGGCGCCGGATGGGATGTGGCCGTCTTTCTCGACACCTCCGGCGAACTCGAACACTTCAGGGAGAACCTGCCGGAAGGCTGCGGCGTGCAGGCGCGCGTCGGCGCCGTTTCCGAGGGGTTCATGTGCCCGGCAATCCGGCTGGCGCTGGTCTGCGAGGGCGATATCTACGGACGCAAGAAACTGCAGGTCGGGCGCTACGATCCGCGACCGCGCAAACCCGGCGCGGCCGAGGCCGGCGACCGGATAGGAGACCTGTCGCAGGTGGAACCAGGCGAACTTGTCGTGCACGCCGACCACGGCATCGGCCGCTACCTCGGCCTCTTCGAGATAGCGTTCGAAGGCAGAACCCAGGAGGTCATCTCGGTCGAGTACGCCGACAACGCCCGCCTGCATGTTCCCGTCTCGCAAAGCCATCTGCTCAGCCGCTACACCGGCGTTTCGCGCCACCACATCACCCTCCACCGCCTCGGGGGTAAACGCTGGGCGCGCGAGAAGTCCGAGGCGGACAGGGCCGTGGCGGATCTTGCGGCGTCGCTCATAGAAACGCAGGCGCTGCGCGAGACGCTCAAAGGCCGGCCGTTCGCGGCGGATAACGTCTGGCAGCGCGAGTTCGAGGCGGCGTTCCCCTACCGGGAAACGCCCGACCAGCAGGATGCCATCGCCGACGTGAAACGCTGCATGGAGGCGGCGCGGCCGATGGACCTGCTTGTCTGCGGAGACGCCGGCTACGGCAAAACCGAGGTCGCGATGCGCGCCGCGTTCAAAGCCGTGATGGACGGCGCGCAGGTGGCCGTGCTCGTGCCGACCACCGTCCTGGCCCAGCAGCATTTCAGCACTTTCACCGACCGCATGGCCCCGTTCCCCGTGCGCATCGGAATGCTGAGCCGCTTCTGCTCGCCGGCGGAACGCCGCGACGTGCTGGCGGGAACGGCGGACGGTTCAATGGATATCGTCATCGGAACACACGCGCTCATCGGGTCGAACGTGAAGTTCCGGGACCTGGGATTGGTGATCATAGACGAGGAGCAGCGGTTCGGCGTGCGCCACAAGGAATGGCTCAAGAAGACCCGGGCAATGGTGGACGTTCTTACGATGACCGCCACACCGATCCCGCGCACGCTGTACCTGAGCATGACCGGCGCGCGGGACATGAGCCTTATCCAGACCGCCCCGCGCGAAAGGATAAGCGTGGAAACCGTCGTGTCCCGCAACGACGACAACGTTGTGCGCGGCGCCGTTCTGCGCGAACTGAACAGGGGCGGGCAGGCGTTCTACCTGCACAACCGCGTCATGACGATCGAGCGCGCCGCCGCCCGCCTGCGCGAACTGGTCCCCGAAGCGCGCATCGCTGTTGCTCACGGCCAGATGCCGGCGGCGGCGCTCTCCCGCATCGTGCGCGGCTTCATTTCCGGCGACTCCGACGTGCTGCTGTGCACCACGATCATCGAGAGCGGCACCGACATCCCGAGGGCAAACACAATCCTGATCGACCGCGCCGACCGCTTCGGGCTGTCCGAGCTGTACCAGCTCCGCGGCCGGGTCGGCCGCGGCAAGCAGAAGGGCTACGCATATCTCCTCCTCCCGCACGGCCGGGTGGAAGCCCTCGCGAGGAAGAGGATCGAGGCCCTCATGCGCCACTCCGAGCTCGGAGCGGGATTCCACCTGGCCCTGCGCGACCTGGAAATAAGGGGCGCAGGAAACCTTCTCGGCCCCCAGCAGAGCGGGCATATCAATGCCGTCGGGTTCGGGCTCTACTGCCAGCTCCTGCGCAGGTCGGTGGCGAAAATGAAGGGCGACAAGGTCCCGGAGATCGTGGAGACGGAGGTTGTTCTGGATTTCATCACACTCTCGACGTCGCACCCGGAGGATCCGTCGGCGGCCGCAATCCCGTATTCATACATAGAGGATGAACCCGTGCGCGTGGGCGTCTACCGCCGCATGGCGGAAGCGGCCGACCCGGCGGACGTCAAAGCCCTGCGGGCGGAACTCGGCGACAGGTTCGGCCGCATTCCTCCGGCGCTGGACAGGTTCCTGAAGATATGCGAACTGCGCACGGTCTGCGCCGCACAACGGATCAGGCGCGTCGAAGCGCGCGAGGGCAAGGCGATGTTTGAAGGGCCGTCAGGTCTGCTGATGAAACAGCGCAAGTTCCCGCGGCTGTCCCAGGGCTCACCTGACGCATGCCTGAACGAACTTCTCCGCCTCGCCCGCACCATCCCGCGCTGGTCCACCTGAAACGCTGACGCCGATCTCCCGGACAACCTGCGCTTCTCGTCACAGGCCCGCGAGTCTTCGCGCTGCTGCTTCCTGCGCCATGCGTGACGCCCGGCGCTGTGCGGCCACCGTGTCAACGAGACCGGCGGCATATAGGATCAGTGCGACAAACAGCGAAATAACCGCCGCCGCGGCAGCCGGCAGCATGTTGCCGGTTCCATCCACCCGCTCAGGGGCGAAGCCGAGGCAGTAATACACCCACAACACGCGCCCGGTGAACGCAAGGCAGGCTGTGAAGGAAGCAAGAAACCCGCCGCCGAAGAATGCCGCGGCAACCGGCCTGCCCTGCAGGAGCTGGCCTGCCCCAGGCATCACGAACGCGGAAAGAAGAACCGCGTTGCGGGCTGTGCCGCTGCTTTTCACCGCGCATCCATTTCCGCACGCAACGGCATGCCCGGTTGCGGCGACATCCTGTACCCGACCACGAAATCCGTGTTCGAACTGCCCACAACGACGACGATCCCCGGCACCCCTTCGCAAGCGGCCATGCGCCCCCCAGTCAGGCAGAGTTTCATTCCCAGACACCGGCAAGGCAGCAGAATACCCGCACGCCTGTCTTGCAGCAAGAGACACCATGCCGCCTGCTGTCGTGATCTCCCCGCAAGCCCGACACCTGTCTGCATGACCTGCCCGACCTCGGCTAGACACTGTCAGGCTCCATGCGACGTCAATGCGGCGGCCCCGCACTGTCGCACAAACCATGTTGCGTTGGGCATGGGGCGGGACTACTATCGCCGCAGCCCGCCGGTGCGCGCCGCTCGGTCGCGGCCGCGGAACGGCGGAACGAAGGGGAGGAACGTCCATGAAGAAGTCCGGGAGTCTGGTCTGCATGGCGGGCGCGGCGGCATTGCTCCTTCTCGCGGCAAACGCGTCGGCAAACGGGTTCCGCAATCCTCCCGCCGGCGCGGCGGCATTGAGCCTCGACGGCGCCAAGAGCACGCTTGTGGAGGATCCTTCCTCGATTTCGCACAACCCGGCGAACCTCGCCGAGGCCACGAAACCCTCCGTCATGGTTACGGCCAACCTCGTGGCCGGACGCGTGAAGCGCACCAACCCGCTCGGCGCCTCGGCCACCACGGAGAACGGTGGCGCGCTTCTGCCCGACATCTACATGGTATGGCCGCTGCAGGAAGGCAAGTTCGTGTTCGGGCTCGGGATGAACACGCCGTACGGCCAGAACATCGAATGGAACGAGATAGTTTCCTTCCCGTACTACTCGTCGCTGGCGGTGGTCAACGTGAATCCCACGATCGCGGCAAAGCTCGGCGACAGCATCCTCGTCGGTGTCGGCGCCGACCTCTATCTCTCCACGCTGGAAAACCGCGTTTCCGCTTTCCCGCTGGGCCGGCTCTCGATGACCGGCAGCGGCGCGGCCGTCGGCGCGAACGCCGGCGTCACCTGGAAGATGACCGACCGGCAGCGCCTGGCCCTCACCTGCCGTTCCGCGTTCGACATTGACTACGAAGGCGATACTGAAATCGCCTCGTACGGCATGCCGCTGCCACCGCCCCTGCAGGAGAAGAGCGACTTCGAAACAACCATCAAGTATCCGAACGTCGTGACGCTCGGGTACGGCATCCGCGTTTCGCAGAACGTGCGCGTCGGCGCCGACGTGGAATGGCTCGATTTCTCGCGCAACGACAGGATGACCCTCGATCTCGGCATAAACACGCTGTTGATCGGGCCCGGCGCCATTGTGCTGAACGACTGGGAAGACATCTGGACCGCGGGTGTCGCCGGCGCATGGAAGGTTGGCGAGAACGTCGAACTCCGCGCGAGCTACAGGTATCTGCCCACGCCGATCCCTGACGACACCTATGCCCCCAGCTACCCGGACAACGACCGGCACATCGTGGCGGCGGGGATAGGGCTCAAACAGGGCCCGCACTCGCTTGACATGGCGGTCGCACACAATTTCATCGACAAACGCGAAATCGAAATCGGCCTCGGGAATCCCAACTCGCCGCCGGGCAGCTACGAATACGCTTCTCTAATCGGAAGCGCTGCCTACCGGTTCGAGTTCTGAGAGTCCCGCGGACAGAGGGAGAGATGGGGAGCAACAACGGGTTCGGCAGGCCGCTGTTCTACAGCTTCTCAGGGGAACTGGACGAAATCGCCCACCTGTTCCCCAGTGAGCGCCTGGCGACTCTCGCAGCCATCTCTCTCGCTCGCGGCGCGGATGCCCTCGTACTCGACCGGTCGAACTTCACGGATCTGACCCGTTTCGGGGCCGGGTTCATGCGCCGGCTCGGAGACATGTCCTTCGACGAGAAGGATGACGGGTACATGCAGGTCGTGCGCGGCGAGGCCGACGCCATCCTGTCCGGGAAACCGGACATTCTGTTCGTCAACCTGTGGCAGGGAACCGGGTTCAAGTTCTCAGCCGACCTCGCCCGCCTCCTGCGCGGACTTGCGCCGGACCTGCCGGTTTACGGGATCGGCCAGAAGGTGGACTGGTTCACCGGCCATATCCTCGAGCTCGCCGGCGACGCGTTCGACGGGCTTGTCGCCGGGCTGGGCTACGGCGCGGTCCGCCGCCTGCTCGCCGGCGACGCGCCGGAGTCCGTCCCCGGCCTGATCCGCCGCAACAAGGGCGTGGTGGTCAGCGACCAACCGCCGCTGACGAACGTGGACGACTTCCCCGCCCCCGCGTACTCCGAAGATGTCTACCGCCACATAGACCGCAAAGTGCCGATCTACGAGCTCTCCCTGTCGAACCAGGCGTGTCCGAACCGCTGCGTCTACTGCGTGCGCCCGGAGAATTACGGACGCCGCCTCCTGAAGCGCGATGTGGCGGGCGTGGTTCGCGAAGCCGTCCACATGTTCGAGCGCGGCATAACGCACTTCAGGGTGATTGATTCCACCCCGCCGCGACGCGCCCTTACGGAACTTGCCCGGGGACTGATCGATGCCGGACTTGAGGGAAAGATCGCGCTCTGCGGCTTCTCGCGCGCCGATGTCGCCGGTTGTGAGGATTTCACGCTGCTCAGGAAGGCCGGTTTCGTGTCGCTCTTCTTCGGCATAGAAGCGCTGGACGATGAACGCCTGCTCGCCCTGCGCAAGGGAATCACCTTCGACCAGGTCCGTTCCACGCTCGAGAGAGTGCACTCGGCCGGAATACGAACGGTCGGAAGCCTGATATTCCCCACGCCGGGCGAGACGCAGGAGACAATGGACAACACACTCGAACGCCTCGCGATGCTGCGGCCGGTGCTCGACTCGGCGCTCGTGCTGGCTTCGGGAGTCTATCCGCCCACCGAGTGGGGCCGGCACCCGGAGAAATTCGGGATACGGCTGGCCCCCGACTACGTCCGCCAGGGCATCATATACCCGGTCAAGTATCTCGTGCCCATGCGGCACTGGCACCCGCTCCCCTACAGCTATGAACTGATGGGCAAACCCGCCCGGGATGTGAAGTTCACGGACATTGTCGGGACCCTCGAACGCTTCGTGGAGAAGATACGGAAGGACATGGGCTATCCCGGAGTTCCCGACTACTACTACCTGATAGCCCACCTCCTCGGCCGGGACCCTGCGGAAACAACCGGCGCGATCGTGAAATGCATAGTGGAACGCAATTACGCCGGGCTGGACGCGATGTTCGGCAAAGCCCCGGCCGGGAAAGGATGAGAACGCCATGAGCCGTTTCGCGGTCGTTACCGGCGCATCCTCCGGCATAGGCGAAGCCATCGCACTGGAACTTGCCGGCGCCGGATGGATCGTTATCGGAACCGTGCGCAAGCCGGAAGACGGGGCAAGGCTGGCCGCCGCGCTCGGGAAGTCATTTCACCCGGTCAGGATGGACGTGACGGCAGCGGATACCATCGCCTCCGCCGCCGGGGAGACCGCCGCGATCTGCGGCGCTTCCGGCTTGTCCGCCCTCGTAAACAACGCCGGCATCGCTGTTGCCGGCCCGCTGCTCCTGGTCCCGGAAGAGGCGCTTCGACAGCAGATGGAAGTCAACTTCTTCGGCGTCATGGCAGTCACGCGCGCCTTCTTTCCTCTGCTTCGAAAAGGACTGGCGGCCGGCGGAACGCCGAGAATAGTCAACATGAGCTCCGTCAGCGGCCGGATCGCCTCCCCGTTCCTCGGCGCGTACGCATCGTCGAAGTTCGCGCTGGAGGCAATGTCGGACTCCCTGCGCCGGGAGGTGGCGCCGTACGGGGTGGAAGTCACCTTGATAGAACCCGGCAGGATCGCCACGCCGATCTGGGGCAAGTCCACCGACATCACACCTTACGCCGGCTCCGACTACGCCGACGCACTCGGGCGCATGAAGGACTACGCGCTCCGGGACCCCGGCATGCCGGCGCAGCGCGTTTCGAGGGCCGTCCGCCGGGCGCTGGAGGCGCGGCGGGCGCCGACGCGCATCGCGGTGGTGGACCGGCCTTTCCTGCACTGGCGCATCCCGCGCCTTCTGTCGGACCGGCAGTTGGACAGGATATACGCAAGGAAACTGGCGCTTGACCGGCCCTTTCCGCCCCCGCAGGAACGGGGGATTGATGACCGTTGATCGCCCGATGAGGATATGCGATAGTCGCGGTCGGGGATTCGCTATCGGGGGGACCGTCGCAAAAGCATGAACCTGCTGCCCAACTGCGTTGCATACTCGCAGGACCCGGCGCTTGCGCAGAGGATCAAGGGCTACCTTCACGAAGACGCCCATGTCCAACTCGTCGAAGAGCCCTCGCGTCTGGAATCCGTCCTGCAACAGTACGAGCCCACGGTCCTCTTCCTGGACCTCCGCGCGGAGGAATGGCGGCCTCTCCTGCGCCGCATACGCGAGTCTCTGCCGACGGTGCTTGTCGTGGCGGCAGGCATGCCCGGCAGCGAACCAATGCGCGAAATAGACGCCTTCGACGTGTACGCGGTCGAAGACGTGGAGATGGATCGCCTGCGCCTTCTCTCCGTCTTCCGTCGCGCGAACGACTTCCTCCGCCTTCTTCAGGAAAACGTCGTCTTGAGGAAGGACTCCCTGCGCAGGGGGGCCGACCGGCAGGATCAGGGAATTCCGTCACAGTCTCTGCCCCTGCCTCCGCACCAGTTCTCCCAGGCATTCCGCAACTTCAGCAGCGTGGACGCCATGCTCGAACGCCTTGTCGAGGGCATCGTGAGCTGGGCGCGGGTCGCTCGCGCCGGCATCTTTTCAATCGCGCGCGGACGCGATTCCTACAGACTCCGCGCCGGCATACGCTGCCTGGATTCACTCCGCGACCTGGACGTGACAGCCCCCGATCCGCTTGTCAGATGGATGAAGATGAACGCGCACGTCATCTCCCGCACCACGCTGAACCACGTCGAGGATCCGTCCGACCGCATCATGCTCGAACGCTCCCTCGACACCCTCGGCGCGGAAGTGATCGTTCCGCTGCACGGGCGCAACCAGATAATCGGCTGGCTGTTCGTCGGCCGGCATGTGACCGGCCGCCCGTTCATGCAGACGGACCTGGAAAACCTCCTGATGCTTTCCGAACACGTTTCCAACACGCTCGAGAACGCGCTGCTTTACGAGGAGGTCGCGCTCCAGAAGACGCTGGCGGAGACGCTCATCCATTCACTGCCGGCCGGAATCGTGGCGGCCAGCGCCGACGGAACGATCCGGTGGTTCAACTCAACGGCCGAGGAGATACTGGGCGTGCAGGCGGACACGGTCCTGAACCGCCCGCTGAAGAACGGGCTGGACGGGCAGCTCGCCGGGCTCCTCGTCGCCTCGCTTCGCGGCGATGCGCAGGATGAACCGGCCGAATGGGTAACGCCGCGCACGCGCCGGTCCGTCTCGCTCGTCGTGCGAAGGCTGGAGGCCGATTCGCAGTGCCTCGGCGCGGTGCTGATCATACGCGACATGACCCGCGAAAAGCTTCTGCGCGAAAAGCAGGAGGAACTGGAGCGTTCGGCTTTCTGGACCGAGCTCTCCGCCGCGATGTCCCACGAGATACGCAATCCGCTCGTCGCGATCAGCACGTTTGCCCAGCTTCTTCCCGAACGCTACTCCGACGAGGAATTCCGGGAGCAGTTCCGCGATCTTGTCACCCGCGAAATCGGCCGCCTCAACACGATGATGGACCAGATCAACGCTTTCGCGAACCCGCGCAAGCTCGACTTCAAGCCGGTGAACCCGCCTGCGGTTCTTCGCCAGGCCGCACGCATCGCCCGCCAGCGAGCCGGGAACGACTGCGAAGTTGTCGTCTCCGCTGACGAGAGCATCCCGCCTGTCCACGCCGACGAGGCGGACCTCACAGAGTGCTTCGGCCACATCGTCACAAACGCGATGGAGGCCGTGAAGAACGCGCCCTCCCCGTCCATCCACATAACCATCGTCTGCGAACGTGGACCTGACTCGGTCTCCCGCTGCTGCAAGGTGCATGTCCAGGACAACGGCACGGGCATACCGGCCCACATACGCGACAACGTGTATTCCCCCTTCTGCACCACCAAGGCGCGCGGCATCGGCCTCGGCCTGCCGCTGGCGAAACGCTCCATCGCCGACCACGGCGGCGAAATAAGCATCTCAACCGGGCCGAAAGGCACAACCGTTTCCACATCACTTCCCGCGGCAACCGCGGCGTCAGTTCAGACAAATGGCGAACAAGCAGCGCATATTGGTCGTAGATGACGAACTCGGTCCGCGCGAGTCTCTGAAGGCCATCTTCTCCGGCCGCTACGAAGTCGCAGCGGCAGCCGACGCGAATGAGGCGCTGCGGATCCTCACTGCCAGCGCTTTCGACCTGGTCATGCTGGATGTGATCCTGCCTGGAAAAGACGGCGTCACGCTGCTGAAGGAGATCCGGGATATGTACCCGCGCATGCCGGTGATCATGGTCAGCGCATCCACCTCGGTCCGCCCGGTCGTGGAGGCCATGCGCTTCGGGGCGTTCGACTACGTGTCGAAGCCTTTTGACGTCGCCGAGCTGCTCCATACCGCCGAACGCGCCATCCAGGGAGGCGTTCTCGGCCGGCGTCTCGAGGTCCTAGAGTCCGACGTGGAAAGGGAGTTTCCCGTCGGCAACATCGTCGGCTCCGCGCCTTCCTTCCAGGCTGCGCTGTCGGACCTGCGCAAGGCCGCTGTCTCTGACGCCACAGTCCTGATCCACGGCGAGAGCGGAACCGGCAAGGAACTTGCCGCGCGCATGCTTCACTCCCTCAGCCCGCGCTCGTCGGAACCTTTCGTGCCTGTGCATTGCGCCGCGCTGCCGGAGACCCTGATGGAAAGCGAGCTCTTCGGCCATGAACGGGGAGCGTTCACGGGCGCGGATCGCCGGAAGCCGGGCCGGTTCGATCTCGCCGGATCCGGAACGCTGTTCTTCGACGAGGTGGGCGAAATGTCGCTCACAACGCAGGTCAAACTCCTGCGCGTGCTGCAGGAACGCGAGTTCATGCGCGTCGGCGGAACGCAGGTCATCAAGACCAACGCCAGAATCGTCGCAGCCACGTCACGGAACCTGCGCGAGGAGGCGGAGGAAGGGAAATTCCGCCAGGACCTTTTCTACAGGTTGAGCGTCGTGCCCGTCCGGCTCCCGCCGCTGAGGGAAAGAAGACCGGACATCCCGCTGCTCACCGGCTACTTCGTCGGAATGTTCGGGCAGAACCTGGATGCGCCGGCAGCCGAGTTCAGCCCGGCCGCAATGTCGCTGATGGAGAACTACGCCTGGCCCGGAAACGTGCGCGAACTCCGCAATATCGTGGAGAGAATGATCGTGCTTCATGGACGGGAGCAGGTGATCCTGCCGGACCATCTGCCCGCCGAGTTCCACGGCGGAGCGCTGCCCACGGCCGAACCGAAAGGCAAATTCGAAGAGCAGGTGAATGCGTACGAGCGCGCGCTGATCGAGGAGGCGCTGGCGAAGACCGACGGGGTGCAGA
>Ga0194125_10000597_pt1 | contig 60388 bp, 47 predicted proteins | sample TA2KigC250mmetaG_FD_148626 | JGI IMG/M metagenome (GOLD analysis project Ga0194125, IMG submission 148626) | Freshwater microbial communities from Lake Tanganyika, Tanzania - TA2015034 Kigoma Deep Cast 250m | ecosystem: Environmental > Aquatic > Freshwater > Lake | place: Tanzania: Lake...
ATACTGACAGTAATCAAGTCGAGTAACGTTTCCCATGTTTACCTCCATATCTGTATTATTCTACTTCTTTTAGATGCTTTTGTCTATCGTTTTGTTTATATTTGCGTAAGTCCTATAAGATTGCCTCAAGCGCATTTCATCGTGCGCTTTGATAGTTAAATCAGCGATGTATGCTTTCATATCGTTAATATCACTTCTAATCAATGAAATGTCATTTCGCAACTGTTCTAAAGTGCGACGGGCGCTGGCTTTGTCATAACCTTTCTTTTTGGCGTAGTATGAAGTTATCAGCCATATCAAACCCAACGTGATAATTATCAAGCTGCTGCATAAAATAATAAAAAGGGCAAGGAAAATACTCGCTACATGAGACATTGTAAGTTCTCCTCTCTAAGCACGGTTGAGGCATTTTTAACATGAGCCAAAATCTTTAATAACCTATGGCGAGCCACTAAACAAAAAGCACTTCCGCCGCTTTTTCTAACATCTGAACACCGCGAATTTCTGTATTGAACAGTGGGACAATGCCGCGAACCATTCCAGCGAAAGAAGTCTCAATTTCTCTCATATACCCCTCTTGCATAGCGATGCGGTTTTTTACAAATTCCGCAACATTATCTCCTATGTTTTCCTTCTGTATTAATTCGTTTACCAGGACGCCGCCGATGGGAATGCCAAAATCCTCGAACCAGGCGATAAACCTTTTTATAACTGCGATAGGCAACGCTTCGGGCAAGGTGACGAAGAAAAAGGAACTTTTTTCCGCATCGGTGAGGAGTTCTTTGGCATGGTTCATTCTATCGCGAAATTGTAGCAGATATTCGAGCAATGGGTCTTTTTCTTCCTTTTTACTGTAAGAAAGGAGTTTTCGCAATGACTGAGATTCTTCGCGGCTTTTTAGCATCTTGTTTACCCAAAGAGAGTAAACTTTTGACATGCCCAACAATCGTCGGGCATTGGCAGTCGGGGCGGTATCGAATACATAAACATCATATTCGTTCTTGAACATCAAGTCAATCATATTCTCAAACATCGCCGACTCTTCGAAAGCAGGGTTCATCGTTGCAGATTCGACAAAATCTTCCGCTTTCGTTGTAATGTCAGTGAATTTGAGAAACCAATTTATCTTTTCCCGAATCTCTTCTTTAGAATGCTCTATGGTTTCGGAGGTATCAATTTCGTAAGCATAAAAATTTTCAACCTCATTTACTTGCGTTTGCGCGCCGAATACGTTTTGGCCTAACAAAGAAGTCAGGCTATGCACAGGATTCGTGCTCGCTAACAATGTCCGCTTACCTTGCTTAGCAAACCACAATGCCGTCGTGCCAGCCATTGTCGTTTTACCAACGCCACCCTTACCGCCGAAAAAAATATACTTTAAATTAGAATGTTCTTCGATAAATTGTCGCATACTTTTATCTATCATTTTTGCTCCTTAGAAACCGAGTTTCTCGGAGAAACTCGGTTTCTCTCCGCATGGTTTACGCTACCGCCGAAACGTTAGCACGATAACCCAATTTGAACAGATATTCATAGCAATCATCCCATGAAAGCCCGAAAACCTGAACATCAGCCAATCCAAGCGCTGCGATTATATCACGGATAACGTCAAAATTTTCCTCGCTGATTTCTCCTTCCATCATACCATCTTCTGCCCAGTTCACCAATTCCTGTAACGTCATTTTCCGGTTCAGGTAATCCAATATTTTCTGAACTAAAATTTGCTTCGTAATTATTTGCATTTGCATTCACCTCTGGATATTCTGATTTAACAAACCGAGTTATTGAAGACGACGGATGACAGTTATAGGACGGCTGACATGCTCGGCCTTCTCAACAGGTGCATCGAAATTCCAATGGTTCCACCAGCCGATAAATTCAAATTTCCCTGACTTCTCCAAAAGCAGAAGAAATTCTTGCGGGAAAACCACTCTTGAAACCTCAACACTTTCCAGACGCACTTTCTTGCCGTTGTCTAAAACATCCATCGAACACTTGTACTTACCTATCTGAGCTACCCGGTCTATCACTGCCTCCCTCAAGTATTCGACAAAGATTTTCACTTCACCTCTCTCAATTGTCCAACTATAGTAATCACGGGATGGTTCATCCCACTGGAAACAGATGTACCAGTCAAGAAAATATAGACCGCCTGGATTCAAGGCGTTGGCTACAGCGGCGAAATGTGACAATAGGTCATCAGTGGTTATTGAATACAAGGAGCTAATCATCGTATAGACAAAATCGACAGGCGTTTCCAAGGAAAAATAGCGCATATCGGCTTTTATGTATTAGGCAACAAGATGTTGCAGTTCCCTTGGGGTAATGGGGCCTTGGGGCACTGGGGCATTGGAGCACTGGGGCATTGCTCCAATGCTCCAGTGCTCCAGCGCTCCAATGCTCCAATCGTCGGAGGTTTTACTGCAACATGTTTCTGCTTAATACAGCATATCGGCTTTTATGAACGTTGCTGGAATTCCGAGTACCTCAGCCTTGTGTTGAGCGTAGGCCAGCATACCTTCGTTTATATCAATGCCGATGTACTCGTACCCACGCCGTGCCAATTCCTCCAAATGCGGGCTGTTGCCAGACGCCAACTCTAAAACTCGTCGAACAGGAATCTTCGAATATCGGCGAAAGCATTCTTCAAAGACATCAACCTCTTTTCTGATGTCTCAATAAGAGAAGGCGATGTCATAATATTCTGGGATACTGTATAAGTCTTTTACAGGCGCCATATAAAACTCCTTTGAATTAGACATTTTTGATTAAACTTTAATCCTAAAATTCCGAAATCCGAATTTCGTTCACCCAAACATAGCTTCAGCCACTTTCTCAATCATCTCAAGCCCCGTAATGTCTCTTTCAAATTCTGGTATCCTCGCTAAAACCCCATTTCCAAAAAGCTCATCAATCTTTTGGAGATATTTATCCTGCATTTCAAGGCGATTGTGTAGATATTGAGGAATATCTTGTTGCAGCAATTCTACAGGTAATACGCGGTTAACAATATATCCCAAAATCGGGACCTGGAATCGCGCGAACATCTCTGCCGCTTTTTGCGTGTCCAACAGAATCATCTCTTCAGGGACAAGCACAAAAAAGAAAGCGGTTTTTTGTTTGTCAGTCAGAATTTGGGAAGCAGTATTGATGCGATATTTGATGTATTGCAGTTCTTTTAGTATTAAATCTTCCTCAGATTCTTTCTCCCGCTTCATCACAGAGGCGGCGCGAGAATATTCCTGCATCTGCTCCCGCAAACCGGTAATTTTATCAATCCATTCGTCATAAACGCTCGCCATGCTCAGATAGTAGAGCGCATGTCCAAGCGGAACCAGGTCGTAGATGTAGTAATCATAGCCACCGGCGACGACAATATCTACAACTTCATCAAAAATAGCGCTTTCTTCCATTGCCGGCTCAGCGGCAGCGGCTTGAATGTAATCTTCAATCTCATCAGGAATCTTATCCATGCCGTACATATCAAGTATTTTCTGGCGAATTTCTTGTTGATATTCCTTAATTCTTTGGTCTGCGTCTATCTCCTGCGCAAACAACCCCGGTATAATTTCCACAGGTCCCTTGCCAAAAATATCCCGCTGGAAAATATCCGTCAGAGAAGCCTGCGGGTCAACGGAGAAAACTAACACTTTATATCCCTGCCTGGCGAGATAATATGCAGTAGCGGCAGAAAAGGTAGTCTTACCCAATCCTCCCTTGCCGCCGAACATGATATAGGAATATTTGCTTACAATGTTGGTTAGATTATTAGACATTTTAGTTTCCTTCTTTGATAATTCGGAATTTGACCACGAAAAAAAGGCCACGAAGGTCACACGAAAAAACAGTTTCGCGTTTTTCGCTTAATTTCGCGGCTTTCGCGGTCACATTCCGCAATCCAAATTCCGATTAAGCCAAAGCATCCGTCAAATCCTTTTCCCTCAACATCCGACGCTTCCAGCCTGAAATCTGTGGCACGGCGAAGGGAAGCAACCGCAAGGAATAATATGGAGGCAGAATTGGCACACCTAAAAGGTCGCCCATCGTAATCAGGATAAACAGATGTTCCATGCTTGCGCGAGTTTTGAGCGCATATCGCGTCATGTCATGTCCAGCCATGCCATATATAAATTCTTTGGTCGCTTTCTTAAGCCGTTGCAGTAAATTACGTTTTTCTTCTTCTGACATATTTGACCTCACTTGTATAGATTATAATAAATGGCAAGGGGGCAATTAGCCCTTTAACCCATGCGTATCAACTTAAGGGTTTTCATCGATTCCCCTCCCTTGACGGGAGGGGCTAGGGGAGGGTGAGGGGTGGGGTGCCCTGTATTCACCCCCACCTAGCCTCCCCCGTCAAGGGGGAGGAATTGTGTAATTCTTACAAAATGGGTCTTAAGTTGATACATATGGGGCAATTAGCCCTTTAACCATCTTGCCCTTTTGCCACCTTGCCCCTTTACCCCTTTCGATGTCTCAAAAAAGCATGTACACCGTCGTAGGCGAGGATAAACGCCGCAATTATCAGTATTATCGCTAATATGCCTGCAATGATATTGCCAATGGCTATATTTAGTTCCGCTCCTCCTACATCTTTGAACGCTTTGTAAGATGTATATATCAACGCGGCGATTGTGGTAATGTACATAAAAATGGCAGGTATTGAAGTCCAGGCTGAAGCCTTTTTAAGCTTAACTAACCAGATGGTGATAAGCATTAGAGCGAGGGATGCCATTAACTGATTTGAGCCGCCGAATAGCACCCAGATGCGTTGCCAGTAACCTGTCCAAATTAAGATTACCGACACGATTACGGCTACTATCGAACCAACATGGACATTGCGCATAAGCGGCACTCTATCGCCTATAAATTCTGCACTGGCTACCCGCATGAAACGCAAAACCAGCCACATCACGGTTAGAGCCATGACGCAGAGAAAGACACCAGCGTAAGCAGTGCCAAAGCTCATTGGAATCCCGATTTTGTTCAAGAAAGTTCCCATGCCGCTGGAGAAGACATTGCCCCAACCTTTTGACAGTGCCGCTTTATAATTGGCGAAACTGTGATGCGCGGCGGCGGCTATTATCAAGGCGATAACCGCCAAAATCATTTCAGCGAACATCGCGCCTCCGGTCACTGACAAAGCATCAGTTTCTTTCTCCAACTGTCTGGAGGTTCCTGAACTGGAGACGAGGCTATGCCAACCTGAAATTGCACCGCAGGCGACAGTTACAAAGAGAATTGGCCAAAGGGGGCCTATTCCAATTGACCAGGTGGTTAAGGCGGGGAAATCCTCAAAATTCGGATGCCAGATTATGATACCTAACGCGGTGCCAATGATGCCTAAAGCCACAATCCAGAAAGCGACGAAATTAACTGGTTGAGCGAAACGCCATATTGGCATAACAGCGCCTAAGTAGCAGAGAAACATAATCACGATAGTCCAGATGAATTGCGCCTGAGTCACACTGCCGAAGAGTTTACGCGATACTTCACCGCCATTGATTACCGTGAAAATTTTCGCCATAAATGGGAGTGTGGCCAGGTATATCCCACCGAAACTTATAATAACGGTAACAACAGACGTTAGTATAATGTCTCGTCTCCATTTATAAATCATCTGCCCGGCTAATATGCCCGCTAAACACATGACGATAACCCCCAATGGCGTCTGTGGATTGGACATTTGCCCCGCGACGATACTGCCAAAAGCTCCCATAATTAGCAAAAGATAACAATATATGAAAATCAGCAAGATGCTTCTTGCGCGCGGCGATACCAATTGATAGCTTAAACCGCCGAAGCTCTGACCTTCGTTTCTCATAGAAGCCATTGCGCTGCTGTAATCATGCACCCAACCGATGAAAAGCGTGCCTAAAAATAGCCACAGCAAGGCCGGCAGCCAACCCCATTGCGCCGCGATGATAGCACCGATAATTGGTCCTAACGCGGCAATGGATTTGAATTGATATCCGAAAAGTACATTGCGACTTGTAGGCGTAAAATCTACGCCGTCCATGTACATCCTCGCCGGCGTAGCTTTATTCGGGTCAGCTTTAATGACCGATTTATCAATTCGCCTGGCGTAAATAAGATAGCCGAGAAACGCTACCAAAACTCCCAGCACTAATATAACTAAAGAGTTCATTCTTAACTCCTCTTTGTTTCTTTTGATGGAACTTTGCCAATTTTCACCAGAATTCTGACAATAATTATAACAGTTTTTCATCCTCATTTCAACAAAAATCTATCAGATTGAGACATTCCCCATGTTGGTGTTGAAAGTTGTGGGCTATGTAACGCAAACTGTTCGCTTCGCTCACCAACGACTTCGTCTTATGGTTAGTTTGCGCCTTCCCGTAACACAATCTAACAGATTGTGTTATGTATGGGGAATTTCTGAGATTATAAATTTTTCTCGACATCTAAAGGATAATATGGTACATTTATTCTCTCAAATTGTAAAATTGATTTTTGCAGGAGAAAGAGATATGGAAATTATCAAACCCAGAATTCTAAAAGGCACGCGCGATTTTATGCCACATCAAATGATTTACCGTGATTTTGTGATAAGCAAACTCAAAGCTGTCTTTGAAAAATATGGCTACGAGCCACTGGCAACGCCGGCGATAGAATACTTTGATGTTCTGAGCGGAAAATATGGCGAAGAAGTTGAAATGCTGCTATATCGGTTAGTATACAGGGATGGAAAGACTATCGCTTTGAGATACGACTTGACAGTACCGCTTTCTCGTGTGGTCGCCATGAATCCCGATATAGTCAAGCCAATATTCAAAAGGTATCAAATTCAACCCGTTTGGCGAGCGGAGAAACCGCAGAAAGGAAGATATCGTGAGTTCACGCAGTGTGACGTAGATGCAGTAGGAAGCAATTCAATTTTAGTAGATGCCGAAATTATCGCAATTATCAATGAAATGATGGTCAACCTTGGCTTTCAAAATTTTGAAATCAAGATAAATAATCGCAAAATTCTTGATGGCATCACAGAATATGCTGGCGTGAGCGACAGTAACAAGATTGTCTGTCGTTGCATCGACAAATTAGAGAAAATCGGCGTTGAGGGAGTAAAAAGTGAATTAGAGGAAAATGCGATTCCCTCAGACGCTATTGATAAAATATTCACCATTCTTGATATTACAGGAGACATCGGAAGTGGGAAGTCGGAAGTGGGAAGTCGGAAGTTAAATACAATCGAAGGGAAATTGACGGAGTCTAAAAAAGCGCTCCAGGGCATCGACGAATTGCGGCAGATTAATGATGCGTTGAAATGCCTCGGCGTGCCCGATGACAACTACAGTTTTGATCTTTGTCTCGCTCGTGGTCTGGATTACTACACCGGTCCCATCTTTGAAGTCGTTGTCAAAGAAGCAGGCATTGGCAGTGTAGTCGGCGGCGGGAGATGGGATACGTTGATTGGGCAATTTACTGGGAAGGACACTCCTGCTGTAGGAACTTCCTTCGGACTGGAGAGACTCATCGATGCAATGGAGATGCTTTCGTTGTTACCGCCTATCCAGACCAAAATTCAAGCCTTGGTAGCGCCCTTCAACCGCGATTTAACTATGCAGGCGCTTGCTTACGTCAGTCAATTGCGAGCAGCAGATATCAATGCTGAAATCTACTTTGAGCCAGATTCAATGCGCGATACGATGGGATACGCTAATCGAAAGGTCATACCGATAGTTGTCATAGTCGCGCCGGATGAGTTGGCAGAAGGCAAAGTTGCAATACGAAATATGCAAACGAAGCAACAGGAAAAAGTCGAGATAGTAAATTTTGTTAATCGGGTGCGAGAAATGCTCGTGGATTTACAAAAATAGGTTGGCAAACTTGTCCAAATACGTTATAAGAAGATAACAGTCCTATATATTTGGAGGTTATTGTATGAACGATTTCGCACCACTACGAGTTGCCATTGTTGGATGTGGGAATATCTCTGGTGGCTACGGGAATAGCCTGAAAACCAAACCAGAAAAAGTCAAGATTGTTGGGGCTTTCGATGTAGATGGCGAGCGCGCCAGGGCTTTCTCTCAGCGATACGGCGGCGGCGTCTATAAGAGTTTAGAATCGCTTTTGAGCGACCCGGAAGTTGAAGCTGTCATTAACCTTACATCGCATCACGCTCATGCGGAAGTTTCTGCCGCTGCGCTTTCGGCGCGGAAACACGTTCACAGCGAGAAGCCGCTTGCAGGCACACGGGCAGATGGACAACGTCTGCTCAAACTTGCCCGTGAGCGTGGCGTCCGGTTGAGCTGTTCTCCTTTCACCTTTCTTGGAGAAGCCCAGCAGACGGCGTGGAAGGCGCTTCGAGAGGATGTAATCGGCAAAGTGCTGATAGCTTATGCTGAAATGAACTGGGCGCGGATTGAGTCATGGCATCCTAATCCGGAGGGATTTTATCAAGTCGGAGTAGGTCCTATGCTCGATGTCGGGGTGTACGCGCTTACAGTGTTGACTACGATATTGGGGCCTGTGCGCCGGGTATTGGGAGTCGCAGATATTTTGCTTCCTGAAAGGACTTTCTATCAGGGGCCACGAAAGGGAGAGAAATGCCGCGTCACAACGCCCGACCAGATTACTGGTTTTCTCACCTTTGCCTCAAGCGCTAAGGCTCGATTGACGGCGAGTTTCCTTGGCTACAGCCGTCAGGGAGGCATCGAGTTTCATGGTGAAAAGGGAACGCTTATTCTCTCCTCATCACACGATTTCAACGCGCAGGTGGAAACGCGCACCGTGGAGAAGGGTGTGTGGGAACCGGTGCCCTATGTAGTAGAGCCTTTCCGAGGAGTTGAATGGGGACGAGCTATGTTCGAACTTGCGGATTCGCTTCGCACCGGCGCGCCTCAACGAGTTACCGGCGAACAGGCTTACCACGTGCTTGACATCTGCCTTTCGATTCTTGATTCAGCGGAACAGGAACGTCCTGTCGAAGTCGCTTCTTCGTTCACACCGCCGCCTCCTTCAGACATTGCGGCTTGAGGCGCTGGTCGGAAATCGACAAAGAGACATAAAGACGGAGCATCTTTGTTTGGTATGCTCTGATACATTCGCTCTTTGCAAAATGAACTTGACTTCATGGCAAATTTTTGGTATACTTATAAAACACGCGGACATATTGATTGCAAAAGGAGGAGGGGAGATGCATGTGGGAGTATCTGGAAATTCTTGAAAACATCCCAAAGGAACTGAGAGAGCCGGTGGCAAGGTTGGCCGATAGTTTAGAGAACCGGCTGCGCTCAGAGTTTAGCGTCACCCGGCTGGATTTTGAACGGCTGGAGCAGGCGGTTACTGAGCTGGCTCAAGCGCAAAAGCGCACGGAAGAGCGCGTGGAGGAATTAGCGCAAGCCCAGAAACGCACAGAGCAGAGGGTTGAGGAACTGGCTCAAGCCCAAAAGCGCACAGAGGAACGGTTGGATCGATTGGAAGCAGCGGTTGAGGAATTGGCACAGGCACAAAAACGTACAGAGGAGCGGCTGGATCGATTGGAAGCAGTGGTTGAGGAACTTGTCCAGGCCCAGAAACGCACCGAAGAGCGGCTGAATCGATTGGAGATAGTGGTTGAGGAACTGGCCCAAGCCCAGAAACGCACCGAAGAGCGGATAGACAAGTTCGAACGCACTTTTGAATCGAAGATTGGTGGATTGGGCGCGAGATGGGGAATAAGCACGGAAGCCGCGTTTCGCAACGCTATGCGAGGCATTTTGAAAGACCTGGGATTTCAGGTCCAGCGATACCTGAAGTTTGATAAGGACGGCAAAGTTTTCGACCAGCCTGACCAGGTTGAGTTGGATGTTATCATCAAAAATGGCACTCTGATATTGATTGAAATCACATCCTCGGTGAACAAAGGGGATGTCACTCTCTTTCAGAGGAAAATCCGCTTTTATGAGGAACAAGAGGGAAAAACGGCTGATAGAAAGTTGATTGTTTCTCCTTTCGTAGACCCCCCGGCGATGGATAAAGCCGCCAACTTAGGAATGGAAGTTTTTACGGATATTAATTCAGTGCAGTAGAAGTGAACTATTTTCTGGAATCGACTAATGAAAATTTTTTTCAAGAGTATGTGTGAAAAGGCGTAATGCGTAAAACGTAAAACGTAAAAACTTCACGTATTACGTTTTACGTTTCACGTTTTCTTGAATACCGTTTATCGTCGATATTCTACCTCACGCACCTGACCATCTGTTAGACCTATTTCACCAAATAGCGCGCGTGCAAATTCCTGCTCAATGAACCACATATCTCCTGAGACCCAGTAGTGTCCTGGCGGCAAGTGATTTGCCGAGAATCGTCCTTCCACGTCAGTTTTGAGCTTTTTACCCCACGCGAACGCAACGCCTGGTTCCGTTGGCTGAGTCGCTGTCTCATCAAATGGCGAACGCAAAGTTAGAGTTACCTCCTGTTCGGCAAACGGTTCGTCCTGGTCCCAAAGCTGTCCTTTCAGTGTCGCGCCTTGTGTGAGGCGAATCGGCGGAAGCGTTGAACCAGTGTCATCCAATGAAATTACCTGCGGCGCATATTCGCCGTGTTCGATGTAGAGAAAATGCCCTGTCTCTCCGACATCTGAGAGGACAAATCGCCCATCTGAAAGCGATTGAGTATGCGTGTGGCCCAAAGTATAGCGCTGGAAATACGGTTCTACTTTCCAGAGGGGATTGTCCCGGCTGAATCTTACCAACCTCGCGCCGGCGACGGGGTTGCCAGTGTCCGTGTCAACTATCTGTCCAGGTACAGTGCGCGCGCGTTGAAGCTTCACGACGAAATCCTCCGGTTGCATCCCGCGTTGATGCGTCACGTCTGTGAAAAAAGCAGGCACATAACCGTCGGCGAGAATTTGAACGTGTGAAATTGCTCCATCCGGCGCATCAGACCCAACGAATATGCCTTCAGGCGAATCAAAGACGCGTCCTAATTCGACGTCGTCTGAACTCAATGGTAGGCCTCTACCACCGGCTGATTCAGATGGTAGAAATCGTATGGTAAATCGTTGAATTGGCATGCCGTTGCTTGCGTCTATCACGGTTCCTGTCAAATGCGCAGCAGGTAAAAGCGTGAACGTATTCAACTGACCTGGCGTCGCCGGCTGTTCCTCCAGCCGCTCATAGCCATCCGCCAACACGGTAACTTCTACGTCGCCTGTAGGTAAATCTGTCAGCGTAAATTCGCCGGTTGCATCTGTACGCACCACCTGTGGACTCAATACATCCGGTTTTTCGGGGACAGTGCGGAACAGCCTCCAACCTTTCCACATTGGCCATCCAGCGGCTGCGCTAACGACAGGTTTGCTGTTTTCATCCACTACTCGCCCGCGCAATTCGTTTCCAACCGCTAATTGAAAATCGAAACCGTTTACTTCACCCGATTGTGGCAATTCGATGTCGCGCCACTGAGGCGCATATCCATCGGCAGCGCCGACGAGAAAACGTATTTCGCCGAGCGGATGGTTCAGCGGTGTCTGCAATTCATAAACTCCGTTCGCATCTGAATAGGCGTCGCCAGCAATGCGTTGAACCCTCATTCTTATCGGGAAAATACGCTCGGCTGGCACTCCCGGTGGAAGCCTCGGCCCGCCTCCTGCTGAAACGCGCGCTCCGGCAATCGCCTTTCCATCTATATCGCGCACAACCCCGCGCACTGTAACATACGTCATGTCCTCCTCCTGGGGAGTGAGCGCAAACTCACCCGATTGTCGTCGTTTCCCCATCGATACATCGCCAAGTTCGACGCTACCACCATGGGTCAACTTTACTACCTTAGTGATTTGCTTGAAATCTGGATGACTAATCCATAACACCTGCTCGCTAAGTTTGAGGGAAAGCCCGTGGAACGTAAATCGTCCGTCTGCATCGCTTTGCACCTCAAACGGTACTGAACTATACATACTGACGCGAATTGTTGCCCCGGCGACAGGTTTGCCTTCGCTATCCACTATGCGACCTGAAGCCGTCACCCCAGGCGCTAAAGTGACATCAAAATCTTTGTAGGTTTTGGGGCGAGCAGCGTCGAGATATCGCAGTTCTATCGCGTAATCGCTATGGCGAAACCATATATATTCACCGCCTTCATCCCACTCTGACATCGCAATACGGTAACGTCCATCTGAATCTGTACGCACGGCCGGCGTCTTCTTTTGCCAACGCAGTACTTCTGCATTTGCCAATGGCTGTCCGGTCTCCAATGAAATCACCCTGCCGCTGACGACGACTTCCCCGCCAGCGCCCTGTCCTTTAGCGGACTTATGGTCATCATCCGCTTTCACAATTGCTTGCACCGTGTAAGTCGATTCGGATGGCGCGGGTTGACTTAAACCAGTCTGTGCCGAGGGTTCAACGATATCGATTGGCACGACGCTAAATCGCTCCGCTATTCGTTGCGTCGGCCTCTGCTGGCGTTGGCTGCTATGCTGTAAAAGCCCCAGGCCAACAGCTAACAGCGCCAGTAACGTCGCGCCAATTGGGCCAAACCACGTTGGTTCAATGCGCGCCTGCGGCGTAAATTCATCTGGGCGCAGGCGGCGCAACACATCAAAGGTAAATGAGCGATGAATGGGTTGTGTCTGAATTTCTGTTTGCATTGTTGTTAGCTCCTCTCTTAGATGTTGCTTTGCACGATGAAGGCGCATTTTAACTGCGCTCATTGATGTGCCGATATACTCGGCGATTTCGCGAATAGATAATCCGCTGACATAATAGAGCGTTACGACAAGTCTTTCTCCCTCGGCCAACGTGTTTACGGCATCGCGGACAGATTCGCGGGTGGATTTGTCTGCATATACATTCATCGAAAGCGCAGCCAATTCGCCATCCGCTTCGCTCAAGGGCATGTTCTCTTCCATACGACGGCGATTTTTCCGTAGCCAGGAACGTGCGCAATTGGCGGTAATCGTATACAACCAACCCGCAAAATTCTCGCACTGCTTCAGTGTTGGCAACGCGCGATAAGCCTTGATAAACGCTTCCTGTGCAATATCCTGCGCATCGTGGTAGTTTCCTACCTTCCGAAATGCGAGGGCGCAAACGGCGGATTTGTACTTATCCACTAAAAAACCGAAAGCGCGGTCATCGCCCTCCAAAGTGCGTTGGATTAATTTGGCATCTTCTTGTGACATGCGTATATCCTCCAAAAGAACCTTTCAAAAATAAAGACGCCTGAAGAGAGGAAAAAGTCACAAACAGAATGAAAAAATCTAACTTTTGAGAAATGGCAAAACGGCAAGGGGGCAAAATGGCAGGAGGGCTAATTAGCCTCTTTGCAATAGTATGCTATTAGTCTAATCCTTCTATTTCCATTTGAAATCTTTGAGTAGTTTCAACCTGTTCAGTTTTCTTAAAACTCATATTTGTCAGAGTTTGCGGATATTCTATTTTGGGGCTTTGAAGCAGCTCTTCAACAGTACGGATTTGAATCTTAGGGTATTTTTGCCCCCATCGCTCATAGTAACCTGCTCTGACAGCTTCCGTAACCATTGGTTCCGTTGGATTCTCAAGGGTTATGAAGACGCCGATAATTGCCTTCTGATTTGCAACGACAGTTTTCAATTCTCGAATGTCTCTAACTGAAACCTTTCCATTTTTAACTTGCACGACAATCTTTTGAGTAATCTTTTTTTTAGGTTTGTCTGGGTCAGCGTCTTGAAAATATATAACGCCATCTACGCCTTCATCCGCGCCTTTCTTTTGCTCTTGAACTGGACGGGCTTTAATCAGACTAAGCACCCACCATTGGAATTGATACCGGTCTTGTTGGGCTAAGGCTCTGGCGCTGGCAACATCGACGGGCTCTCCGATTACTGTATATTTCACATCGTCACCAAGACGATGTTTTATCACAGCGATGGCTAAATGGGTTATATCAATGCCTATCCAGTGGCGTTTGAGGTGTTGAGCGACTGCTATCGTAGTCCCACAACCTGTGAATGCGTCAAGCACAATTTCGCCTTCGCTGCTACCGGCTTTGATAATACGTTCTAATAGGGCTTCGGATTTCTGTGTTGGATAACCTAATTTCTCAGGGTCAGTAGGACTGGTAATTTTTTTGATATCATTCCACCAATCTGTGACTGGTGTTCCAAGAGGGTTGAGTTGGGAATACTTACCTTTTACTTGAGTGCGTCCTCTTTGTAAAGTTCCTTCTGTGTATGGTCGGTATTGCGCATTATACGTATAATCATCCGTTTTAGTATATCTGAAAATAATATCATGTTTTCTGGGAAAATCTTTTTTAGGAATGCCACCGCCGCTATAACACCAAACAATCTCATTGCGAAAATTCTTAATCCCAAACATTTGGTCAAGCACAACTTTGAGATAATGCGAAGCTGTTGAGTCACAATGCAGATAAAAACTACCCGTCGGTTTTAGCACTCGATGCAATTCAATCAAGCGAGGCGTCATCATAGTTAGATAAGCCATCATATCCATTTCGCCAAGAAAACTACGGAAGCTCTTGATACCTTCAACAATCTTAGGTGGTGCTGTGTCAATTATCTCTGAATACGTTTGTTCGGTCTGTTCTGTCCAATGCCAGGTATCATCAAAAGCTCGGATTTGCGCTTGTGATGATGTTCCGTTAGGCTCTGAGAAAATAATATTGTATGCCTGGTTGCTATTAAATGGCGGGTCAATGTAGATTAAGTCAACGCTCTCGTCGTCAATATATTTCCGCAGAATATCCAAATTATCTCCATAATACAAAACATTGGTATTCATTTGTTTCTCCTAACCTGAAGGATGATACCACTGATGACGGACGCGGACATTTTGTACTGAGCTTGTCCGCGTCCGTCCATAAGTTCCGTGGTATCATCCTTACGCATTACGTCATTACGCGGCAGGCATGTTTCAAATTCCCGGAAAAATATGTTTACACTTTGGATGAACGGCTGGAAGGCGGGGAACGGAAGAAAAGGGGGAAAAGTTCCTTTCCTTCCGTTCCTTCCCTTCCCCGCTTTCCCGCGTTCACAGAGTGTAAAGAGATTTTGGAAACATGCCATAAAATTTAACAATTAGGGTTCGGAAAGTCAAGGAAAAATCCTTCTGCCTTCTATTTTATAACCGCCATTCGGCGAATATCTTTGAAATCTCCCGCCTGAATTGAGTAGAAATAGATTCCACTGGATACTTTTTCACCCGCGTCGTTTAGACCATCCCAGTGGGCGGCTTTATCTTTGGTGATGTAGATACCCGCATTTTTATTGCCCAAAGAAAGAGTGCGGATATGTTGACCGGTGGGGTTGTATATCCGAATCACAACCTCCGCGTTTTGCGCAAGCTTATACGGTATCCAGGCCTCCGGGTTCGATGGGTTGGGATAACTAAAGCCCAAATAATTTTCATAACCTGCGGGTTGTACAAAAGGCATTTGACCAGCAAATATATTGGTAAAGGATTTTTCCATTTCACCGATATCGCTTATAGCCAAACTTAGACTACTATCCAGCGGAGCGGCGTTTAAAGTTGCGATAGCATCAGGCAACGACATCCCGGACATTAGAGCAATAACTATGTTTGGAAATAAATTCTCTAAAATCAATTCATTAATCTTTGATACAGGTGGTTGAAATTCCTCGCCAACTTCTGGAGTAAAACCAAAAACTTTATTCTTTGTAATCTGCTCTCCATAAAACCAGTCATCAGAACTGCCATTGGTAATATAGATAGCGCCTGAGGCGGGATTTCCATGTTCATAACCATTGCGTGACACTGCGACTTCAGCCATGGAAACAAAGGTACTATGGTCAGGAGTATTTTCGAGGATATAGCCCCAAGGGTAAAGAAAAAGGTTGCCATAGCTATGGTAAGAGAGTGAAAGGACAAAATTATGTTCCTCTACCAAATCCCGAATGGCTTGAGTTTCTGGTTCTGAAAATGGCCCTGTGCCGCGATATGTTTCCGACCAGGTCACTGGACTGGAACCGCTATTGTCATAACCCCACATATAACCGTAGTTGCGGTTCAAATCAACGCCGAAAGAACCATCGCCGTTATCGCGCCGATTTTTGCGCCAGTAGCTATCCACTGTAAAGACATAATCGTGTCCATCGGGGTTAACATCCGGAACCAACCAGATTTGACGATTGTCCACGAGATAGGTCATCAGTTTACTTCTGCCATAATTACTTAGCAGGAAATCCATCCAGTACAACACGATTTCAGGAGTGATAATCTCCCGGGCGTGATGTAATCCCATGTAAAGCACTTCTGGTTCATCCTCTTGCTCTGTCACATTATCCGAGATTTTCAGCGCCCAGATGTCCCTATCAGCTATGCCCTCGGTTTTTTCCCAACTATCACCAATATCATAAAGTTTCGCAAGGTCAGGGTATTTTTGCGCCGCGGTTTTCATAGCGGCAACTGTTTGCTCATAGCTATGAAAATTATCAAAATATCCCTGTGCCCTTAAATTTGCTGAATAAGCGTCTATATCATCGACCAAAATTTTGATACGGTATCCTTGTGATTCAATCTTTCTCAATTCCTCTGTTGTGACAACAGCCTCTAATTTCCCTCTCCTATAGGCTCCAGCGCCTAAATCAGGGTAAATCTGCAGAAGTTGTCTGATTTGAGTTTCGCTTTTTCCGCGCAAATCAATTTCTATAACTTTCTTTTGACCGGCATTTGAAAAAGCGACTATCGTCATGAAAAATAAAAAAAATGTTGTTAAAAAGATAATTCGTATTATCTTCTTCTGTGCCAAACCGCGGCGAAATATTGCAACTTCACTTCCTGCGTCGTTCCTTTTCTTTTCAAACATTATATTCTCCTTATATGTTATGCTTTAATAAGATGCAAAAAGATGCAAGATTCATCTTACAGTAATTTTACAATTGGAAAATCTATCTTATTAAGTTTAACATATTTTTCGAACCTATGCACTAAGCAAGTTTCAAAAAATTATTTGGACCTCAAAAAATTCTTTACAAGTCATATAGATTTATGTACACTATTCAGTATGACCGATAAAACAATTTCTGTCCGCAAAACTATTCGCGGGTTAAAAATTTTCAGAGCCTTGACATTATTACCCACGGTTCGCTAATTTTGGGAGTTAAAATGGAAATTGCCTTTCCTCCTCTTGGGTTGGGATGATAGAATATAGATGAGGTCGCCAGAACCTGCTTTTGGGCTTGTTGTCGCCCTTGAAGCGGTCTAGCTGCCCATTCATCCCAAATCGACGAGGTGGCAACATGCTTTCTTGTGACGACATTATTGTTTCACAAGATACGTACCGCGAGCCAGCTTCTGAAATCCAGCGCGAGCGGCTTGATGATATTCCGCTGTTATTAGGATTGTCATTTTTACTTTTCCGTTCTTCTCTTCCTGAAAGCTATGAATTATTGAAACAATTCAAGTTTAAATACATATTTTTTGCCATTGCCTTAAATGGCATTGATTGGCTCGTGGGTGGCTTACGAATTTGGGTTCTTTCTGGTGCGGTTCATAAGGAGTTGAAATTTTCATCGTCTTTCAAAGTGTATTAGGCAACAAGATGTTGCAGTTCCCTTGGGGTAATGGGGCCTTGGGGCACTGGGGCATTGGAGCACTGGGGAATTGCTCCAATGCTCCAGTTCTCCAGCGCTCCAATGCTCCAATCGTCGGAGGTTTTACTGCAACATGTTTCTGCTTAATACAGAATTTTATACATCGGGTTGAAATCAACAATGCAACTTTTACCTTCCTTTCAAGAACAACCATTTTAATTTTTGGTGCTATATTTTTCCTTTTTTTGCTTTCTCTTATTAAACCATCGGCCTTTGAGAATGGTATCAGGCGGCTGTTGGATTTCCTCTCTCCCATCAAACGTTTTCTTGAACGCAGAGGATGGTTAGAATCTTTTCTGAAAGGTGTCAGAGAATATCATAACATTGTGGGATTCTATCTGAGAGAAGGCAAGATGGCATTTATCATAAGCACTCTGTTGACGGCGATTATCTATTTCAATAAATTTTCCATTGCTTATGTTGTCGTCCGTGGCATGGGTTTCAACCCGTCGTATGTGAATGTACTGTATATTCAGATGCTGTTGTTTTTGATTTTTTATTTCGCGCCCAGTCCGGGTGCATCTGGAGTAGCTGAAATGTCAGCGGCAACGTTTATGGGGTTGCTCATCCCCAAAAATTCCCAGGCGATATTTGTTGTCCTCTGGCGTACTTTTACGCTTTACCTTGGTATGGTAATCGGTGGCAGTATTTTTATGAAATATCTGCTGAAAAATGAAACTTCCAATTGACAGTGAGTAGTACACTGTAGCCGAATTCGCCAGAATTCGGGTATAAGGAAAGCCCGAACTTTGGCAAGTTCGGCTACAAAGCAGTTACATATTTTGCAACCTGAAGGTTTCGTGCTTTATGGTCAAAAAGAAATGTTATAAGGTGGGTTTTATTATGCGAAAATTTATTATTCGACCGTTTCAAATGATGTTGCTTTGCGCGTTGGTATGCGCATTTCCCGTGGAATTACAGGGACAGCTTGTTAGTTCTATACTGGATAGAACCGGCTTTGCGTTGTTGGTGGATGTATCAGATTACAGAGACGCCAATATTCCACCGTTGCGAGCAAAAAGCAACGAGGGGGATAAAATCAAGAACGCACTGCTTTCGGTTGGCGGGTTCCCTGAAGGACAGATTCAGTTCTTAGCGGGGGAAAAGGCCACGCGTGAGGGTATCACCGAAGCGTTAACCGCTATGGTAGAACGCGCCAAAACGCAAGCGAACGCGCATGTTCTCTTTTATCTCAAGTGCCGTGCGCTGAAGACGCCAGACCAAAACTATTTCTTGCCGTATAATGCGCGCGTAGGCGCCACTTCGACCTATATTGATTCTACTGAGTTGATGAACTGGTTCGCCCTTGTCCCGCTTAGAACGAAAGCATTAATCACCGCGGCGTGGGACGTGAAGGCCCAAGATGACATTGCCTTCTCCACCAAACTGGGTGACATACTGCGTGATAAAGAAGTCGATGCGGATGGCAATCGGAGTGTGACGTTAGCAGAGATAGAAACGAAAATACGCGACCTCGGTTTCCACGGCAATTACCCCGTCCGCATCGTCGGTGACGGCGCTACCGTGCTGATGCTTTTGCCGTCTCTTTTGGAGGTGAACTCGCAACCACCTGCGGCGGCCGTCTTCCTCGATGGGGTGGAAAAAGGGGTTACTCCCGCGCAAATTTTGAATCTGGCGCCGGGAACGCATAGGATTCATGTCCAGAAGGAACTTCATCTAAGGTCAGAGGAACGAACTGTTGAGATAGCGCAGGAGCGCGGTCAGCGAGTGGTCTTGCCGCCCTATCAACTAAAGCCAATCAGGGTTTATGGCACAGCCTTTGACACCGAGAAGAAAGTAGTGGCGGGTGTGGAGGTGCGTATTATCGGCACTGGCTATCAGCACACTGTCGATAATGGGGGCAAGTTCAGCTTTGAGAATTGGCAAGCTTACGGGCTGCTGGAACTGGGAAAAACCTACGCGGTGGTCGCGCAAAGTTCTGATGGCCTGTATTCAGGCAGTACGTCTTGCACTTTCAGTGGGACGGCGGATATTCGCCTGGAAATTCCGTTGACACCAATACACTGGATTAACATGGCGGCACAACAACTGAGGGCTGGGGACCGCGCTGGCGCTATGGCAATTTTCGATGCCAAGCTTCAATCGCCGAAAGGGAAAGAAGATAGTCTCATTAAGCCTGGAGCGTTGAACGATGTAACGCCAGAACTTGCCCTGGCATTCCTGACTCATCTGGAAAGCAAGCTGCAAACGGAACCTAATAATCTACAATGGCGCGTGGTGGCAGCTCGCTTAACCGAACTCACCGGCAATGTTGCCGCAGCTAAGCGCCATTGGCAAGAAATCAAGACTAAAGCAAGTGAGGAAAGCAGCGAATATAAACAGGCTGTTGCTCGGCTCAAAGAACTCGAACCCAATCGCCGCGGTTGGATTCTTTTGCTGGTGGCAGGCGGAGTGGTTGTGCTTGGCGCTGTCGGATTCTATTTCATAATCCGGAGACGCTTACGCGAGTTTCAGGAAATTCCGAACCCCTACATCGCCGGCAAACCTATCAGTGAACGAGAGATGTTTTTTGGTCGAGAGGATGTGTTTAATTTTATCAAAGACAAATTCAGCCGCAGCGCCAAGGACATCACTATCGTTCTACACGGTGGACGGCGCACCGGTAAGACTTCGATTCTGTATCAGATTGCCAATGGACGCTTGGGCGCCGACTTTGTGCCAGTGTTCATCGATATGCAGGAGATGGCGGGAGTGGATGCCCATGATTTCTTCCGGCTCATCGCTCAAAAGGTCAGCGAAGCACACAAAAAGGCGGTTGCACTGTCGGAAGCCGACAGCACACGGTTGGATGAGTTGTACCGACGTTTGGAGGACAAAAGTGGTTCAGCCTATCAGAGTTTCAACAATTTTTTGACTCACGTTGCATCCACACTCGAAGGCAAGTATATAATCTTCTTGATTGATGAATACGAAATCCTCGAGCGGAAGGTTAATGATGGCGACTTGACCGCTGAAATCTTCACGTATCTGCGACATCTAATGCAAAATATGGCTAATTTGGCGTTCATCTTTGCCGGTTCCAGTGATTTTGCCAAAAGGCAACGCCAAGAATGGGCCTTGATGTTCAATATGGCTCAACCTAAAGAAGTGAGTTTTTTAAGTAGAGATGACGCCGTAGCGCTGATTACAGAACCAGTAAAGGACTTGGTGCGCTATGACCAAAAGGCGGTGGATAGAGTTTGGCGCTTGACCGCGGGACAACCGTTTTTCACTCAGGTTATCTGTCTTCAAATTATCGAAGCGCTAAATTTAAAACAAAAAAAACGGGTGACCTTAGAAGAGGTGGCGGAATCCTGTCACGATATTGTCGAAAATGCACCTTATCATTTTGCCTATATCTGGGGTGAGTTGACGGCTGAAGAAAAGATTATGGTCTCCCTGCTTGCCGAGGTCCTCACCGCTGAAATGGCTTATGCTTCCGTTGATGACATCGCTTCAAGATTGTCGCATTATGACCTCAGATACAGCCGTGCGGACATCAGTAAAACCCTGGCGCGATTGCTGGAGAAACATCTAATTGAGAAAAAACTCGACACCCAAGCCGAAGCCTATCGCTTTCGGATGGATTTGACGCGCGCCTGGATTCAAGCCGAACACCCCACCTGGGGAGTTATAAAGGAGGTGCAGAACCATGAATAATCCATACACCAATCGCGGTGCCATCAAAAATCCCCACGAGTTTTATGGTCGAGAACGAGAGATTAGGCGGATTTATTCGCGGCTTTCATCCAGCCATCCACAGTGCATTTCCATCATCGGCGACCGCAAAATCGGCAAATCGTCTCTGCTGTATTTTATAAGCCATGAGGATATCCGCAAGCAATGGCTCAAAGACGCAGAATCCTATCTGTTTTTGTTAATCGACCTGCAAGAGTGGACTGGTGAGGTTTCGTTTTCGACTTTTTTCCAGTTCCTCTTCAAAACGCTGGTAGCCAAATTCCCGACTGTCGCCGAATTTGCGACTTCAGCTACCGAAGCCGAATGCTATGAGACCTTCAAAAAGATAGTGTCGCATATTGAGAAGCAAGGACTCAAGTTCATCTTGTTGTTCGATGAGTTTGGCGCAATTGCCGGAAGCGCACACTTCGACCCCGACTTTTTCTCGTTCCTCCGTTCTATCGCCAACAACCACGAATGCGCGTACATCACTACTTCGCGGTTGAAGCTACAGAAATTATGCCACAACACTGATATTTCCGAGTCGCCGTTCTTCAATATTTTCACCCCGGTACCGTTGGGACCGTTTGATAGAGATGAAGCCCGCGCTCTCATTTTTACGCCCTCTAAACAGGTTGGCGTTCCCTTCGATGAACGCGACGCCGAGTTCGTCCTGTCCGTTGCCGGATACCATCCTCTGTTTATTCAGATGGCATGTGCAGCCCTATTCGACCATAAGATTCGCGCTGACGAAGCCGCCCGCAAAACAGACTTTGAATTGGTCAAGGCGGATTTCCTGGTGGAAGCGACCGAACAGTTTGAACAAATCTGGCAAGACGCGGATGAAAGTGAACAGCAGGTATTGAGTCAAATCGCGCGAAGCGGAAATCTAACCGGCCAGCAGCGCTACCTTGTCCGCGAACTCCAACGCAAAGGATATCTGACGGATGACAACCCTCCAGTTCCCTTCTCCCAAGTGTTTGCAGAATTTATCCTGGCGAAGCCTCCGGATGCCGACTTCACCCCTGGCCCTCCCCCTACTTACCCCCCGGCGACGGGTGGGACAAAGAGAGGGGAGATGCCCGGTCAACCGACGAAACGGACTTCCTTTCTGAGCCGTATTAGGGGACTTTTCAAAAGCGGTAAGTAGGAAAGCCCAAATTATCTCATGGGGAATTTCTGTTTCTGGAAAATGTCCTTGACATTAGGATGATAAAATTATATATTAAAATATCAATCTGTTGAACATTGTTTTTGTTTTTGTCTAAATGGTACACGATTCAATCATTGTTTTTTGTAGCGACTGCATTATGGCATTCCCAAAATTGAAAAAATGAAAAATCTAACCCACTTTGACGACGAGGGACATTCGCGCATGGTGGATGTCACGCAAAAGGCGGCAACTCTTCGGGAAGCTATTGCTAACGGATGTGTGTATGCAAAGCCAGAAACTATTCATCTGATTTCTCAACGCCGCATGGCGAAGGGCGATGTGCTGGAAGTTGCAAGATTAGCGGGAATTATGGCGGCGAAAAAAACGGGTGAATTAATTCCTCTCTGCCATCCACTAACGCTTACTTCCATCGAACTTCAACTATCAATTGACCAGGAGAACAACAAAATCGATATCGAAGCGCGCGTTGTGACCATCGGCCGAACAGGCGTTGAGATGGAAGCGCTCACGGCGGTATCTGTCGCCGGGTTGACCGTCTATGATATGTGCAAAGCTGTTGACCGTGAAATGATAATTTCAGACATCAAATTGTTGAGAAAATCCGGCGGCAAAAGTGGTACGTTTATCCGAGGAGATACATAAATACATAGAAACCGAGTTTTTGAGAAAAACTCGGTTTCTGAAGGGAGAAAACAATGGCTGATGTTGTAACTGAACTTGATAAAAAGAGAGAGCCATCTTTCGATAAATTCCAATCCGCCTATAAAGAGGTTACCGGGCATAATATAAATTGGAATGATATACCTGAAAGTCTCCAAAAATCTTTTCTTGATTCCAGGCCATTGAGCGGCCTGGAATTTATTAAACTTCCTAAAGACTTTGGAGTTGCATATCTTGTAGCACACAATGCGCCTGATGATGTCATTCTGGAAGAGATTAAGAAAAAACTCGCTTTCTATGAGCGTAAATATGGTTTATCCACAAAAGATTTTTATCGCAACTATCATAATAGTGAGGCTATATTCGCTGGCAGCCAGGAGCAGGTTCTTGATTTTCTCTTGTGGCACGGTGATTATAGAAGATATTTGGAGTTGACCAATGGCAGTAGATGATTATCTGATATGGGAACGGGTTGTTTATCTTGTTGAGCAAAGGTATGAGCAATTGGGTATAGAGTGGTATACAGATTATTATGATGTTATAAGAACCAAGCGTTTGTCAACCAAGCGGCTGCAATTCGCAGGCAATACCAGTGTTATGCTGTATGAAGAATACGATATTGTCGAATATAAGCTAAAGATTTTCCATTATTGTTATACCTTCTGCGATTCGGATGGGAAAGAAATATTTCGGGCTGATAACAGCGAACATCATAATGTATCTACTACACCTCATCATATCCACGACTTCCGATTTGGAGACGAGAAAATAAAACCCTTTCATAGGCAAGAGTTGGATAACCCTGACATTACGGAATTTTTTGCACATATACGTGGAGAACGCCGATAGCTAATGTCTTTATTTACTTTTTTCCTCTTATTTCTTTTGATGAAACTTTTCTTTCTTAAAGAAAAGTTTGGTTACTTTTTCCGTTTTAACAACTGATGAGTGATAATTGATAAATTCACGTTTCACTAATCACTTATCACTCATCACGTTTCACGTTTCACTTATGATACCCATAAAAGATACAATACCTTCACGAACATATCCGATAGTTACCATCAGTTTAATTGCGGTGAATAGCGTCCTGTTCTTGTATGAAATTTCTTTAGGGCCAAACCTTGGCGAGTTTATTTCCGACTATAGTGTAATTCCAGCCAAGTATTTTCGCCTCGCTGTGGTGGATAAATGGAACCTTGTCGATAGATTTTTGCCCCTATTCACGTCCATATTTCTGCATGGTGGCTGGTTCCATCTCATCGGGAACATGATATATCTATGGGTCTTTGGCGACAATATGGAAGATATGATGGGCCATATTAAATATTTTGTCTTTTATCTTCTATGCGGACTTGGCGCCGGCTATGCGCATCTCTATACTAACGTAAGTTCCTCTATGCCGACAATTGGCGCCAGTGGCGCCATTGCAGGAGTGATGGGAGCATATTTTGTCCTCTTTCCGCGTTCGAAAGTATGGACCCTGTTTCCGATTTTCTTTTTTGTCCAGATTGTACAAATTCCAGCCTTTGCACTTTTAGGATTCTGGTTTTTGATGCAATTCTTTATGGGGTTTTTCTCTCTGGGAATAAGTCCAGCTTTGGGGGGGGGAGTGGCATGGTGGGCGCATATCGGGGGCTTTGCATGTGGGGCTTTATTAGTGTTCGTTTTCAAAAAGAGAATTTGTGTGCGTTGTGCTCATTAACTGCTTTTACAGTAAGAGCATTGACGAGTACAAGGCACACGACAAAGAAAACCCATAGACGATACAGACCATTATTGGCCGTATTGGAGGTAATACCTTACGTCTCGATTCGTCTCGCTCTCTTGGAAATGTAAAACGTGAAGTTCGATGCTTGGATACAATAAATTCCCTTCTTGTCTCAATTTCTATCACTTTCTCGTACTATACCAAGGTCCCGGAATACTCTATTTCTAATTGTTTCTCCATCACAATCGATTAAATGGCACATTTCAATAAATTCTTCACTGTTGATAAATAACGCCGCGCTATAACCTCCAACGCGACCATATTTCAATTCTCGCTTGGCGTCAACGATAGCTTGTTTAATTATTGCGACAACGAGTCTAACATATCCAATGTCTATGTCCGCCATTTTTTCCCTCCAAAGAAGGTCCAAAAGAAACACTAAAGAATAAAGTAAAACAAATGTCAATATTTAGAACTTATAGAGATAATTTTTATCTGGCACGAAATGAATTTTTATAATATAATATTAGGCGCTGATTTTGTTAAGGAAGGTCTAAATATTATACCAAATAAATGTGAAAATGTAAAGTACATTGTGCAAAAACCAAACTTTTCTTTTTAACAGAACCGTTCCATCATAAGAAACACTGAGGAATTTCGATGCAAAAAGTAGAAATAAAATCCCGAAATCTTAAATAGGTAATTTTTGCCGTCCCAAAGAAAATTTTAAAAGGGAATATGGCATGTTTCAAATTTTCGCAAAAATTAGTTGACTGTACGTGAAGAGTGAAACGTGAAACGTGAAACGTGAGAAGGGAAAAATCACTCATCACGTTTCACGCATCACGTATCAAAATGTAACAACCCCCTACCCCCTTTGGTAAGGGGGACTATTTTCTGAAACATGCCAGGAAATAAGTAGAAATTATCGGAGGCTTATAGTGAAACGAAAAATTGTAACTATTGACGGTGGCGAAGCTACGTCTTACGTTGCCTATAGAATCAACGAAGTAATCGCTATTTATCCCATCACTCCATCCTCGGATATGGGAGAATGGGCGGACAGTTGGGCGGCTGCTGGCGAAAAAAATATTTGGGGTACTGTTCCAATTGTAACTGAAATGCAAAGTGAAGGTGGCGCTTCAGCCGCTATACATGGTGCTGTCCAGACCGGCGCATTGTCAACAACTTTTACCGCTTCACAAGGTTTACTGCTGATGATACCGAATATGTTTAAAATAGCGGGTGAATTAACTCCGACCGTTATTCATGTTTCTGCACGCACGATTGCAACACATGCTCTCTCTATATTTGGTGACCATAGTGATGTGATGTCTGTCCGCTCCACAGGTTTCGGTATGTTAGCTTCTAATTCTGTTCAAGAGGCAATGGATTTCGCCCTTATCTCCCAGGCCGCGTCTCTTGAAGCAAGAGTTCCATTTATACACTTCTTTGACGGCTTCCGCGTATCACATGAAGTAGAAAAAATCGAACAACTCACGATAGACGATATGCGCGCGATGATTGATGACGAACTTGTCAAAGCGCACCGCGAAAGGGCTCTTTCGCCCGACCACCCTGTTATTAGAGGGACCGCGCAAAATCCCGATGTATTTTTCCAGGCGCGGGAAACTATCAATCCCTATTACCTTGCCGGCGCGGATATAGTTCAAAAGACGATGGACAAATTCGAAGCAATCGTCGGACGTCGGTATGAGCTATTTCAATACGAGGGCGCACCCGACGCGGAGAGAATAATGGTGATGATGGGTTCAGGCGCAGAAGCAGCTTTTGAAGCCGTGGAATACTTGAAGGAGAGAGGTGAAAAAGTTGGGTTGGTAAAAGTGCGTTTGTATCGCCCGTTCTCAGTCGAGCATTTCATAAAGGCATTGCCTGAAACAACAAAAGCTATCGCCTGCCTGGATAGAACCAAAGAGCCTGGTGCATCAGGCGAACCGCTTTATAACGATGTCGTTACCGCGGTTAGCGAAGCGATGGCTGATGGTACTGCGCCGTTCAGCTTCCCCTCCTCCGGAGGGGTTAGGGGTGGGTTCCCAAAGATTATCGGCGGACGTTACGGTCTGTCGTGCAAAGAATTTACGCCGGCTATGGCAAAAGGCGTCTTTGACGAACTTAAAAAAGAGAAGCCCAAGAATCATTTTACCGTTGGCATTTACGACGATGTCACTCATACCAGCATCGAATATGATGAATCATTTACAACCGAAGCTGATGATGTAGTTCGAGCTAAATTCTACGGTCTTGGTTCTGATGGGACAGTTGGCGCTAATAAAAACTCCATAAAAATCATCGGCGAAGACACGGATAATTACGCCCAGGGATATTTTGTCTACGATTCCAAAAAGTCCGGCTCTCAAACAGTATCCCACTTGCGTTTTGGGCCCAGACCGATTCATTCCAGCTACCTCGTTAATAAGGCAAACTTCGTAGCCTGCCACCAAACCGTATTTTTAGAAAAATACGATATGTTATCCGACGCGGTTGAAGGCGCTACGTTCCTGCTTAACACGCAGAGCAGCCCAGATGAGGTATGGGATACCCTACCAAAGGAAGTTCAAGAACAACTTATTGAAAAGAAGATGAAGTTCTACGTCATAGATGCTTATAAGGTGGCGCAAGAAGTGGGCCTGGGTGTTAGAATCAACACCGTTATGCAAACCTGTTTCTTTGCGATTTCCAACGTGCTTCCCAAAGATGAGGCCATCGCAGCTATCAAGGCTTCGATTCAGAAAGAATACGGGAAAAAAGGCGAGCGTATTGTTAAGATGAACTTTGACGCGGTTGACAGAGCGCTGGATAATCTCCACGAAGTTAAAGTTCCGGATAAAGTTACCAGCAACATCGAAATGCAGCCGCCAGTGCCAGATGAGGCTCCTGATTTTGTGAAGGATGTAACCGGAATGATAATAGCTAAAAAGGGCGACCAACTTCCCGTTAGCGCCATGCCTATTGATGGTACATTCCCGACCGCAACTACTCAATGGGAAAAGAGAAATATTGCCCTTGAAATCCCTGCTTGGGACCCGGATGTCTGCATCCAGTGCGGTAAGTGTTCCATGATTTGTCCGCATGCGACAATCCGGATGAAGGTCTATGACGAAAAATCCTTAGAAAATGCGCCGAAGACTTTTAAATGGGCGAAAACGCGCGGCAGGGATTTTCCAGAAGGTTCTGTCTTCACCATACAGCTAGCGCCGGAAGATTGCGTCGGTTGTCGTTCCTGCGTCAATGTTTGTCCGGCAAAGAATAGGCAAGAGCCTGGCTTGAAAGCCATCAATATGCATCCTCAAGCGCCATTGCGTGAACAAGAACGAGAGAATTTCAACTTCTTCCTGAGTCTGCCTGATTATGACCGGAGTAAAGTAAGGATTAACACGGTGAGAGGTTCTCAATTGCTGAGACCACTTTTTGAGTTTTCAGGCGCATGCCCCGGTTGTGGTGAAACTCCTTATGTTAAATTACTCACCCAACTTTTTGGTGACCGTGCCATTATCGCAAACGCCACAGGTTGTTCTTCAATTTATGGTGGAAATTTGCCTACAACTCCTTATGCACAGAACGCAGAAGGACGTGGACCAACCTGGTCAAACTCGCTCTTTGAAGATTGCGCCGAATTCGCTTTTGGTATGCGGCTGGCTGTTGATAAAAACAATGAATCGGCGCGTGAAGCGCTACAGGAACTCGCGAGTGAAATTGGGGAAGCGTTAGTAAAAGAGATTCTTGAAGCCGACCAGAAAGAGGAAAGTGGAATTTACGACCAAAGAGAGCGAGTGGAAATCCTCAAAGAGAAGTTGAATTCCCTCTCTTCACCACAAGCTAAACGTTTATTAACTCTCGCTGATTATCTCGTTAAAAAGAGCGTCTGGGGTTTAGGCGGCGACGGTTGGGCTTACGACATCGGCTTTGGCGGACTCGACCATGTATTGGCTTCGGGACGCAATGTAAACCTTCTGGTTATGGACACTGAAGTCTATTCCAATACCGGTGGGCAAATGTCCAAAGCTACGCCGCGCGCTGCTGTGGCTAAATTTGCCGCGGGTGGCAAACCAACGCCCAAGAAAGATTTGGGTATGATGATAATGACGTATCGTAACGTCTATGTGGCGCAAGTTGCTATCGGTGCCAATGACCTACAGACATTGCGCGCCTTCCTTGAAGCCGAGGCTTATGACGGCCCCTCGCTAATCATTGCTTACAGCCACTGTATCAACCACGGTACTGACATGACGAAGGGCTTTCTCCACCAACAAGATGCCGTAGATAGCGGCCATTGGATACTGTACCGTTACAATCCTGACCTGATAAAAGAAGGTAAGAATCCACTGCAACTGGATTCTAAGGCGCCTAAGATTTCGATGGAAGAGTATGCCTATCAGGAAATCCGGTATAAAATGCTGACTTTGAGTAAACCGGAAGAGGCAAAACGGCTGCTTAAATTTGCTCAAGAAGATGCGAAAACCAGATGGCATATCTATGAGCAGTTGGCAAATATGGATTACAGTCAGATGGCTGAAGCCGCGGACTGATAATCAATTCAGCTTGGATGGAAGGGAAGGAAAGGAAGGAAATTTCCTTCTTGCCTTCCATCACTGTAAAAGTAGTTCTGCAAGCAATTAACAGGAGGCAAGGATGCAAGCAAAAGACTCACATTTGGGCCAAATAGTCCATTTAATTATCGTTCCCGGGCATGCAATCTATATCGGGTCCGACCGCAGTCAGGTATATTTCTCAGGAGAGAACAACTGGGTTGGTACATACGTGGGCTATCGCTACGAAGATGAAGTTCTCCTCTACATCGACCATATTCGGTGTGGCATAATTGAGGCGAACGAAGATTCATCGTCATTCCTCGTCTTCTCCGGAGGATATACGCGCAAGCCAGAACTGTTTCCCCAAGGTGTAAAGCCCATATCAGAAGCCAAAGGTTACTGGAATATTGCGGAGCAATGCGGATGGTTTAACTGCGACTCAGTCAAAGAACGAACGAAAACAGAAGAATATGCTCGGGATTCATACGAAAATATTCTTTTCAGTTGGTGTCTTTTTCGAAATACCACGGGTACCGAGCCGCGGAAAGTAACTGTCTGCGGTTTGACTTTCAAGAAACAGCGGTATGAGTACCATGCGGACGTAATTAGACGAGATCTGAAAGTGCAGTCTTTCAGATTCTGCTACATCGGTGTCAACAATCCTCCCGACTATGTATTGGATGGCGGATCAAGGTTGGGTGAAGCAGAGACAAAACGAGCTTTCGAACAGGACCCTCACGGGGAAGGAGAGTTCCTGAAAGGAAAACGCCTTGGACGTGACTATCTCGGAAAGGGTTGTCCCTATTTGGCCCCAGGGAAAAGAGAAGAAAAGAGAATAATTGCAGAGCAAAAGCATGCACCAGACAAGAAATAGCGGAATGAGCAGGTGACGAATAAACCTGAACTTTGGGGTGAAATAAATGGAACGAATTACTATTCAGATATCAGATAACGTAGTGCATAGCACAGCCCATGTGGCGACACAAAGCCAACAAAGTATCGAAGAAGTGTTATCCGATTGGCTGGATTATGTCGTTGATGAACTACCAGTGGACATGCTGTCTGATGATGATGTGCTGGCACTCACCGAACTACAGCTTACACATGAACAACAAGTAACCCTGAACGCTTTACTCACCAAAAACCGCGAGGGCATGCTCAATGTTGATGAACGTCATCAGCTTGATGAGATGATGCGTATTTATGAACATGGATTACTCCGCAAGGCGCAGGCATTGAGGGTTGCAGTCCAGCGTGGATTGTGCGAACCCTAATGTTCTGAGGATTTTCAATGATGCGCAACTGTCGAAGCACTTAACCTCAACAGCGAAATAGCTGTTGAAGTGCGTCGTAATTGGGCCTTAGCCGGCTGGCATCCGCCTGAAGAGTAAGTTGGTTATTAAATAATTGGACAAGGGATGTGTTCGCTTCGCAAACTACCTTTGCGCCACATCCCTCATTATTTTCAAGTTTGCCTGGAAGGTTTTTAAACTCAAGACCTATGCTTAAGCAAGTACAAATAGAAAACTACAAGAGTTTTGCTTCAACAAAAGTGGTTATTCAACCTTTTACTGTATTGGTTGGCCCCAACGGTGCAGGTAAGAGCAACTTTGTGGACGCGCTACGCTTCGTTAAGGATTGTTTAACCAACTCTTTAGCCCTTGCGGTGCAAAATCGTGGTGGAATAAAGTCGGTGCTTAGACGTTCAATAGAACATCAGACCGATTTTGGTTTCCGCTTGCTTATCGAACTTGACTCAGAAGATAGAGCAGACTTCTCCTTCGAGATAGCTACTAATAATTCAGGCGCCTTTTCGGTTAAGCGAGAGAAATGCATTGTTACAAAAGGGGAAAGCGAGTCGCATTGCTACGAAGTGGTGAATGGAACATTCAAGAAAGGAATTGAGGGAATTCGGCCCAAAATCAAACCGGACCACCTTGCGTTGACTGTAATCTCAGCAGTTGAGGAATTCAGCCCGGTCTATGATTTTCTCTCTTCCATGCAATTTTATTCTTTTGTACCAGATAGGATTCGGCAGTTGCAGGATAAAGACGCTGGTTTGGTGTTGAAACATGACGGCAGCAATGCCGCGGCGGTTCTGCGGGAAATCCAGGAGAATAAGCCAGATGACTATGAACGCCTAACAAGATTGCTTTCTCTTGTTGCGCCTTCGATAACAAAGGTGGAGTATACTTCTATTGGGCAGAAGGAAACTCTCAGTTTCAAACAGGATATGGGGGATACAACGCCGCTTTCTTTTGAGGCTATTTCCATGTCCGATGGGACGCTACGTGCGCTTTCAATCCTTCTTGCGGTGTATCAATCTTCTTCTCCTTCCCTTATCGCCATAGAGGAGCCCGAAGCTACCATCCACCCGGCTGCGCTGGAAATTCTGGTGGATATTCTCTTTTCCGGCGTGTATCAATCGCAAATCTTGCTTACTACCCATAGTCCTGAACTTCTGGATGACAAAGATATTTCTTTGGATAATCTTTTGGTAGTTTCATTGAATCAAGGCAAAACCGAAATCCGACCGATAGGAAAACTTTCCCGCAAGGCGTACATTTCGCATCTCGCTACTCTGGGAGAATTGCTTACGGCGGGAGAATTAGATATTGACGCACCACAACCAAACTTTTCTTCCAACTTTTTCTTTAAAAAAGAAAAAGTTGACAAAAAGAAATAATTGGAAGAGAAAAGTTCCATCATAAGAAACACTGAGGAATAAGATTTCCCGCAATCGCAAAGATAAGGCAACCTGAAATGATACCGTCAATTGTACCAATCGTCGAAGGACATTCTGAGGTGAAATCTGTTCCTGTATTAATGCGCCGCTTCCTTCAATTACACGGCATCTATGATGTGGTAATTGAAAAACCGATTCGAATCAAACGCCAACAAATCATCAAGGAAGGACAATTGGAAAGGGCGATTGCCCGTGCTCTCCTTCGCCCAAATTGTCGTGCTATTGTTATCATACTTGACGCTGATGATGATTGTCCCAAGGAACTTGCGCCTTCCTTGCTCAAGGGAGCTCAAAAAGTTTCTCCTTCTACCGTTGTTTCAGTTGTTCTCCCTAAGTCCGAGTTTGAATCCTGGTTTTTGGGCAGCATCGAATCTTTGCATGGCGTGCGCGGAATTTCGGATACTGCCACCTCGCCGTCCGATGTTGAAGCTTTAAGGGATGCTAAAGGACAGTTGACAAATATTATGGAGGGTAGACGCGTCTACATAGAGGTGGATGACCAACCCGCTTTTGCTGCTACGTTCGATTTTAAGCTGGCTTACGAGAATTGTCGTTCTTTTAGAAAATTCCAAAAAGATTTTGAGGCAATCATGGCAAGCCTCAGCGAAATGCATACAAAGGGGCGTTAAGATAAAAGCGTTACTCTTTCATCGCGTAGTGAAACATGAATCATACTGAATAGCAATGGAGACAACTTCCAATGGAAAAGAACATAAAAAAATCCATACTTTTTATCGGATTAACTTTCTCTTTAAGTTGGCTTATAGCAATTCTATTCTTCCTTTTGGGCGGCAAATGGAATAGACCAATCGCAATGGTTGTAGGCGTGGTTTATATGTTTGTCCCGATGACAGTTGCCATTATCGTCCAGAAATTTATTTACAAGGAACCTGTGAAGGAGCCATTGGGGATTTCATGGAAGCTCAATCGATGGTTTTTGGTAGCGTGGCTTCTGCCGCCAATTGTAGCTTTTGCTACCCTGGGAGTCAGCTTGTTTTTCCCTGGAATCGAATACTCCTCTGAAATGGCTGGGATGTTTGAGAGATTTCGACAATTGCTAACACCAGAGCAATTTAAAAAGATGGAAGAGCAAGCCGCTATTTTGCCGCTTCATCCATTCTGGATTGCATTGTTGCAGGGACTTGTTGCCGGCGTTACTATCAATGCGGTTGCCGGTTTTGGCGAAGAATTAGGTTGGAGAGGGTTACTCCAGAAGGAATTGGGTTTTCTTGGATTCTGGAAAGCGTCGGTGGTGATAGGCGTTGTCTGGGGAATATGGCACGCTCCCATTATTCTTCAAGGACACAACTATCCTCAACATCCCATCGCAGGTGTATTTATGATGACAGTCTTTTGTGTTCTTCTTGCGCCGATTTTCAGTTATGTAAGGGTTAAAGCGAAATCCGTCATCGCCGCCGCTGTCATTCACGGTTCGCTCAACGGCACGATTGGGCTGGCTATCATCGTGGTCAAAGGCGGAAATGACTTGATTATCGGCGGAACTGGATTAGCTGGTTTCATAATTCTTGCAGTGGTGAATTTGGGTATATTTGTTTACAAAGGAAGGCTAAAGGATGAAGGCTAAAGGTAGGAAGGAAATGGCAAGAAAGCTATCGCTTTATCCCTTTAACAACTCTTCCCGAATTATCGGGACAGTCTATGCCCCACAACCCCCCTACCCCCCTTTATTAAGGGGGATTAAGGGGGACTTTTCTTTCTTACCTAAAGAAAAGTTTGGTTTAAAATCTCAAATCAGGTAAACGGTATTATGGACAAAGAATTAATTATTGTTTTAGATTTTGGTTCTCAATACAGCCAACTTATTGCGCGGCGGATTCGTGAACAGCAAGTTTATTGTGAAATTCATCCGTATAATACATCCGCGGTTAAGTTGAAGGAAATGAATCCCAGAGGAATAGTTCTTTCAGGTGGTCCAGCGAGCGTATATTCTGAGGGCGCGCCGATCTGCGATGAAAGCATCTTGACAATGGGAATACCGGTTTTGGGAATATGTTACGGCATGCAGTTAATGGCTCATCTGCTTGGCGGCAAAGTTGACGCCTCGGCGCGTAGGGAATACGGGTTTGCGGAAATAACGATCGATGAACCGACGTTATTATTTCAGGGACTTGGCGATAAACTGAATGTTTGGATGAGCCATGGAGATAGAATAACATCTGTGCCGAGGGGTTCTCGCATAATCGCCCATAGCAATAATTCACCAATAGCAGCATTTGTTTGCCTTGTACTCGGCAATGCTACTATGGTAAACAGCCTGCTTTGTGCGTTGGACTCATCAAAGCAGGCAAGCAAATTCAGCGTTGACGAGCACAACGCACAAACAGATGAGCACAAGGCAAACGACATAGCTGATACAACAAGAAATCTCTACGGTTTACAATTTCACCCAGAGGTTGTTCATACCGCCGATGGGGGGAAAATTCTGGCAAATTTCGCGCAGAGAATTTGCGGATGTTCTGCATCCTGGACAATGCGTTCTTTCGTTGACGAAGTTATCATTAGTATCAGACAGAAGACGAAAGGGAAGAAAATACTGTGTGCCGTCAGCGGCGGCGTCGATTCTACTACTCTCGCCACATTGGTGAAAAAAGCGGTAGGCGATAATTTAGTCTGTGTTTTTGTGAACAATGGCTTATTGCGCCAAAATGAAGTGGAAGGCGTCATCAATAATTTTCGACGCTTAAAAATTGACTTGCATTATGTGAACGCTGAAGAACAATTTTTGAGCAGACTGGCGGGGATTACAGACCCAGAAGTCAAGCGTAAAATTATTGGTGAGCAATTTATCGCGGCGTTTGAAGCTGAGTTGGAAAAAATAGGAAAGATAGATTTTCTCGCTCAAGGCACGCTCTATCCTGATGTCATTGAAAGCGTATCCGTCAAGGGCCCGTCAGCAACTATTAAAACGCATCACAACGTCGGCGGACTTCCCGAAAGACTGCCATTTCAGTTAATTGAGCCTTTCAGGGAATTATTCAAGGACGAGGTCAGAGAAGTCGGCAGGGAATTATCAGTTCCAGAAGATATTTTGGGAAGACATCCATTTCCAGGTCCAGGCCTGGCAGTGCGGGTAATCGGTGAGATAACCCAGGAGCGGCTTGATATTTTACGGGAAGCCGATGCTATCTACATTGAGGAAATTAAAAAAGCTGGTCTATACGATGAAATCTGGCAGGCGTTTGCCGTTTTGTTACCAGTAAAAAGCGTCGGGGTGATGGGAGACGAGCGGACGTATGAAAATGTCATCGCCTTGCGAGCTGTCACCAGCACCGATGGAATGACCGCCGATTGGGCGCAAATTCCACACAATGTTTTGGGCATAATCGCAAATCGGATAATTAACGAAGTAAAAGGCGTTAATCGGGTGGTCTATGATATTAGCTCTAAGCCGCCGAGTACGATTGAATGGGAATGATTGGTAAAATGGAAATTTGGTAACTTGGTCAGGTGGTAATTTGGTAAGTACCAATTTACCCAATACCTAAGTAACCCTATTTTTGGATTCATCGTCTGAGTGGTATAATAACGACATTTTGTCTTATCAAATAAAAGGTTAGGGAAAAGGAAATGGTATTTTTGAAAGTGGATTTTCAAAAACGGATTTTGGCAGGAGTTATATTGCTCCTTGTCAGTTGTTTACCGTTGCAGGCATCGGAGCAAAAAACAAAAGAAGACAGCACGATGTTGCAGGAGAAAGCAATCAAAGTCTTCCTGGACATTCCAGAAATGGATAATGAGCATATCAAACGTGAAATACCTTTTGTCAATTACGTTCGCGATCGAAAACAAGCACAAGTTCATATTATGATGACCACCCAACCCACAGGAAGTGGTGGAACCGAATATTGCCTGTTTTTCATTGGGCAAGAAGAATTCACCGGAAAAAAAGCTACATTAATGTATTTTTCCAAGCAAGATGATACGGAGGAAGTTATTCGTAGCGGCATCGTCAAAGTATTAAAAGCAGGTCTAATGCCTTATGTCGCCCAAACGCCATTGCTTAAAGACATGGATATTTCTTACCGGAAAAAAGCTGCGCCAATGGATGTGATTGACAAATGGGATAGTTGGGTGTTCAATATCAATGCTGATAGCTGGTTTGATGGTGAAGAATCAAGGAGTTCTTATAGTCTATATGGCTCTATCTCCGCCGATAGAGTTACTCCAGAATGGAAAATCAGTACAGCTATAAGCACGGATTACAATAGAGAAAAGTTTGAATTTGAACAGAAGAGTTCAACTAAGGGTGAATCTGAAGGGAAAGAAAATTCGCTTAAGTATGAATTTGAGGATGTCCGAACATCACATCACTTTCATGGGATGATTGTCAAAAGCATCAATGAACACTGGTCAGTTGGAGGATATATTTCGGCAGATTCTTCCATTTATAGTAACACCAGGTTAGGAATTAATGTTGCTCCGGCATTGGAGTTTAATGTGTTTCCTTATTCTGAATCTACTCGTCGGGAGTTTCGTTTCCTGTATCGATTAGATTATCGAAACATTCAGTATGAAGAAGAAACTATCTATGATAAATTAAAGGAACAGTTACTCAATGAAAGCCTTGCTGCTACTGTTGAAATCAAAGAAAAATGGGGCTCAATCAGTACAACCTTATCCGGCTCTCATTATTTCCATGATTTTAGCAAAAACTATTTGAATCTTTCCAGTAATTTGAATATTCGATTGCTGGAGGGATTTTCCATTGATCTATTTGGTAGTGTATCAAGGATTCATGATCAATTAGGTTTACAAAAAGGAGATTTGTCACAAGAGGACATCCTTTTACGTCGCAGGCAACTCTCAACGCAATATAATTATTATGGCTCCATCGGTTTACGATATACTTTTGGTTCGATCTTTAGTAATGTTGTTAATCCTCGTTTCGGCGGCGGGGCTAAGAAGCTTCGGATACGGAAGTTCTGAAAGCCGCGAACTATAAGAAGCCGGATGGACGCTGAACGTTTAAATAGGCATGTTTCAAATCGCCGTGGAAATTTGTTGACAATCTTTTTTAAACGTAAAACGTAATGCGTAATAAGTAAGCTAACGGATAATACTTTCTTTTTAATCCGTTAGCAAAACATGTTGTTGAAACATGCCGAAATCCATGAAATCGGCGCTGCTCAATCGCCTGGAAATTTTTTGCGCGGCGTTGACTAAAGCCGAATCCCAGCGATTTGTGCTTGACATTATGCGGGATAAGTTGACTGCTGAAGGGGTAACGCGGGTCATAAACGGTACTTATCCAATTCCGGGATAACTTTCTCCAAGCCGAGTGAACTCAAAAGGTCGGCCTGGGGCCATCCGAACTCTAAGTCCCAGCCACGGGCAGTGTAGTATTCATCCAACAAGCGCGAAAAGCCGATTTCGTCAATGAAGGTGCCGTCAGCGCGACACGGCAGTTTGAAGTGCGGCGCAAGAACTTTTTCCTCCATCTTCCGTGAACGTCCGGCTTGAGCTAACATCACCCGCTCCAGTGTGAAGGCGCGTTCGCCTACCTTGTCCATTTCGGCGCGAGTCAACTCCACTCCAGTGACAGCGGCGAAAAGCCGCAGGTCGAGATTCAGGTCGCCTGTAATATCTTCAGCATCCTGCCACTCTGCGCGGCTCTCCATTGAACGCACAAGCTGGGGAAAAGCAAAGTCACAAAGGGGCAGCGAATCAAGCAGTATATGTTGATGCTGACTCCAAATCGCCACTGGCGCTTTATTTTCAAAGGTAGGTTCGAGTGCATCTGGATAACCCCATACTTTCTCTGACAACACCCGAAATTGACGAAGAGCCAACTCGCGGTCAGCTAACAGAAACTCTGCTAAAAGAAGAGAACTCTGATGTGTGCCAATCGTTGGGTCGCGGCTTGTGCTGGCGTGCATCATGGCCGAGATTACCCAAAACGGCAGCGGCTCTTCATCCCAGAAGCGTCCTTCGCGGTGTGCGGGAAAGCCAAAGTCAAATTCCAGTTCCCGTCCTAAGCGAAGCAATTCTTCAGGCAATTCACCTTCCAACTCGTCCATCGCTCGTATAAGGTCCTCGGCAAAAATGTCGCCCAGACCCTCGCGGTTTGCCAATTGCTGCAGAAAACGTTCAAACCAGGAGTAATCCTCGGGCTCAATAGGGTATCCTCTGATTTCGTTGATGCCTAATTGTTTACAACGGATGAACCAGGGCTGCATCACCAAACGCAGCCACAGGTCGAGCCCCAAATTATTGCACGTTTGATGCAATGACGCTTCTTCGCTATACCCAAAATTCTTACCCGGAGGTACTTTAATTCCACCACCGGTATATTCTGTGTTTTTCATCCCGTCATTGCTCAACAACATGCCACCGATGCATGTACCCGGTACGCGCCGCCCATCTTTGGTTTTGCCATAACTGGTTGCAGCACGGCAGTCGAACGTGCAGGCCTGGCTACAAATAGGCAGTTGCTTTTTGTCATCACTCAAAACTCCAACGCTCGGTGCCTTCTTGCCAGTGCCCGCCCCCAGGACTTCGCGGAGCAAAGCATCCGGATTAGCCACTGATACACTTCCTGTCCCCCGGACAACAATCGCCTTCAGGTTCTTGCTGCCCCAGACTGCTCCAAATCCACTATGTCCGGCGGCGTTCTGCTCCGCATGTTGTACCGTAGCAAAGCGGACCCGGTTTTCCCCTGCCGGGCCAATGGTAAGTACTTGCGCTTGTTGGCTCATTCGACGCTTGAGCGCCAGTTGTGTTTCTTTAGCATCTCGTCCCCAAAGGTCACCGGCATCAACCAGCCGGACCTCGGCATTGCGGATCTCCAGGTAAACAGGCGAGTCAGCTTTGCCGTGGATGACAATGCCGTCGAAACCGGCGTACTTGAGTTCCGGCCCAAACCACCCGCCTAAAGTAGAATGCGTGTACCACGGACTCGGATAGGTGCGCGGAGAAATACTCGTCATCACGGTACGACCGCTCGTGGGTGCCAATGTCCCCGTCAGTGGCCCCGTTGTGATGATAATAAGGTTCTCCGGAGCATAAGCATCTGTGCCTGCCGGAATTTCTTCCCAGGCTATCTGACTGGCAAGAGCGCGTCCACCGATGTAATCATGGGTGTAGTTCATCGTATCTCGAACATAGATTTTTCCTGATGTCAGGTCAACATTTAGGATTTTACCCATCCAACCAAAAGGCATGTTACACCTCCATCCAATTGATGATTGATGATTGATGATTGATGATTGAACTTTTCTCTCAATCGACAATCGTCAAGCCAATTCTTCCTCTTATCTTGACTTTGGTAAATTAAAATGAGATGCGGTCGTAGCCCAACTTTCTAAAGCCTGTCCTTGAGCGAAGCGAAGGATTGGCCGGAAATGAGCCTCATTTGCAAAAACCAAGATAGAATCTGAGGAAATCTACCAAAGTCAAGTTATTTATCTACAAGCGCCAACGCACCTACCGGACAAAGCTCAACACACAAAGGCTTTCCATCTCGGTCAGTGCATAAATCACATTTGATATACCTATCTTGTTCTTCCTTGTAGAAAATGGCGTCATGGGGACAACTGTCTGCACAAACGCCACACCTTTCGCAATCTTCATCAACAATGAACACTACCCCACGAGCATCAATTTGCATAGCATTGGTCGGACAGGCTAAAACACATTCAGGTGATTCACAGTGTTGGCAAATCAAGATATCGAACTCGTACTTCTCCATATCCTTGATAATCGCCAGCCGAGCCAGACCCAGGCTACATTCACCCTCATGGTAAAGTGAACAAGCCAGTACACAAGTCTGGCAATTGCGACAGAGTTCGGCCGCTACATGAATTCGCCTACCGTTGGTTATGAGTGTATTTGTTTCCATTAATGCCAATCCTCCTTGTCGACTACACTTTGCAACGGTTTGCCCTGGAGGTAGCGAGAAAGATTATCAAGGAACCTATTCACGCGCCGGGCCTGGTAGATATCGGTACTGCTGGCCATGTGCGGTGTGATTATCACATTCTCCATCTCCCAGAGCAGGTGGTCAGCGGGAAGAGGCTCAATCTCGAAGACATCTAATCCTGCGCCAGCGATAATCCCATCCTTCAGTGCTTGTGTCAGCGCGGACAGGTCGATTACTGCGCCGCGACCGATGTTGATAATGTAGGCGGTGCGCTTCATGGCATTTAATTCTTTGCGGCCTATCATCTTCCGTGTGCGCGGTGTTTCTGGCGTGCAAATTACCACGAAATCTGATTCTGCCAGTAAGTAATCCAGTCCATCCGGGCCCCAAACCTGGTCCGCATAGTCTGGCCTGGGCAGTTCAGGATGCGCCCTCGTGGCCACTACACGCATCCCAAAACAGGGCGCTCGCTTTGCCACCTCCCCGCCAATACCGCCAAGTCCAATTACCCCCAAGGTCTTGCCCATCAGGTAGTCCACTTTGAAACCGGAGCCACGTTCCCAGTAGCGCTTAGACTGGTTGCGTGTGAATCTGGGTATCTGCCTTGTGAAGGCAAGTATAAGCGCATACACGTGGTCAGCAATTTCCTCATTGTAAATTCCAGCGACGTTTGTCAGTAGAATATCACTCTCAATAAACTCCGGAAACAAATGTCCTTCCTGGCCAGCAAAAGGAGCCTGCACCCAGCGCAGTTTCTTTCCCAGTTTCAATAGCTCCGGTGTCAGTCGTCCAAACAGAACTTCGGCGTCAACTATTTCATGCTTCGCGCTCTCTTCATCTTCAGCAAAAACTAAATCTACGTTACCTTTTATCCCCGCCCCGACTTCGTCGGGGTCAAGGGTTATATGGTCAGTAACAAGTACCTTAACCATTTCTTCCCTCCTTTATTAACCAATGATGATTTTTTAAATTCGTATAGGGTCTGCGGAACTTTCCGTAGCGTCATCCCCGTAGCGTCGTCCCTCTGTGGCGACAACTGGCGGGACTGAGCCACGCCGCTACGTTGCTTTATCAACCCCATACGGATTTAAAAATTTGACCACTAGCACAAAAGGTTATTACTTTATCCAAAGGCGGCAGTTTTTGTAAAATCCCTTCTTCTTTCATTAGTTTCTCGACGTCGTCAAGTTCCAGCGGTGCCGGTTGCGTCAAATTCTCAATGCCGTCCTGAGTTACGACAACGGTGTCTTCGACACGAATGTAAAGTTGCTCTTCGGGAATCCACATCTGTGGGTCTACGGCAAATACTGTTCCAGGAACGAGCGGTTTAAGAGTGTAATTGCCACTGTCATGCACCTCCATTCCCACCCCATGAGACAGATGTCCCCGAAACTCCAAAGTTTTGCGTGCCGCCGCCTCATAACAAGGCTTAGAAAACGTCGTTCTTTCGAGGACTTGCTTCATTTCCAGCGCAGTTTCGTCCATAATTTGGGAAGCTAAAACACCTGGTCGAATGAGCTTTAGTAGCACTTTGTGATATTCCACGATAAAACCGTACAATTCTCGTTGCCATGTAGCGTATTTACCATTGACGGGCCACATACGCCCAATATCGCTCGTATAATTACTGTAATCGGGAGCGTAGTCCATTAACACCAAATCACCGTCTCGAAGTTCGCAGTTGTTCCGATAATAGTGACCGTGCCAGGCGTTAGCTCCGCCGGCGATGATTGGCCGGTATGCTCCTCCACGCGCTCCATTAACCAGATAGATGTAGTCCGCAACTGCGCCGAGTTGATACTCCATGATGCCCGGCTTTGTGCATCGCATCGCTTCCGTGACTGCTAAAGCGCTGAGCCGTCCGGCAAAACGCATAACGTCGATTTCAGCAGGGCTCTTGACAAGGCGAAGCGAACTAATGATTGGAGACAAGTCTCGAACTTCAATATGCGGACATAAAGCCTTGAGTTTATCGATAAAATACGCTTCCCTTGTTGGCTGTCCAAATGGTTCGGAAGCCGCGCCCCAATTCGCATGACTATGCGGAGTGTAAATCGCTGTTACGCCGGCAAGGTCTTGTAAAAGGGCTTCCATCCCTCGTACTTCGTCCACTCCTGTTAGTGTTTTTGTCAATTCAACGTCATCTGAGTTCAAGATTGGGCCCTCACTGCGTTCTTGTTGTGGCTTGCGGCCCGGCAAATAGAGAATGGTTTTGCGGTTTTTACCGTCGAGAAGCAAGTACGCACCAGGAACCTCTACTCCACAAAGGTAGTAGAACTCGTTTGACTGGCGGAAGATATCGAACTCTCCCGTTTGGGAAGAACCTTGTAGAATAGTTAACATTTCATCGCCTATTTGGTCAAAGACCTTCGCCCGACGAGCAGAAAACTCTTCGGGCGGAAAATTGGTCTGAAAAAGAGAAGCATGTTGAGTAGAAGTTGATAATGATTTATTCATTTTAAAATCCTTGTTAGATACCACAGATTTTATGGACGGACGCGGATAATGAATAATGTCGATTGTCGATTGTTGATTGTTGATTGGGAAATCTTTTCAATCTTTTTGTTGATTTGACAAGAACTTTCGGAATTAGTGTCAAATCAACAAGAAAATCATCAATCGACAATCATCAATCATCAATCCAAATGTTTTATCAGCGTTCGTCAATTAGAACAATGGTATCATGCCTTGTTTTAGTCAAATTCAACGGTGCGCTAATTCATTGGAAAGGTCAAGATAGCGCTTAATACCCTCCGGTGTAACATTCCACGGAATATGATTACCGATGCACATCATATATCCACCAGTCATCTTAGCTGTTTCGACCATACTTTTTACCATAGCCTCGATTTCATTTAGGTCATTGCGCGTGAGGATGCGATTGTCACCTTCGCCTGCCAGGAAGCAATTTTCATGCTTGCGAGCAATCGTCTTGAAATCCGTATGTGGTTCAGTGATAATTCCTCTGGCACCGCAAACCATCACGTCGTCGGCATAAGCATCGATACATCCATCTACCATAAAGATTATCTCTTTGCCAGCATCCTTGAGCATACTCCAAAATTCTTCATAGCGTGGAAAGATATATTTGTGCATCCAGGCTGGCGAGCATACAGGTCCGCGGGAAGTTACAATATCATCGTGGCAGACGACAAAATTGATGGGTAGCCGCGCGAAAGTTCTGAATACGCGCCGGTTGATTTCGGCAAATTCATCCATAATCCGCTCGAAGCGTTTGTCTAAACAGGTCTGAAGGAAAAGCTCCCATCCAAAGGTGAGCAGCGGCCACATGAACATCGTATTGTAAAAACCTGCCGATGCCGTCGAGCCTTCAGGCGCTTTATCGCCCCATTCGGCGGGATATCCTCCGCGGTACATCTGATAAAGCTTTTCTTCGTCTGAATAGTCGCGTGATTCAACCACCGGGATGTTAGTAAAATCACCCTGTTTCAGCGGTGAGAAAGCAAAGACATCCTCGGCAGTCTTGAAATTTTTACCCCAATCCCAATGGCTGGTTTCACCCTCGCCCCAGCGAACGTGACTTCTGCCTTCTGCATCCGTGTTAGAACTCTGACCCTTCAAATCAAGAAGCGGTCGAGGCTTTGGGTCATCCGTTTCTGGTATTCCCAGACCAAGTTGAGGGTATAACTCACGTAGTTTCAATCGGCATAACCGAGGATGTTCATAATAGTCAATTCCTGTAAGATAAGTTTCGGCGTCGGGACAGGACCAATGCTCCCAATGTGGGATACGTTTTGGCGCCAGACCCATGTACGCTAAATATCTATCACTGTATTCCATATTATTCTCCTTCGTCTAAATTATGGTTCTGGACAGAACACTAAGAAACAAGGCAACTTACTTTCTTTCAAGATGCCGCGAGAGACAATCCAGACCACCTTTTAGAAATTCTACCAATTATTTATCCTCATGTCAAACAAAACTTCCAAACTTTTCTTTAGTAAAGAAAAGTTTGATCAAAAGAAACAAAGAGGAAGTTCCATCATAAGAAACACAGAGGAATTTCTGTTTCTGTTCTATTTTCCTTTACAAGAAGCGGAAAATTTGTTAAACTTTGAATAATTTGGTATGAAATGGTAGCATTAAATCACTGCGTACTTAATTTTAGCCAATGGTGAATTTGAACACTGAAGAAGAAGGAAGTTTATCTGCATGAGAAGGTGCTGAAATAAACTTGGAGATTAACGATGAAAAGAATGAGAGGCTTATTAGTTTTGACAATATTATGCTTTCTAATAAGTAGTGTAACTTCCCTGCAAGCATGGGAAATCTTGCAACAGTCGGGATTTTCCCAAGCATTGGGCGACATCTTTTTCATAGACGAGCAGAAGGGTTGGGCGACTGGATACCAGGGCGTTATCATTCATACACAAGATGGCGGAAAAACGTGGTCGCAGCAAAAGGTAGAACTACCTTGCGACTCAGAACTGTATAACATCTACTTTGCGGATGATAAACATGGTTGGGTAACAGGAAGTTACGTGATGGGCGATGGTTTTATCCTGAATACAAGCAATGGTGGAGAAACGTGGAAGATATTTAAAACGAAAGATATGGAAATGCCCTACAGTATATCTTTTATCGATAATAAGAAAGGCTGGGTGTGCGGATTTGGCAACGGTACAATTTTGCATACTGAAGATGGCGGTAAAACGTGGGATGTTCTGTATAAACCCGAAAAGAACTATTTATGGAGGCAGATTTTCTTCGAAAATGCTCAAAAAGGTTGGGTCATAGGTTGTGAATCTCCTCAAAAAGGGAAATTTTTTGATACGATTATGGCCACCAAAGATGGCGGAAAAACATGGCAAGTAAAATATTACAAACCGGTTGCTGATGAAGACTGGTGGTATCCCTGGTCTTCTATTTGGTTTGTGAACGAACAAGAGGGATGGGCGACGATTTGTAAAAAAGAAGCAACTTTATTGTATACGAAAGACGGCGGTGAAACATGGACAAAGCATCAATTTAATTTAGGCTCATGGTTGTATTCAGTAAAATTTATCAATCAAAAGGAAGGCTTCATCTCTGGCAACTTAGCTGATTCTGGCAAGGGCGCTCTTTTTCATACAAAAGACGGGGGTATTTCATGGGAGCTTACTGCTGAATTCTCCAAATCCCTGAGAAAGATTCATTTCTTAAACTCTCAAGAAGGATGGGTGACACGAAGCAACGGATACTTTTATCACACCATTAACGGAGGCAAAGACTGGGAATGCCAACTCGAACCTAAGACACATTTGCATGATATCTGTTTCGTTGACAGAAATAACGGTTGGGCATTCGGAAAATATGAAAGGGGCGGCGGGCTGATTCTGCATTCGGAAGATGGTGGACGAAACTGGGATAAACAAAGGCTTGAACTACCATCCGGTGATTGGCAAATGGGCATCCATTTCATGGATTCACAACACGGATGGACAGGTGTGAGTATTTTGGGACCAAATTCAACCGGTGCTTTTCTCCAAACAAAAGATGGAAGTAAAAACTGGTCGATTACAGAAATCGAATATCTGCCGCAGGATATTCACTTCTCTGATGCCCAGAATGGCTTAATGATTGCTGAGATAGAAGGCGGTCCACTTGTGATGAGCTTTGTTCAGACGAATGACGGTGGGGAAAGCTGGCAAGTGCGAAACAAGGTAGCCCGAGATAAGGAACTGGGCGGAAGACGCATTCCCAGTCGTATTCAATGTCTCAACGCTCAACAATGGTGGGTTATGTCAAGTTGGTGTCTTTCCTACACATCAAATAACGGCAAGAATTGGACTCAAAAGAAAGTTCCCGATACCTCTGGTTTTTATTTTCTGGATGACCAAATCGGCTGGTTTGGCAGTAATCGTTTATATCATACTAAAAATGGATGCCAAGATTATAAAGAACAAGAATTACCTATGCCAATTGAATGGATTTCGGATATTTACTTTAAAGACAGTCAGGAAGGATGGTGTCTTGGGAATAGATACTATGTAGGTGATTCCCTTGAACGTTGCATCATATTCCATACAACAAATGGCGGAGAGACATGGGAGGTCGATTTAAAATCGCCTCAACATCTCCATCGCTTTGGCTATGCTTCAGGACGTCTCTGGGCTGTTGGCGACAATAGCGTGGTTTACGGTATAGCTACACAAGCGGTAAGTGCTTTGGGCAAACAATACATCACATTGGGAAAAGTGAAAACTGTTCTTTTTCAAAACTACCCCAATCCATTCAACCCGGAAACTTGGATTCCATATCAGATTGCGCAAGATTCCGATGTCACCATCACCATTCATAACATCAAGGGAGAAACCATCCGCACGTTACAACCAGGACGCCAGCGCGCCGGAGCTTATATTTTAAAAAAACAAGCGGTTTACTGGGACGGAAAAGATGACAAAGGAGAAGAAGTCGCAAGCGGAGTCTACTTCTACACCTTACGAACCAGTGATTTTTCAACCTCCAGGAAGATGGTCATATTCAAGTAAGTGCGCTTTGGTTCCAGAGTCGGGCGGCTTCTGATAGGGGATTCGTTTCTAATTGTTGCCTGGAAAAGCCGATTTTGTAGTTCATTCTTCCGATGGCACTACAATGTTTAAAGGAGATTACCCATAAACAGCCTTAGTTTCATTAATATTATTCTATGAGGTGAAATACAATGAAAAAATCTATAGGCGCTAAAACTATTATTTTCCCAACACCAGTGTTGGTAGTAGGAACTTACGATAAATCGGGAAAGCCAAATTTGATGACTGCCGCATGGGGAGGAATATGCTGCTCAAAGCCGCCATGCGTTGCTATTGCTCTGAGAAAGGCTACATATACTTATGGTAATATTGTCGAAAGAAAGGCTTTTACCGTCAACATTCTTTCAGAATCTCATGTAAAGGAAGCTGATTATTATGGGATTGCGACGGGAAGAGATGAGGACAAGTTTTCAAAAACTGGAATCACACCTGTCAAAAGTGATATAGTGGATGCTCCCTATGGAAAGGAATTTCCTATGGTTTTGGAGTGTAATTTGCTCCACACTATAGAAATAGGATTGCATACTCAGTTTATTGGTGAGATTATGGATATAAAAGCCGATGAGGAAGTGTTGGGAGACAACGGATTTCCTGACATAGAAAAAGTGAAATCATTCTTGTTCGACCCTGCAAATCGAAGATATTATGGATTTGGAAGGTATCTTGGACAAGCGTTCTCTATTGGTAAAGAACTCAAATCTTGACAAGTTATGGCAACATCAATCATAATTGCATTCTGAATTTGCGAGGAGGAAAGATATGAAATACACATTGAACGTAAAACTGCTTGATAGCGATGGCCAATCTATGCCCGAAGCCTGTCTTCGTTCACTTTATTCATCAGACCTTCATTTTGAACCCCTCATGCGTCGAAATGAGGTTAAACCCGATGGAACAGTTGTGATTGAAACCCTTGAAAAAGAAATTGCGCTACATGCGCGTATTATGATACCGGACTTCGGTAATGTTTGGGTTACGGCAGATACTTGCGGCAAAGGCTATGAAGCCGTAGATGCGACGTTGGATTTTGTAATGGAGGCTGCGAAGAGTCGTCTGAACGATGTGGATAACATAATGCAGACAGGTGACTTTTCACCTGAGTGCGTAGCGCATAGGGACGCATGCCGTGAGTTTCTCGAAATAGCTGGAAAAAAGTTAGATAAAGCATCGCTTTTCCATCTCAAGGCGCTTTCCCATGCACTGTGGGCAGGAGAATATGCCATAGTTGAGAGAGCTAGAAACATTATTGCTGAAAGTCCTCGGAAAGATGGATTTCTATTTGGCTGTAATACCTTTGCTTATGGCGGAGATACCTCTTACGCTCATTACTTCAGGGATGTCCTCAATTTTGGCACTTTGCCTTTCTACTTGGGACCGTTGGAAAAGGAGGAAGGTAAGCCGAATTACGAGCGCGTTGACGATATACTCGAATGGTGTGAGCGCGTGGGTATAACTCCAAAAGGTCATCCACTTTGGTGGGGACATGAGGCAGGAATTCCACCATGGCTGAAGGGTGTATCGTGGAAGGATGCTCAGAGACACTGTGAACGCGTGGTAGGGCGTAGCGTGGAGCGATACCGGGGGCGCATACAGATATGGGACGTTATCAATGAGGCGCATGATTGGGCAAATGGACTGAATCTGACCCAAGAACAGGAGGTAGAAATTACCAGGCTCTGTTGCGACACGGCGCGCGCCAAGAACCCAGACACTACCATTATTGTCAACAATTGCTGTCCCTTTGGAGAATACGCCGCTGACGGTAGAGTACACCTGGGGCCTGTGTATGACAAAGTTTTCACGCCACTTTCCTATTTAGATGCTTTGATGGCAACTGAAGTGGCGTTTGACGTAGTGGGCGTGCAGATATACTTTCCCGCTCGCGATATGTTATCTATAAACAAACTGCTGGATGAGTATGCGCGCTTTGGCAAACCGGTTCACATAACAGAATTAGGCGTCCGATGCGCTGAAGATAAACCCCCTACCAGCCAGGAATCCGAGCAATTACGTCGGAGTAGAGGCGACTGGCATCAGCCATGGTGCGAGAAAGTTCAGGCGGATTGGCTGGAATGGTTCTACACTATGGCATACGCGCGGGATGAAATCGAAGCTATCACCTGGTGGGATTTCCGCGACCCAGCGTTTATTAAAACGAGCGGTTTCCTTTATGAGGATGAAACACCGAAGGAGATATATTTCCGTCTGCGCGCTCTCAGAGAGAAGTTGTTAGCTTAGAGCACTAAGTAAGTTCCCCAAAACATTGTAAACTTTTCCTACGTCGTTTTTTCTAACCGCAGAGGCCGCAGAGGAGGCGCAGAGAGCACAGAGAACAGATTATCTCTGCGTCTTCTCTGTGTTCTCTGCGGTTTAAAAAGTTAAAAAACTTTTTTGGAAAATTAGACCAAAAGTAAGTTCCAAAAAACATTGTAACCTTTTCCTACGTCGTTTTTTCTAACCGCAGAGGTCGCAGAGCAGGCGCAGAGAACGCAGAGAAAAGATTATCTCTGTGTCCTCTGCGTCTTCTCTGTGTTCTCTGCGGTTTAAAAAGTAAAAAAACTTTTTTGGAAGTTACTAAGAAAGAAAAGGAAGGTTAAATATGGTAGAAAAAGTGAAGCATACAAAAGAGAAGAAAATCCGCGTTGGCGTTATTGGCGTCGGGCGCGGTCAGAGCTTTGCGCAAGCAGCGAACGCAGTCGTAGGAATGGAACTTGTGGCATTGTGCGACAGATGGGAAGAACGCCTACGGGAGGTCGGCCAGCGCTACGGCGTAGCGACCTATACCAATTATGAGAAGTTTCTTGAACATGACATGGACGCAGTTATCCTCGCCAATTACTTCCATCAACACGCGCCTTTTGCCGTCAAAGCTCTGGAAGCAGGCAAACACGTTATGAGCGAGACGGCGTCCAATACAACCTTAACTGAAGGTGTGGCGCTTTGCCGGGCGGTGGAAAAGACCGGCATGACCTACATGCTGGCCGAGAACTACCCGTTTACGGTTTTCAGTCAGGAGATGCGCCGTCTCTACCACAGCGGCGAGATAGGCGAAGTGACTTATGCCGAAGGCGAGTACAATCATCCAATGTCGCCCCGTGACCGACTCCGAATCTCACCTGGGATGAAACACTGGCGCGCCTGGCTGCCTTCAACTTACTATTGCACCCACGCTCTTGCGCCACTGATGTATATTACCGACGCCATGCCGGTGAAGGTCAACGCCCTATCTATAGCCTGTCGTGAAGTAGATGAACTGACTGTCCGCGTTGCTGACCCTGGTTCAGTGATTCTCTGCCGGATGGACAATGAAGCGGTGTTCCGAATTTTTGGCTTGCTACTGCCGGGGCACAGTAACTGGTACCGCGTGCATGGCTCGCGAGGTGCGATGGAGATTATCCGCGGCCCAGGGTACTTCGGACCAGGGAAAATCCGGGTCTGGCACGAGGGATGGGACCTCAAACCCGGCGAAGAAGCAGAGCGGGTTTACACTCCCGATTGGCCTGAACATGGCGACCTGGCTCGTCAGGCAGGTCACGGCGGGGGAGATTTTTGGACCAATTTCCATTTTGCCAACGCTATTCGTTCCGGCGAACCGCCATATTTTGATGTCTACCGCGGAGTGGCAATGTCTTCAGTCGGTATCTTAGCATGGAAAAGCGCGCTTGAAGACGGACATCCTTTTGACATGCCCAATTTCAAGGATGAGAACAGTCGCAAACAATACGAGAACGACCACTGGTCACCCTGGCCTGAACACGCCGAGCCTGGTCAGCCGCCGCCGAGCATTCTCGGTTTCCTCAAGCCTAACCCCAAAGGAATCGAACTTGCGCGCCAGGTTTGGCAAGAAATAGGTTATCATGAGGAACAATAAAATGGGCAAATATGCAAATGAGCAAATATACAAATGGGATTCCCCTCCTCGGAGGAGTTGGTGATGGGGGATTTGGAAGGAATCTTCTCGGCATTTAAGATAAAGAGGAGGATAAAATGATTCGCAAAGCATTTGTGATGTCGGTTTTTGAAGGCAAGGAAACCGAATATGAAGAGCGCCATAACCCTATTTGGCCAGACCTTGAGCAAACGTTAAAGGCGCATGGCGTCCACAACTATTCTATCTTTTTACATCCTGAGACTCGGCAACTCTTCGCCTACGTTGAAATCGAAGATGAGAAGCGCTGGAACGCCATTGCGCAGACCGAAATCTGCCAGCGATGGTGGGCGTATATGAGCGATGTCATGCCCGCCAATCTTGATAATAGTCCGGTTGCCTTGGATTTAAAAGAAGTTTTTCACCTCGCTTGAAAGCCGACATTGGACCAAAACTTATTTTTCCCTTTACCCAACAGGAGAACATTGCAAACGAAATCCAGTATTGATGTGGGTTTGCAACGTATTCTTGCCCAAAAAATCTGCCCTTTTTAACCGCAGAGAACGCTGAGAAGACGCGGAGGACACAGAGATAAATCCTGTCTCTGCGCCCTCTGCGCCTCCTTCGCGACCTCTGCGGTTAAAAACAGAGCGATGATGGTGGCGACTTTCTGACACCGGCAAGTTTAAGTATCAAGCGCCATGCGGGAGTTGACGCTTTGTCAAGTTGGGCGCCAACTCGCCATTGGACTGGCTCTTTATTTTGAGCCCCTATAGATACTGGCTTCATTTCATGCAACGGTCTCCCCAAAAGGAACACTGAAGAAAAAGTAAACTTCTTGACAGAATTTTTACAAAAGGAGTCAGCAATGAGGTTAAAAGACAAAGTTGCGTTGATTATCGGATGCAGCCCCAATATTGGGCGTTCGATAGCACGAATATTTGCCAAAGAGGGCGCGGCTGTCGTTGTAGATGACATCAAGGAAGAGGCGGGAAAAGAAACGGTTTCTCTCATTGAAAAAGCTGGTGGGAAAGCAGTTTTTACCCCCGCAGATATTAGTTGCAGCGAAGGTTTAAAAGATGCCGTTTCCTGTGCTATCGATACCTTCGGACGCCTGGATATATTTGTCAGCGTTGCCAATGCGGGGAATAGCCGCTCAGTGGCGGAATTTGACCGTTCAGGCGCGGAGCTGTGCTACGCGGTAAATGTATTAGCGCTGATAGAAGGCGCACATTATTGTCTGCCACATATGAAAAAGGCCGGCGGAGGTAGTATCATCGCAATATCCAGCATCCAGGGGGTGCGAGGAGTCGGTGGTAATCCAGGTTATGCGGCGGCAAAAGCTGGAATTATTGGCGCTGCTCGTTCAATGGCGGTGGAACTCTGGCAGCATAAAATCCGGGTAAATGTTATATATCCAAGCGGAGTAGGCGGCCCCACCTGGGAAGTGATTGACCAATTAGGGTGGGAATATTTGCCGGAGTTTGAAGAACGCTTTGGTAGCAATATACGACACCTTCCTTTAATAACGGGAATCGACCCAATCGCCCTGGGTTATGCCGCGCTTTTTTTAGCGTCCGACGAAGCAAGTTATATTACGGGCGTAACTCTACCTGTAGATGCGGGCACAAGCATCATACATTCTGGAGTATACAAGGGAGACCCTCCGTGTGAAACCCCTGAACGAAAAGGGAAATATCAACAAGAACTATATGAGCAGTTCAGAGCGTGGCTTACGGAGAAAAAGTCAACAAAATCTTCGTAACGGGCTCGATTTTCGTATCTAAAATGGAAAATGCGTGTCGGACTTCGGTGTATGGAAGCAGATGGGTCACCAATTTTGTCAGGTCAAACTCGCTTGCTTGAATGAACCGAATGGCGTTTGGGAAATCATTTTGGCTGTTTCGTGAGCCGAGAATATCTAATTCTTTCTTCGTAATAAGCTGCGGTTCTTGAAATTGTGCGGGTTCATGCGCATATCCGGTCATGACGACTCTGCCGGCATAGGAAACCAGATAAATTGTATTTTCAATTGTCTCTCTGGCGCCGATGGCCTCAAATACGACATTCGCCATCTCGCCGTTGGTGATTTGCTCTACTGCGCTTTTGACGTCTTTCTTTGATGAATTGATGGTATAATCCGCGCCGAATTGTTTTGCCTTCTCCAAACGTGATTCAAGAAGGTCAACGCTGATAACTTTCGCGCCGCGGGATTTAGCTACAGCGAGAATAACCAGTCCAATCGGACCTGCGCCCAGAATCAGAGCAGTTTCACCTTCGCTAAGTTGACTGCGATTGACGGAATGAATGCCAATGGTCAGAGGTTCGACAAGGGCTGCTTTGGAAAAATCCATATCATCCGGGAGTTTATGCACAAGGTGCACGGGCGCGCGGAAATATTCCTGCATCCCGCCGTCTATATGAACGCCCATAACTGTGAGATTCTCACAGCAGTTGTATCTTCCAATTCGGCATGGATAACAATTTTCGCATCGGACAAGCGGTTCGACTGTTACTTTATCGCCAACGGCTAATCCTCTATCGTTTCCAAACTTTTTTACTAAAAAGTTTGCGTTGATTTCAACAATTTCACCAGCTAGCTCATGGCCGGGAATCCGTGGGTATGTCACCAACGAAAACGTCCCCAAATATGACCCCAAATCCGACCCGCAAATTCCCGCGGTTTTAATTTTGATTATTGCTTCATTTTCGCCAGCCTTAGGTTCTGGAACGTCAATAATGCCAACCGAACGCGGTTTGTCTATGGAAATAGCTTTCATCGTAAACTCCTTTGCGTAAGAGGCAATTGGGCAAGACGGCAAGATGGCAAGATGGCTAATAGTTTTTTGCCTCCTTGCCCCCTTGCCATCTTGCCATCTTCGCACTTTACAGAAAGTAGCATTCAAGGCGTTTCTTGGCTTCATATTCTCCACGCGCCTTACGCACAGATTCTATTTCAGAGACTTCGGCAACTGGCACGTCCCACCACGACTCATAAATTGGCACGCGCTGTTCTCTATCGACTGCAATTGTAATCACCGTTGTACGGTCGCACTCAGAAGCCTCTGCCAGCGCGGTCTTCAGACTCGTTAGGTCGGTTGCTTTGATAGCGTACGCGCCGAGGCTTGCAGCATTAGCGGCAAAATTGATTGGCAGATAGTCGCCGTTCAGGAGCCCACTATTCTCGTTGCGGTAGCGATATTCCGTTGCGAACCCTCCGCATCCGGAAGATTCCGACAAGCCACCGATGCTGCTGAACCCATGATTATCCAGCAAAATGACGGTCAGTTTGTAGCCTTCCTGTATCGAGGTAACGATTTCCTGCGCCATCATCAGATATGAGCCGTCGCCGACAATCACGTAAACTTCGCGTTGTGGGTCTGCCATCTTGATGCCCAAACCGCCAGCTATCTCGTAACCCATACAGGAGTAGCCATATTCGAGGTGATAGCCTTTGGGGTCACGTGTCCGCCAGAGTTTATGCAGGTCACCAGGCAAGGTGCCAGCCGCGCACACTATCACATCTTGTGGACGCGAGAACTCATTTATTGCGCCGATGACTTCGCCCTGACTGACGATTGGGCCGTGCCCGAGGTGGTAAATTCGGTCAACTTCAGCGTCCCATTCAGCGCGGAATTTGTCAACACGCGCACGATAGTCCGCACCGACATCGTAGCCTTCAACCATTTTTCTCAACTCTTCTAACGTAACACGCGCGTCCGCGACAAGCGACAATGCAGAATGCTTGGCAGCGTCAAATTCAGCGACATTGATGTTAATGAAACGCACATCTGGGTTTTGGAACGCGGTTTTTGATGCGGTCGTGAAGTCGCTGTATCGTGTTCCGACTGCAATTACTAAGTCAGCCTCTCGCCCAATGATGTTAGCGCCAAGTGTGCCGGTAACACCTATCGCGCCTAACGCTTGCGAATGGTCGTAGCGCAACGAGCCTTTACCCGCTTGCGTTTCTGCGACGGGAATACCAGTTTGCTGGGCAAATCTTGACAACTGTTCGGTCGCTTCACTGTAAATCACACCACCGCCGGCGATGATGAGCGGCTTCTTGCTTTGACGAATCCACTCCGCTGCGCGTTTCAGCAGGGATACATCGGCGCGCGAGCGCGGAATAGTCCAGACGCGTTTTTCAAACAATTCGACTGGATAATCAAATGCTTCTGCCTGCACATCCTGCGGCAACCCCAACGTCACCGCGCCGGTCTCCGCTTGCGAAGTTAGTACGCGCATCGCTTCAGGCAACGCTGTAATAAGTTGTTCGGGGCGGTTGATGCGGTCCCAATAACGCGAAACTGGCTTGAAGCAGTCGTTGACCCCGATATCCTGGGTATGCTCTGATTCAAGTTGTTGAAGCACTGGCGCAACAAGGCGCGTGGCAAAAATGTCCCCCGGCAGCAAAAGCACCGGCAGGCGATTGATGGTCGCCGTCGCCGCGCCAGTGACCATATTAGTAGCCCCCGGCCCTATCGACGAGGTGCAGGCGAGAATACGCAGGCGATTGTTCATCTTAGCAAATGCCGCCGCTGTAAGCACCATCGCCTGCTCATTCTTTGTAAAGTAGTAGCGAAATGAATCGGCGTTCTGATACAATGCCTGTCCAAGTCCAGCCACATTGCCGTGGCCAAAGATGCCGAAACAGCCAGCAACAAATGCACGTTCTTGTCCATCGCGCGCAACATACTGATTTTTGAGAAATTCAATGATGGCCTGCGCCATCGTCAATTTTCGAGTTTTCATAGATTTCCTCCTGTATTGATTTTTTCTATCATTTCACGAGTTTTGCAGTTATCAGAGGGAAGACTGAGGACTGGTTTACGTAGCCTGCCCTTGAAGCCTTCGCTTCGCTCAAGGACAAGCTGCGTGAAGGGTAAACACCGTCGGCCTTGTCAGCCAGCAGCCGCAGAGACCATTTGGCGTGTCCTTCTGGGGGCGCTACAGGCCAGCGCAGTAATCTGTGCCGCATCCCGACTGCCAAAGACCGTCGGACGACCAGGACGCGATTGTTCTGCCAGGGCCGCCTTCAGACCGCTAGTGACAAACTGCTTCTGGAGATGATAACATAAAACGACATTTTTCTCAAGACTTATTTGACAGTGCAGCGCTAGTACACGTTGGCAGAAGTTCTTAACCCCCTTTATGTTTTGAGCTAACGGAGTTATTGCTAACGGATTTTTCTTTTTCTTTATCCGCTAGCCTAAAATCCGTCCCCCTTATCCCCCTTCCAAAGGGGGGCAGGGGGTTGTCCCAATAATAGGGTCAAAGATTTTCGCCGACGTGTACTAGAATCTCAATCAATGTCTCTATTTTGGGAATGGTTATACCTGTCCTCTCAATAAGAAGCGCATATACGTTTTTTAGATGGCCGACGTTCCGCCTCATCATCGTTTCTGCGCCCGGTCGCATGCCTAATTTGCTCGCGCCGTCGCTGAGAGACATTGAGATACTAAATAACCTCCTCAGAATTGCCATAACTTCAAAATACTCAATCTGCTCGATTTTGCAACCCGCAATTTGCTCATATTCACTAAGAATGATTTCGCGCGCCTCTGGATTTCCATAAGTGCTGGTCAGCAAAAGCGTCCACGCCAGGTCGCTTCGAAAATCAGCAACTTCAACATTTCCCCAGTCAATAACGAATGCCGCGCCATCATTTCTTAGTAAGATATTATATGGATGATAATCTCCGTGGGTCACAGAGAGCCGCTCACACGGAACATCTAAACTTCGCGCTTTTAACCAATCCAGGACTGGGGCAAAGTCGTTTGCCTGAAAATATTCCAGGTATTTTTGCGCCTGTGAAAGCCAACGGTTAATGAACATATATGCGTTTCCTGTCGCGTAAATTGATGTATCTGGAACAAAGAACCTCCAGTTGAGAGTGTGAAGGTCAACAAACATCTTGCAAAATAGGGTTATCAGTTCCTCTTTCTTTTTGTCGGGGGCTTCATCAAAGACAGCTCCCATCGGACGCCCGTTGATTTTCTCCATAATGACAAACGGCTTGCCGAAAGGAGAGTTGTCCAATTCCAATAAAAAAACTTCAGGCACCGGAAATCCGACTTCATGAAGTTTTTTCATGGCATTAAACTCTCTAACGGATTTTTGCGGCGCATCACTCCCCGGATAAATTCTCAGAATCAATTCCTCACACTTTCGTTCTGTTGTTTCCTCATACTCTATGGTAAACGAGTAAACCTCATTCTCCCAACCATCGGTAATTTGCGTGAGAGAATAGACCTGCGCGTTTTTTCTTGATGGAAACTTTCTTTCATAAAAACTCAATAATCCACTTTGAATTTCATTTTCCTTATGGGGCATTCTGTTTATCCCTTCTTTTTGCAAAGTTGTATAGCCGCTGCTTCTAAGACCGTGCTGATTGTTAGATTACGCCGATAATCAGCGTAGTCTGGAAATCAGCGGCTATATTTTCCGTTAAATCCATTTTGATTAATATGCCGAAGATATACCTATATTGAAAGCTAAGCTGACGATACTCCAGGCCGACCATAACACATTATCGCCGAATACCAACCCTAAAAACAGCGGCGCGGCTTTGCGGTATGCGCCTATCCCGCCATGTTTCAGTAACAGAGATTTTATCAACCAACTGAAGAATACAGGAAACCAAAAGTAAATCATTCCGCCCCATGAAGCGCCGGCGAGAACATATCCAGACGGATGCAATGGCCACCAGAAAAACAGCCTACGCATGACCATAAGGAAAAACACAAATCCCAATCCGCCGAAGATAAATCCCACGCTTACCCAGTTTGTCCCGCGCGGATATTGCAACCAGGATTGTAGCGGATTAAAGCTCTCCCAGCCAAAATGTCCCACCCATCCTCGGCATTTAGCCAACGCGCCAAATTTATACAAAAATTGGAGGTATGAGACAAATGTCGCCACCGTGCCTACACCTATCGCCAGCACCATTGCCAAAACTAACTTAGAGCCGCTCATAGCAGCCTGTTCACCAATTTTCAGGGATTCCAGTTCACTCGGCATCGGGTGCGAACGATTACATCGATTAAAGGCATACAAGAACGTGATAACTATTAGATTGCTTCCACCCAGACGCTTGGAACCAAACACTTCAGTCATGACTTGTCGTGGATTAACGAGGATAATTTCATGGTACGGCGGACCTAATTCAGCGCGGACGCGCGTCAACGAAAGTCCCATGACAAAAAATAAGGTGTAAAACACGATAATTGCCCACGGCGACATGCCCGCTTGATAACAGAAGAGAAATAAAAAGATAAAACTCGCTATCAGCAATATTACGGCGGTGCGATATTGCATCGGCTCCTGCGCTTCATCCAACGGTGAATGCCCTTTGATGACTTGCTTTGCAACTTCTACAAGATGTCGGCGGCTAATCCAGAGGGCAATCAGCCCAATGCCAATCCAGCCGCCTGCGGCGCGTTCATTGAGATGGAGGTCGCGCCATCCGATAGCGCTGGCGAATACGCGCTCTAATTTCCCCAACCAGAAGAAAAACCAACAAGAAAACGATAAATCAAGCGGCATGAAGTACGTCAGCCCTATAATTGACAACCGAAACGAAATGAGCGTGTAGCCGATGGCATTCCATGGTTTTTCGGTGATATACTGTCCAACTTCATATCCTGTTGGTATAGCCGGAATAATAGGATACAAACTGTGAAATCCATTGATAATTCTTATCCCTGCCGCCACGCCAAAGCCAAGCCACATCATTTTGGCGCGGAAAAATTGGTAGCGTTCTTGAACCATCGCAAGTGGAAGTTCAATAAGCGGATAACTGAGTTTTTCTCGTTCCACCCACTGTCTGCGAAGTATGATGTTGATGCAAAGCATGGCAAACAACGCAACGAAGATAAAAACCGACCATACCAATACAGGAGTTAGCCACGCCTGAATATGCTTTTCTATAAAAATCGACGCTTCGCCTTCAAAATATCCTCTGAGGATGGACCTGTCTCGCACAGTGAACCACGAGGGAATATACCGCCAGAATAGTTGTTCCCACTCGTTTTCAGGCGTCGCAAACCAGAACGGCTGCGCCATCGTTCCCATCAGAATCGCCATGAATGTGTGACCCGATATCGTGGTCACCATGGTGACCATGATGTAAATTATCAACAATTCCGCATGATTAAACAAATTTCTTTGGAATAGCCTGACTAACAAAACATTCAATAAAATGAGAGGAACAATGCTGAAAATAGCGTTGGCAAAAGGCGAAATAGTATTAAACACCGAATACCAGAGTTCGCTGGCGATGCCTACCCAGTAAGCATTGACAACAACTAAAATCAGTCCGATGATGATGGATTTGATTGTAACATCATGTAACTTTTCATTTTTCATCTTACAAACGGCATTCCTCTTACAAACGGCAGGAGACCCCGACTGATTCAAGGAATCAGTCGGGGAGGAATGCCGTTACCTCCGTCCCGATTTCATCGGGATGTTCCATGTTCTAAAACTCGCATAAGTTAGATGTTTACAATCTTGTGGCTTTGCTTTTTGAGTCAACCGTTTGCCATCAGTCAAAGAGTGTAAGCTAATGCATCCCTTAGAAGTGCCGCCTACAAAACACACACCATATTTTGGGTGCTTGACATAAGCTCCACGCTTTTCCCCTTCTGAACAGGTTCCACCATAAGAACGACGGATACCACCTTTTGCGGGCTGCAGTGCATATAGTTGACGTCGATAAAACCTTAACGGCATGACTAAAAGAATTTCTTTGTTATCAGGCACTGTATGCCCTCCTACAAACCAATTCGCTAATATCCAAGAATCTACGCAATGTGCTGAGAAATCGTTATTAAGCTTATTCTGGCTCTTTTTCAGTCCGTATCTGTCCCTGAGTTCCTTTGTTTCGTAGCCTTTTTTAGTGTGGACACTTCCCAGTTTGGAAAGTTCTGCATAGAACCATTTCTTTCCAACTTCCAAGGGAGAAAATGACGCATTCCAACGTCGTTTTCCCTTTTTAGTTGTTGCGGAAATGTCCTCTACCACAAAATCAGTGATAGGAAATATCTTTTTCAACCACCAACATATTCTAAGTTTCCATTGCCAACGTGCTTTTGTGGAAGGTGAAATGCCACATCTTTTACGGTTGAATTTCGGTTTCCTGCATGGCGTTTTTCTATATCGCCTTCCTTTACGCATTTCCCTTCTTGTTTTTACTGCATCCTTGACCCACGTTACAGCTAAAGCTTGAATATTTAGATATGTATGGCTTTCTGACTTAACGGTGAATGCTTCTTTTTTACTTCCTGGGTCTATCCCTATCACTATCTTTTGTATCTTTCTATCTTTCGGTTCGACATTCAATCTAACGCAAAAAATGCCCTTTTTCCAGAAGGGTGTTGCTTTACCTTTGTTAATCCATCGCCTCGCACGACTTGGTTTTGTTGGCATCAAAGGTTTGTTGTCTTTATCTACTACTGGTACAAACATTTTGTTTCTCCATTTCCCCTGCGCGGTGTTATCGCAAGAAACCTTCCCCTTACGGGGTCTGCAAGACTCCTTTCGGAGTATATACAACCCTTCGACTCTGACCAACAGAGAGGTTAAGGATTAGGGTAGCGTCACTTAGCATCTTTTGGACTGCCACATCCAGTTGGTTCAGAACTAATGTCTAGTCAACAGTTTCGTCCTTTGCTTTCTCCCGATGGCAATCGGGATACTCACTCAAGCCCCGACTGATTTGAAAAATCAGTCGAGGTTATTGACCAGTCTCTTCTTATTTTCACGCATCACGAGACTCGTTTCACGCATCATCGATATTTCCTCACTTCAATCGAAGTTGCGAAAGTTATTATATACCAACGTCAGAAAAAAAGCAACGAAAATCCTATCTTGGTAGAAATTCCTCAGTGTTTCTTATGATGGAACTTTTCAGTAACTATCAATAATTTCTTTAAACAAATTCCAAAGTCGATTCATCGATACCCATAAGGGAGCAGAATTGTGAAAAAGGTAACTTCTCAAGCCAGTTAATGACTGCTTCACAAAGATATA
>Ga0194125_10000599_pt1 | contig 60378 bp, 55 predicted proteins | sample TA2KigC250mmetaG_FD_148626 | JGI IMG/M metagenome (GOLD analysis project Ga0194125, IMG submission 148626) | Freshwater microbial communities from Lake Tanganyika, Tanzania - TA2015034 Kigoma Deep Cast 250m | ecosystem: Environmental > Aquatic > Freshwater > Lake | place: Tanzania: Lake...
GATCATCTCTCTCCTCCTTGGTGAAATTCGAGTTCGGTGGGAATTTGGCCGGTTCCTTTGCCCATTCGTGCGTCTGATGCGGGGCTAGCCACTATGGACACCCCAATTTCCTTAATCGGGCCACCCTAAGGCCGGCAGGCAATCTGATTGGCGGGGCAACCTGAGTTCCCCAATGAATTGTGCACCTCACCGGAACCCGTCAGGCTCTATTCTATCCTATTTTGAGGGTACAGCCTGAAAGTAATATACACGATGAAAAGTTCACCGCAAAATATATGGTTTCTTTACTCGCATTGATTAAGAATAAAGTACAGGCGTAGAATATTGTCAGATTAGGAAGTTGCGATGAGAAAGTGTAATTGGCTTTTGGCTATCTTTGCGGTATTAACTCTTCTTGTGTCAATTCCTATAGCAGCTTGTGCTAAACCAGCCCAGTTTGAGGTCCTCTCTCTGGATGTTACACCGCAAGTGGTCCTTGCTGGTGACATGATTAGTGTTGCAACCCAGGTGAAGAACATCGGACAACGTGAGGGTAGCTATTCCGCTGTCCTGAATGTTGATGGTGTTGCAGCAGCGACCCAAACTATTACACTATTGCCAGAAGCATCTCAAAAGTTAGTCTTCTCTTTAACCGAGGATAAAGCTGGCTCATATCAGGTTTCTGTAGGGGAACTTAGTGCAAGCTTCAAAATAAAAGAACCTACATTAGAGCAGTTGAAGGTTGATTATCCGGAGTTATACCAAGAACTACTCAAATTACCTGAACTGACGGAAATTGATGAAAAAGATAATGAGGCAATTAGGGAAATCGCATACCTAGCCCTGCGGCCAGAATACAAGGTGGCTTTTGAGTCTATACTTAATGAGGGTGTAAAGGACAAGAGGAAATATTGTTCGCCTTTGGAGGCATTACTGTGGGTTGCATACGACAAGGAGTTGGATGATGAGCATAATCTGCTGGAGAAGTACTCACTTACTGAGCTGCTGAAAGAAGCGTGGGTGATGTCTGCTGAGTCGAACTACTACTCCGATAAATGGAAGGATTTCGATACCGTGATAAGCAGGCTGAGTACGCCACAATTAGTGAGTATGTATATGATACAGAATATACAGTATGACTACGAGAAGTTCCCAAAAGTGGTGGAAACGGGCACAGTCGTCTATAGAAAGCCAAATCAGACTTTTAGAGACAAGAGAGGCGTCTGTGGGGAGCAATCCAGCTTTGCATTGTATTGTCTATTGCATAATGGTTACTATTACGATGACTTTGAGAATCACACGGATAGAGCGGCGTGCATTTTACGCATTAAAAATGCCGAAATGTTACACGTTACAGATGCCAAAGGGCCTATATCGGAATGGATTATTTATCATGAAGTCTGTTTATACTCGGACGAAGGCCAATTCTATTACATAGAAGGCGGCTCCATAAAAGGTCCCTTTGCTACTATTGAAGAAGCAGCATATTCCGTAATTAGCGCCCAGGGCTTTAAAGGCGTGAGAGCTTATACCTTCCTTGATGTAGATCAGGAGGAAACTAAATCTGTACCTGTAAAGTGACTCGCTCAGGGAGATAGCGTTTTTCTTAAGGCTCTTGTGTTAATTTTCCTGTTCGGTTATTATTGTCACTGGATTATGTTTTTGTACGTTTGATAACTTCAGTGCGAATCTGAGGCTAGCTTCAAACATGGCATAGATCAAATTCAATAGGAGGTAGCAAATGTCGAAAACAATATCAACAATTGCGCTGACGATTCTCTTTGCAATTGCTTTGACACTCGGGACAGGATGTCGTTCTCAGCAAGCTGCATCTCCAACTACTACTGTTACTTCCGTTGCTCCAATTCCTGCAGCTCCAGTATTGATTGCCCCGGTTAACGAGAGCACGACATCAGGATTAGCCGTCAAGCTGGAATGGCAACCATCCACTGGCGCAACCACTTATAGTTTGCAAGTAGCCACCGACTCTGCCTTCACTAAGTTGGTCGTAGAAAAGCCTAGCCTAGCTAGTACATATTATGAAATGGCTTCGGAGCTTAGCTGGAATACTGGCTACTACTGGAGGATGAGTGCTTCAAATGCCAGTGGTACATCATCTTGGTCAATGCCTCGGACGTTCAGCACGCCGATTTTCCAATTGGGAAAGATCGCATTCTCCAAACGTGAAGATGGAGCTGGTACCGAGGAAATCTACGTCATGAGCGCGGATGGCAACAACCAAACTCGGCTCACTAATAACAATGCGACTGACTGCTGGCCGACATGGTCACCGGACGGCAGCAAAATTGCGTTTCAATCGATACGCACTGGTCAAAATCAAGTCTACGTTATGAATGCAGACGGCAGCAACCAGACCAATCTCACTGATAGTCCTGGGAACTCTGCCATGCCGGCATGGGCGCCAGATGGCACCAGGATTGCTTTTTCTTCCGACCGGGGCGGCAACAACGGAATCTACGTTATGAATACTGAAGGTAATAATCAGACGAGACTTACAGATAATGTCGATGGCTTACCATCGTGGTCCCCGGATAGTGCCCAAATTGTCTTTGCAAGAGAGGTGTCTTCCGGCAAGAATCAGATCTACATTATGAATGCAGACGGCAGCAATCAGACACGAATTACAAACAATGCGGCAAATGACTGGGCCCCTGTTTGGTCTCCTAAAGGTACGCAAATTGCATTCATGTCTAACCGAGATGGCAATTGGGAAATTTATGTTATGAACACAGATGGTAGCAGCCAGACGAGACTTACTAACAATCCTGCGATGGATGGGTTACCAGCTTGGTCACCAGATGGAACCAAAATTGCCTTCCTTAACATTCAAGGCGCAAAATCTGATGTTTATACCATGGATGCCAATGGTAATAACCAAGTTTGCATTGCACCAGATATTCAGCACGATATGCCTTTGGCATGGCGGTGATTTTTCGTTTAAGTCAGAGTGATCAGAGTATGAACTGACATTGAGGCAAGGTACGCCTACACGAAATGGCTTTCTGTTCACAGAGCCCAGAAAATGCCGCCGAGCATTTTCATGAATGAATTGCCATACTACTATATAACCCCACCACGCCAGCCACTATTAAGACCATCGAAGTGATCTTCAAAGCAGTTATAGGTTCTTTGAAGTACAACACGCCAATGACACCTATAAGCAGGACTCCTAGTCCCGCCCAGACTGCGTAGGAGAGACTCAAATCTATATACTTCAACGCAAAAGTGAAGGCAGTAAAAGAGAGTCCATAGAAAACGAAAATAAGAATGGACGGCAATAACCTTGAAAATCCCTGGGATAACTTCATGCACGTAGTACCGCAGACCTCTAAAATGATAGCTATAGATAGAAACAGCCAACCCATAATATCGTGCCTCCTTAGAACTTGATTCAGATAACTGGTCTCACGTGTTGCTTCATCTCGTCGCCAGAGCAACAGATGAAGAGTGAGACTGTTCAATGCATGAAAGCGTCAGGAAAGTGTTCATATTTTACTCTGCTAGCTGCTCGGATTATAGCTGCCCGCTAAGTCTCAAGCAACTAATGCGTGAAATTCAAAACGAACAATGGAGCTGCACGTTCTGACGGACTGTGCAGCAAAAAGATAACCGCCTTCCTAAAAAGGTTGACTATTATGACAGCTAGAGATAGGATAGTAGCAAACACATTCCGACAGCTTGGTTGAAAACCTAGCTCCCTATTAGGGCGGCGGAAATTGATAAGCACTGATAGAACCTTCATAACCAATGAAGAGGGGAATACCCTTCAAGACAGGTTCCGCATTCTTCTAAAAGACACCAGCTTCTTCGATGTTCTGGTTGGGTACTTTTATACCAGCGGCTTCTATACCCTTTATCAATCATTAGAAAATACCCAGAAAATCAGGGTTCTGATTGGTATCAATACTAATAAGCAAACCGCAGACCTAATTCAGCAGTCTCAGACTCCAACTCAGGGAACATTCCAATTCTCCCACTCTGAGGCAAAAGAGGAATTCTCCAGAACTCTTTCTGGCGAAATAGCGACCTCCGAAGACAATAAAAACGTTGAAGACGGTGTCAGCAAGTTTCAAGAATGGCTCCAAAATGGCAAACTGGAGATTAAAGCCTACCCCTCAGAAAACATTCACGCCAAGCTGTATATTATGACTTTTGCTGAGGGCGGAAGGGATGTCGGCAGAGTCATAACCGGCTCCAGTAACTTTACCCAATCTGGCTTGATAAGCAACCTTGAATTTAATATTGAACTTAAGAATAGGAGCGACTACGAATTTGCCTTAGCCAAATTCGACGAACTTTGGGGAAATGCGGTGGATGTCAAAGACGAATATCTTGAAACCATCCAAACTAAAACCTGGCTTAACAACACCATCACTCCTTACGAACTATACCTTAAGTTTCTCTACGAATACTTTAAGGAGAAGATTAACATCGACCAGGACATTGCAGATTCGCAGTATCAGCCCGAAGACTTTTTGGATTTGAAATATCAAAGGGAGGCAGTAATAGATGCCAAATCAAAACTGGAAGAATATGGTGGTGTATTCCTTTCCGATGTAGTCGGCTTGGGAAAAACCTACATCTCAGCGCTGCTGGCAAATCAGCTTGATGGCAGAAATTTGGTCATTGCTCCCCCCGTTCTTCTGGATGAGGACAGTCCTGGTTCCTGGCCCAACGTTTTCCATGACTTTAAAGAAGCAGCCAAATTCGAATCACTGGGCAAGCTTGACCATCTCATAAAACAGGGGACAGAAAGATATACGAACATATTCATAGATGAGTCTCATCGCTTCAGAACTGAAACCACCGCAACATACGAGCAGTTGGCTCAAATATGCCGCGGCAAGCGCGTAATACTGGTTACAGCAACCCCGTTAAATAACTATCCAAAAGACATTCTCAGCCAGATTAAATTGTTCCAAAAAGCGCGGAAAGGCACCATTCCCAACCTTCCTGATTTAGAAGGCTTCTTTTCAGCTCTTGCCCGGAGACTCAAAGGATTGGACAGACAGTTAGATAGCGATGAATACGTAAGAATTGTCAAGGAAAACGCCAAGGAAATCAGAGAAAAGGTTCTCAAACACATAATGGTACGTCGTACCCGCTCCGAGATCGTTAAATATTTCACTGAGGATCTGAAAAAGCAGGGATTCAAATTCCCCGAAGTGGCTGACCCTGAGCCTATTTATTATCAGTTCAATGAGAATGAAGACAGTGTTTTCACCAAGACTATGGAGCTTATCATCAAAAAGTTTCAATATGCCCGCTATGTTCCCTTGCTTTACCTAAAGGAGGATATCCCCCAACCCGAAGAGTTGGCCCAGAAAAACATGAGAAAGTTTATGAGGAATCTCTTGGTAAAACGGCTGGAAAGCAGCTTTTTTGCCTTCAGAAACAGCCTCGCCAGATTCATTAAATCATATGAACAGTTTCTGGCCGAGTTCGATAAGGGAAATGTTTATGTCAGCAAAAAATATGCCAATAAAATCTTTGAGTTTCTGGAAAAGGATGATGATGAGTCAATCCAGATGCTGATTGATGAGGATAAAGCCCAAAGATTTAATGCCAGTGATTTTGAGGATAATTTCAGAAAAGACTTGGAGAGTGACCTGAAAACGTTGAAAGAGATGGATAAACTCTGGAAAACAATAGATAGGGACCCCAAATTATTAACTATCCTTGACATTCTTAAACAGAGGACAATTCTGAAAGAGAGCAAACTCATCATCTTTACAGAATCACGGGAGACAGCGGAGTATCTTGGAGGTCACCTTGCTAAAGCATATCTGGGCAAAGTGCTGATTTACACTGGCGCCTCTGGCGCCGCCACACGCCAGAGCGTAATTCAAAATTTCGACCGCAGGGCAAAACAACCTCGCAACGATTATCGGATTCTTGTCAGCACTGAGGTCCTCTCCGAAGGCGTTAATTTGCATCAATCGAACGTTGTTATCAATTACGATATACCCTGGAATCCTACCCGCCTGATGCAGAGAGTAGGCCGTATCAACCGCGTCGATACCAAATTCGATACAATCTACACCTTCACTTTCTTCCCCACCACGCAATCGAACGACGTAATTAAGCTGAAGGAAGCTGCCGAATATAAAATTCAAGCCTTTATCGAGATGCTTGGCAATGATGCCAGACTGCTAACAGAAGGTGAAGAAATCAAGTCGCATGACCTGTTCACTCGCTTAACCTCAAAGAAAACCATCACCGGTGAGGATGAAGATGAGGAGAGTGAGCTCAAGTATTTGCAGGTTATCCGAAGCATCAGGGATAACGAACCTGACTTATTTGAAAAGATTAAGCGCCTGCCTAAGAAAGCCCGCACTGCCAGGATAGACGAAAGCGAAGGCAATTCTTTGTTGACCTATTTCCGTAAAGGTAAGCTACAGAAGTTCTATCTGGCTCAAGATCAGTCAACTCAAGAATTAGACTTCTTTTCCGCTGCCAGACAGCTTGAGGTGAATGAAGACACTAAACGCCAGCCTATTCCCCAGGATTATTACGACTTACTAGAGATTAATAAAAAGGCGTTTCAGGTGGCAACAACCGAAGAGGTGCCGGAAGCGAAAATGAGAGGCGGGCGTGATACTGCTACCTTCGTGCTCAGGGTCTTGAAATCAAATCAAATCAGGCATTTCCATGGCTATACCGAGGATGATGAGCTCTATATTAAGCAGGTTATTAAGCTTGTCGAAGAGGGTGGGCTGCCCAAACAGACCACCAAAACGCTGCAAAAGGAATTAAGCAAAGAGCTAAATCCTGTAAAGATACTGGGCATATTGAAGAAGAACATCCCCTCAGAGTTTTTTAAAGAGACGGCGGCTGAAAGCGCTGCTCAGACTTCCGGTCCCAGAGAGGTCATCCTTTCTGAGTACCTTGCAGGCAAATAGATATGGCAAAACCACAAAATAACTACACTTTTATCGACAGCCAGAACCTTAACCTCTCAATTCGTAGTCAGGGATGGACTCTAGACTTTAAACGATTCAGGCAATATCTACGTGACAAATACGGCATAGCCAAAGCCTTTCTCTTTATCGGCTATGTCTATGAAAACCAAGCCCTGTATACTAGCTTGCAGAAGGCCGGCTATATTTTAGTCTTCAAGCCAACGCTCAAACTGCCAAGCGGTAAGGTAAAAGGAAATGTAGATGCAGAACTGGTGCTTCATGCCATGATTGAGTACAAGAACTATGATAAGACGCTTATCGTTACCGGAGATGGCGACCTTTACTGCCTGGTAGACTATCTTGTAAAGAACGGTAAACTGTTAAAGCTAATGATTCCGAACAGAGACAGCTATTCTTCGCTATTCAGGAGGTTGAGACCTCATATTGTATTTATGAATGAGCTCAAAGGTAAACTGGACTATGATAAGAAAAACAAATAAAAAAGAGAGGCATTACCGCGGGACGAAACCCTTTGGTTGGCCTCTCATCGTGATTATGCTAGAAATTTAGCATAATATACTATATTTGTCAAGTGCCAGATGGGTGGTTAGATGGATAAACAGACTGCGATAAGAATAATCAGGGATACCTTTGAAAGCCCATTCGATAAAGCCAGATTTATCTATTTCACCAAGAATCTCCTCAACAAAATTGACGAGACCAAGGCATTCCATATCCAGGGGCATTATATCCCTGAGAGCTTCCGGGACTACGTAAAAGCCTATGAGCGAATCGGTACCTACACCGACCACGAAAACAATAAGATTGATATTCTAATTGTCTACCTACAGAAAGAGACCTCTCTGGAACGTGCTCGCACATCTCAGAGGAATTTTGTTGCCAGATACCTCAAAGAACGTGATGAGAAAGAGGCAGGATTGGTTGCCTTTGTGTCGCCAGATGAGGAAGATTGGCGCTTTTCGCTGGTGAAAATGGATTACCTGTTGGAAGAGTCGCCAAGCGGAAAGACGAAAGTAAGAACAGAACTCACCCCGGCACGGCGTTTTTCCTTCATTGTGGGCGTGAACGAAAGCAGCCATACCGCTCAGAGCCAGTTGGTTCCCATTCTGCAGGATGACGCATATAATCCCATACTCAAACAGTTAGAAGCCGCATTTAACATTGAGAAGGTCACTAAGGAGTTCTTCGAAAAATACCGTGAGCTTTATCATAAAGTTCATGAAGCCCTTGAAGATATTGTTAGCAAAGACCAGAAAGTCCGAGATGATTTTGCGACTAAAGCTGTAAGTACCGTTGATTTCTCTAAGAAACTTCTCGGCCAGATTGTATTTTTGTATTTTCTTCAGAAAAAGGGCTGGTTTGGCGTCGGGCGGGATAAAAACTGGGGGACCGGTCCCAAGAACTTCCTTAGGCTATTGTTCGACAAGAAGAATGTTAGCTACGACAATTTCTTTAACGACGTTTTAGAGTCATTGTTCTATGAGGCGCTAGCCGTAGAAAGAACCGACGACTTTTACAGCCGTTTCAACTGCAAGATTCCCTTCTTGAACGGCGGCTTGTTCGACCCCATCAACAATTACGATTGGGTGCATGCCGACATTCTATTGCCGAATGAGCTATTCTCCAACACGTTCAAAACCAAAGAAGGCGATATTGGCACTGGCGTTCTTGACGTATTTGACAGATACAACTTCACTGTAAAAGAAGACGAGCCTCTGGAAAAAGAAGTTGCCATTGACCCTGAGATGCTGGGCAAGGTGTTTGAGAACCTGCTTGAGGTTAAAGACCGTAAATCTAAAGGCACTTACTATACCCCACGCGAGATTGTCCACTATATGTGCCAGGAGAGTCTCATTAATTATCTAGACACTGCTATTAACACAGGTGATGTACCACTGGTGGCGACGCCGCCACCTCAGGGTAAACTGTTCGGCAAGCCTGACCCAGAGCAAGGCACCCTGAAAGCGCCGGCCTATCGAGCGATTATACCGCGTGAGGACATTGAAGCCTTCATTCGTATGGGAGAGCTGGCGATTGAGCATGATGCAAGAGTGGAAGGCGCCGGAAGAGAAACAAGAGACTATTCCTACAAGCTCCCCGAGAGTATCCGACAGAATGCGGGCTTGATCGACGAAAAGCTTGCAACTATTCGTATCTGTGACCCAGCCATCGGCTCCGGTGCCTTCCCTGTAGGCATGATGCATGAAATTGTCCGCGCCAGAAATACGCTCACAACTTACCTGCCAAAGGACGAGAGCAGAAATAATTACAACTTCAAGCGCCATGCTATCAGGAACTGCCTCTACGGTGTGGACATCGACCCCGGCGCTGTGGAGATTGCCAAGCTCCGCCTCTGGCTCTCCCTGGTGGTTGATGAGGAGGATATCAAGCAGATTCAGCCGCTACCCAATCTCGATTACAAGATTGTCTGTGGCAACTCGCTTTTGGGTGTGGAAAAGAACCTGTTTAATGTTGACCTGTTTAACGAATTGGAGAAGCTTAAGTCATTCTACTTCAATGAAACGAACGCTAAGAAGAAGCAGGAATACAGGAAGCAGATTGACCAGCTAATCAAAAACCTCACGAATAATAAAGAGATGTTTGACTTCGAGGTATATTTCTCAGAGGTCTTCCATGAAAAAGGCGGCTTTGACGTAGTGATTGGCAACCCGCCATATGAAACATCAAGAGGTAAAGGCATAGAGAGTACCTTTAAGGATTATCTTCGCAGAAGCTATGAGACTGCCGAAGACAAATATGACTTTTACACTTTTTTCATTGAGAAATCTTCAAACATAGCTAAAGAAAAAGGTCATGTATGCCTTATCACAGCAAACACATACCTTACGAAACCTCTATCCAGAAAAATAAGGAGGTATCTGCTAAGTAAATGTGAAGTTATCAGTATCGATGAGTTCAAAGGCTTCGTTTTTGAAACTGTCGTTCCCACGGCAATTATCTTATTCGGGAACAAGCCTGCTAATGATAATCATGTAATAAACGTTAGATATGACATAAATAGTGTCGCGGACTTCTTGAATGACAACTTCTCGCAAAGATGCATACATCAGCAAATTTTTGTGAAGGAACCAGATTTTTATATTAATGTCTATGCGGATGAGTGGTTTTTCGACTTTTTTGACAATTTATGCAAACAAGACAATATTATGAAGCTCGGAGTATTAGCAGAGATTTACAATGGCATTCAGACTGGCAATGATAAGAAGTTTGTAAGTTATGAGAGGAGATCTGCCAAATGGGAGAGGGTTATTACAGGTTCGGATATACAAGCCTATTACAAGAGTTGGGGTGGTAAATATATATATTATGTGCCAGAGCTACTACATAGCAATACAAGAAAAACTATCTTCAAAACAAGTAAGAAGATAATCATAAGGCAAACTGCTGATAGGATTATTGGAGCTTATGACGATGAGGGTTATTTTACTTTGGCGAGTACATTTGTAATAAAACAGTTCAAAGAGATGATTTCTCATAAAGTGCTATTGGCAATACTCAATTCTAATCTATTCTTATATCTATATCGGAGCTTAAATAATGAGGAGGGTAGGGTCTTGCCACAGATAAAGAAAAAGCACATTTTTGGCTTACCTATCAAGATTCAATTCCAAGAGAAACCGTTAAATGATTTAGTTGATATTATTCTGTCCATAACCAAAGATGAGGACTATCTCACTAATCCAGCCAAGCAAGCCCAAGTCAAAGAATACGAGCGCCAGATTGACCTGTTGGTATATGAGCTTTACGGCTTAACGTCTGAAGAGATTGCGGTGATGGAAGGCTCCAATAGGAAATAGACCGGTAGCTCCAACAAGATAGCCCTCCGGGTGATGCGCCGAGTTGCCATTGAACATTCCTGACTTCTGTGTAACTAGCTGCTTATGCGACTAACTTAACAAGTGGTATAATTGTTGGAGGCAGGTCAAAGAACTATTTGTATTTCTCTTTAAGGGATTGTATGCCTGATTCTTGGAAAAAGGCTGCAGTTAATATTGGCTTGGCTACGGCTGTTGGACTAGGTGGTGTTGCATGCATTCCAAAGGATGAGAATCCACCAATTCCTATAACTGTTACAGGCATTGTTTATCATGACTATAATGGGGATGGTGCAAAAGAAGAAAATGAGCCAGTTATAAATGGTGTTGAATTGAAGTTTTTTAGCGATGTAGGAAAAAAACAATATGTTACTAAATCAAATCAAGATGGGAGTTATAGCATTGCATTGAAGAAAGGTAAGTATACTTTGGACATCGGTGGGACTGTCGTTGGGTACAACAATCAACATTTCACATATCTCAATATTTCTAAAGAAGAATTCAAATATGCCTCTTTGCCTGTTGAGGTAGTAAATAACATGAATCTTGATGTGAAACTTATGCAGGGGTGGTTGACACTCCCTTTTGACAGAAACACAAAATTTCTAGGAGACAATCCACTCGGTATAATGGACTACGTGGATATGGATGGAAGAGAGGGTTTTACAATGACCTGGAAAAGCACTAAATACGAAGATGATACGTATGATAACCATAATGGAATAGACTTCTACATGGAAGAGAACACTCCAATATTGGCAGCTGCCCCAGGAATTGTAGTTAAACCTTCAAAACCATACAAACCAGAGATGAAATATACCCTTCTAGTAAGTCATGAAAATGTTTATCTTTATCCTCCTTATAAGACTGCAATAACTGAATATTGCCATTTAAATGAGGTAAAGGTGAAACCAGGAGACAAGGTGAAAAGAGGAGATGTTATAGGCCTATCTGGAGGTATCCTAAGAGGAAAAAAGTTAGAAGGTAAACATCTACATTTTGGATTTCTCATCTCAATCTCATTAGATCCTCCTTATAATGAACCTAACACACATTATACAGATCCTTACAGAAATATTGAGACATATTCGCCAGCGACAAATCAATGGACAGTTGACAACAACCCCCAGTATCCATAATTTATTTTTGCTTGAGTTTTTGACCTGCCCCCCGAAAAGTGACCTGCCCCCAATAGTTGTACCACTTCTTAAGTTAGTCCCACAAGCACAATAGCCTCAGGAGCAGGCGGCCGGTAGTTAAGTGCACTATGGGGTCGTTCTTGATTATATTCTTTTCTCCAGCCTTCTATCAATACTCTGGCTTCAGCCAGTGTAGTGAATATCTCACGATTCAGAAGTTCATCCCTTAACTTGCCATTGAATGATTCTATGTAGCCGTTCTCCCAGGGGCTTCCCCTCTCGATGAACAGAGTCTTCACTCCTAATCGGTTCAGCCAGGCGCGTATCTCCCTGGCAGTGAATTCAGTTCCATTATCGGATCGAATATGCTCTGGTACTCCCCTGAAAACAAAGAGCTGGAATAACTTGCCGGCGACATCCTGAGAAGTGATGCGACGACCTACCAGCATCGCTAGACACTCTATGGTGTATTCATCGATTATGGTCAGTATACGAAATGTTCTGCTGTCAGCTGTTCTATCAACCATGAAATCATAGCTCCACACATGGTCTTTATGCTCTGGTCTGAGCCTAATACATGAGCCGTCATTCAACCACAATCGTCCCCGCTTAGGTTGTCTCCTTGGCACCTTTAGTCCTTCCTGCCTCCAGATACGTTCCACGCGTTTATGATTCACCTGCCAGCCCTCGTGCTTAAGCATCGCTGTTATCCGCCGGTAGCCATACCGCCCGTACCTGGTAGCCAGTTCAACGATACGACTCCTCAATTGCTCCTCATCAGAGGGAATCTGCGGTACATGCCGTTGTGTTGCCCTTGCCTGGCTCAGCACCTTACATGCCCGCCGCTCTGAGACTGATAGTACCTGACATACCAGTTCCACTATCCTGCGTCTCTTCGACGGGCTCAGGAGTTTCCCCGGGCAGCCTCCTTGAGTATGGCATTATCTAGAGAAAGATCAGCCACCAGCCTCTTCAGCCTGGTGTTTTCCCTCTCCAGCTCTTTGAGGCGCTTCGCCTGCTCCACATGCATGCCACCGTACTCTCTGCGCCAGCGGTAGTAGGTTTGTTCGGTAACTCCGATCTTTCTGCTGGCTTCGCCGATGGTAGCTCCCTGGCTGATTAGTACTTCAGCCTCGCGGAGCTTGTTAATGATTTGCTCCGGTTTGAACATTCTTCTGGCCAATGAAATAGCCCCCCTTTCTCAATGACCTGCCCCCCGAAAACTGAGCCAGACAAAATGCTGGTTTTGTGGGATGATTAACAATGATGAAGGAGGATCATCCCATGAAGAAGTCCCGGTACACAGCGGAGCAAATTGCCTTTGCCCTGAGGCAGGCAGAGTCAGGGACAGCAGTTCCTGAGGTTTGCAGGAAGATGGGCATCAGTGAGCAGACCTTCTACCGGTGGAAGAAGAAATATGTCGGCATGGGTGTGGCAGAAGTGAGGAGATTGAGAGTCCTGGAGGAAGAAAACAGAAAGCTGAAACAGCTGGTAGCAGACTTGAGCCTTGATAAGCAGATGCTTCAGGATGTGCTACGAAAAAAGTCCTGAAGCCTGCTCAACTGCGGGAACATGTTGAGGCATTGCGGGTTTGTTACGGCACAAGCAAGCGGAGAGCATGTAGTGTGTTGATGTTTCAGAGATCTACGTACTACTACCGGAGTGTAGCAGATGAGCAGGCTGCCCTGAGGTTAAGAATTTGTGATCTGGCGCAGGCGAGGGTAAGTTACGGTTACAGGAGAATTCATGTGCTCCTTGAGAGAGAAGGCTGGGAAGTGAATCACAAGCGGGTATACAGGCTCTACAAGCAGGAAGGCCTTACCATGCGTGCCAAGAGACCAAGGAGACATGTTACGGCATGCAGGCGAGAGGAAATCCCTGCGGCCCAAAGTCCGGATGAGAGCTGGTCAATGGACTTCATGAGCGATGAGATATTTAACGGCCAGAGAATCAGGCTGTTAACGTTAGTGGATAACTTTACCCGTGAGAGTCTGGCAATAGAGGTAGACAGGAGCATAGGTGGTCAACGTGTTGTGGAGGTATTAATGAATATAGCCAAGCAAAGAAGCTTACCCAAAACCATCAGAGTAGACAACGGGCCGGAATTTACCTCGAAGCGGCTGGATCAATGGGCATATTTGAACGGCGTGGAGCTAGACTTCATCCGTCCAGGGAAACCCACAGATAATGCCTTCATTGAATCGTTCAACGGCCGGTTCCGGCAGGAATGTCTGAACGAAAACTGGTTTCTATCATTGGAAGACGCACGGGAAAAAGTCGAGGAGTGGCGTTTGTACTATAATAGAGAACGGCCACATGGCGCCCTGGGTAATCTACCCCCAAGAGAGTTTGCATTGTCTGGGGAGGTAGTTAATTGAAAAACCACGAAACTAGCATTATGGGTGGTACAGAAAAGGGGGCATCTCCATCAATTTCCAGTCTAACATTAATACTGGACTCATTTTCGGGGGGCAGGTCATATTTCCTGAACGGTGACTATCCTTGTGGGAATAACCTTGCCCGCCGAGAGCTGCCAGCGTACAATAAAAGCTAGTAGTCGAATGTAGTGCTCTCTAGATGCGGACGACAAGTGAAGATGACCAATCAGCAAGACCATTCAAATGAGATTTTATGGGTGTATCCATCGAGGACGGAATCTGAAAGCTGGTGGTGCCGCCAATATGGGAACATCGAGATACCACAGGGGTGGGAGTTCCTGTCAACCGGCGATGCCTTCATAACTAGGCAGGTAAAATCCAAGGGGCCATATTGGGTCGGAAAGAAGCCCGCAAAAAGGTACACCAGAACGCTGGGTATATGGGCACCAAAGGAGAATATCGAAACTGCCAAGAAGCTAGCAGAGGAGACAATAGCTCGGAGACAGGTCAAAAGAATTATTTCACGAAAACAACGTGAGAGACAGGAAGCGAAGTATAGGGAGCGATTTGCAAAGGCTGTCTACGAGTATCTCAGTTTTGCTCCTAAGTACGAAAAGCTAGCTTGTGATATCGCTGAGGCTGTTTCGGGGCACGCAACAGAAGTTGGCAGTGAGCGAGTAGGACGAACACGGAAATTATCTCTTGAAGAAAAGGCGATGCTGGCAGCACGAGCGTATATTCGACATAACTATACGTCCTATGATGATCAACTGCTTGAGTTTGGATTCGCACTAGAGCGGGGGGACTTCCTATACCAAGAGGTTAAGGGTGAGGCACAAGAAGCCGTAGATGAGTTCTTGATCCGTCATAGAGAAGGCAGATAAGACAGATACTTGCTTTGTTACCTAATTGAACTTTAGCCTATGTAGTTTTGTGGAAAAAGCTATGGGGAGGTAGGAAACTGGTATCCCGGTGGTTTAGAGGGCTTTCCTGTGGGTTTGGGTGAGATTTGAGAGGAAGGCGTAGATTTTGAGCACAAAAAAGGGGTAGTCGGAGATTTCCAACTACCCCTTAAAAAAGGCATAAAAAAAGGCAAAAGAACCCCTACACTTCAGAGGCTCTTTTGCCTGTGATTGTCTATAGTCAAACTATTCAGTTTTTTGGCAAGGCTTTCCCTATCATTCGTGATAATTATTACTTTGTTTTTTGCTCTTGCTCTCTCATTGTCCCTTTGCCTGTTTATCGGTAGCCTGCAACCGCTAGCACTACCGCTTGAGCTAGTCTCAAAAAGCTAGAGACAAAATGAGTAAGCAAGGCAAGGCTTTAAGCCCAAAGCAAGCCTTGTCCCGAAAGTCGGTTAGCCTTATTCAGTTGTCCAGAGCCTTGCCGACCCGCAATCCGCTGGCATCGGTTAGACGCTCCGCAAGAGGCTTTAGCCTCTCACTAATATAATGCCAAAACAGGCTTAAAATCTTACACTAAAGCTAAACTTTTTTGCCTTTGCCTATTCAAATAGGTATGCTCGGCACTGGCGAGAGGCAATCCGCTTACCTTTTTGTAGGCTATCTTAACCAGCCTTGCTGGTGCTCTATGCAGCCACAATTTGGCATCAAGCCAAGCCTCAACGTCTATCGCCTTATCATCGGCTAGCATCTGGCAAAGCTCTGTCTCGTTGCCTTCGCCATCATCTACAGTCCCGTTGAGACTTGTTATCTTTGGCAGTCTCATTATGTTTCGCCAATACTCCAACACAACATAGCTGGCTACTCTTACCATGCCGCCTTCGGTTAAGCTGTTGCCGTTGCCGTTATACTTTACCTCTATTTCGGCAAGCCTTAAGATAATGTCCTGCCTTAAGTCCTGTCTATCCTCTGGCTTCGCCTTGTATTGAAATTTATCGGCAATCTCGATATACTTTTGCCAATCTAGCATTGTGGTTGACCCCCTATGTTAGATTTGCTCTAGCTATACCCAGCTAGGGCATTTTATTGACCACAAGGCAAGGCTCTGGACTTCTGATATTCAATTCTTAAAGTGCATTCAGCTTTTACCTTTTCGTCTAAATAGAAAAGTAAAAGTTTATCCTATATGATTATGGTACTTTACAAAAGAGGCTTTTGAAAAGGATAAGAAGTAATTACTTTTTATGTTCAGATATGAATAATAGGGTCAAACTTGATGCCAGCAAACTAGCGCTGATTGCAGCTAGCCAGCATACCCGTTAGGTCTGCGTGCTGGTCAACAAGTCAGGCAGGTTTTTGATAGCAGAAGGCTCTGACGCGGCACAGGGGACACCAGAGGGTGAAACCTCGCTTACACGCCTTCCACTCTGGTTTATGCAGGCATACTGTGTCTGTGTGCTCCAGCCTGGCTAAGAGTGCAGCCGGTCCAAACATGTGGAGGCCGCAGCCATAGCAGTGGCTTGAAAAGCGTTTGTCCTGCTTCACCAGTTGCACCGGCATCTGAGCTCCGCATTCAGGGCAAGCCATGTTGAGTTTGCTCATAATCTTTCCCTCATCAGTCAGACAGTTCAGAACTGTCAGACAGACAGACCGTTCAGTATATGTGAACTACCCAATTTACTATGTAAGTTCGTTAGCACTTTCATGAGATATGGTCTTTGTAGTTCCGTAGAGCCAGTCTTATGGCATCGTTCAGCGGTATATTTGTCGGCGTGACTGCGAATAATTCCTCTGCGTCTTTCCTTGGAATGCCCAGACCGGTCAAAGCGGAGACGAACTCTTCCTTCTCAAAACACGAAGCATCGCCACCTAGGAGTAAGGGGGGAGCTGGGAGTGCTTGCGGTTTTTCTAGACGTTTTCTTATAACTGAGGCCACCTTATCGCCTATAACACCCGCATCAACCATACCCTCGATTCCACCCAGTTCCTTGAGATACTCGATGAATCTCTCGAGAATGACGACTTCGTCATCAAGGCCATCTACTGAATAAGTTGTATAGTTTTCGCTCAATTCGATAATCGAGGTCCCCTCGGGTTCCATTTCACCAGACATCAGGCCTATGACGAGATCCAGGGGTAGGCTTCTCCAAAAGAAGTGACCCAGGTCGGAGGGTGTTAGGAGCAGGTATTGATAACCCAGCAGTTGAGTCTTCGGTGCCATCTCTAAGTACATTCCGTAATCGGTCTTGTGCTCTATCCAGGGAAAGGTGAAAATGAAACCATCAATAGTGCCCTCCCCCGGTTCCAGCCAGACCTCGACTTCTACCACAGCATATACATTGAAGAAAAATTTGAGATGAAGAACATCGTCGGCACAAAACTCGGCAAATGGAATAAGAAAATAGCTCGTCCTATGTCGAGTAGTTATGATATTGTCAAACTGCCGATTGAAAATTTCAGCCACCTTCTGCTCGACGATGGCATCTCGTCTTTGCTCCCCCTGAGCAGATGATACGAAGGCAGAGGTGAGGGGCAGGTAAAGCAAATCCCCGACATGAGCCTTGAAGTAGCTCTCAGTGTCCTGTTGCTCTTTGAGAAGCTCAGCTTTGAGCCTGGCCAATTCCTTGTTGAAAGCACGGTTATACTGCTTAGCCTTCTCTCCAGCCCTCTTCCTTCGTTCTTCTTTGTCTTGTCTCGCCTTTATCTCTTCAACCCATCTAAGATATGGTAGTGATTGTGGGTCGCTGAGGTAGTTTTCACCATGAGTGGTGTAAGATATTAATGCTCGGGCAGCACTGTCATTGAATTGCCGATACTCATTTTTATCCAGGTATCTCTGGGCTTTTTCTTCAGGTGGATTCAGTCCTTTCATTGCAGTCTGGATTCTACGCTGCATGTTCCTTTCCTGTTCTTCTTCGGCGAGTTTGGCTTCCTGTGCCCTCCGTTCCTCCTCCGCCTCCTTTGCCTTACGGTCATAGGTCTGCCTTATCAACCGCTTGATTTCAGATTTAGGGAGATAAATCAAAGGCAGACTCATGAAGAAAGGAATATTTTGATTCCTGGTGCAATGCCATAGCCATTCGGCTATCTCTTTTGAGTATCTTTGGAGGCCTGCTTTTTCTGAGTCTGTCAGGTACTTGTGTAAGTCGGCCTCGGCCTCATCTTTGCTTAATTGACTCAACTCGGGTACGTCTTTTAGGATTTCAGCTCGCCATTCGTTCAAGTGCTCTAAAGCTTCCGGGCGGAATTGCTTCTCGAGGTCAGGTTTTAATGGGAATATATCAGCTAGTTCCATAATGTTCCCTGCATCTTTTCGATCACATCGTCTGGGGGAAGTGCATTCGCTCGTTACCTAAACTCAGGGTGTGCTGCCCTAATTGGGTCGTTCCATCCGATTTCTTCACCTACTCCAGCCGCGGATAGTCGGTAATATCGTTTGTCCTCCAGAAAGTCGTAGCACGCCGGCTCAGATCGGCCTGTAGGTTCAATAAGTCCTAGTTTTTTAAACCAGTGCCAATACTTCGCAAACGAATTGTAGGTGCATCCTTTAATCGGTTTATCGCCTATCTCAACCCTTTCTTGGTTAATCCGCTTGAGGTCCTGCTTCAGGGCATAGAAGACATCGGCACAGCAGGCCTCATCATGTTGCGTAAGGTATATGTGGATAAACTCGCCGGGCCGGTATGCACTGCCTGCTCTACCCCAGGGCACTCCAGTCTTTCGCGATGCCTTTTCCGTCTTCTTGTTCCGGGGCGACTTTGCCCGCTTACCTTTCTCCGGTTGCGTCATCTTCCCAAACCTTGTCATAATCCTCGTGTAGGTCTTTTAAGGAGTACTGTAAATATATTGAAGTCGTAGCAGGCGACTGATGGCCCAGAATTTTCTGCAACCTATCGATACTCATTCCACGCTTAATGCAGTGGATCGCAAAGCTGTGCCTCAGATGATGCGGATGCAGTTTGCACCTGCGGGAAACAGCAGGGTCGCCGACTTCTCTTATGCCGACTTTCCGTGCCAACTTCGACAGAATCTGATTAACCCTTTGCCTTGTGATTGGAAAGAGTAAGTCATCCTCTACAGGTAATTTTTTCGCCATACTAGATACTCCTTAATCATGGCCAGCGTGCCCCGATCGATGGGCACGACTCTTCTTCGTTCAATCGGCTTGCCACTTCTCTTTCTTAACTTCTGCACCTTAATAATAATAGCGCGGTTAGCAAAGTCTATGTCCTGAACACGAAGTCCAATCAATTCAGAGACTCTGATGCCGGTACGCCATAATATCCTCACTAACAGCTTGTCTCTGAGGTTAGTGGCAGCGGCAATCAGCCGTTCCACTTGCTCAAGCTCCAAATACGCCTTTAAATCCCTTATAGGGCTAACAAGTGTCATTTAGTCTTGCCACCTCAACTTATCTATGCCGAATGGTCGTAGCCAAGACTTTCTCTGCCAGCAGAAGGCCAAATCCTCGTAGCAGTACATAGTCACATCTCCTCTTTGTCTGATCACTTTTGTTCATGTTTACCTCAAATCAATGCCATCGACGCAATTAGGAAGGTCAATTTGACTTATCCTTGCCTAGGGACTTAAACATACCTACTGGTAATACATCAGGTGCTACCTCTTTGCTGTTTACCTCGGAGATAGGGGTATCTTCTTTTTCTTCTTTATCAGAGTTATCTCTTAGACTATTATCATCTTTTTCTTTCTTATCATCTTTATCTTCTTTTTCAGTGTTCAGAGGTGATAAAGTTGATAAAGGTGATACATCTGTTTCCGGCAAAGAATATAGAATCTTATTAGTTCTGGTCTTGCCTGTAGGTACCGACCTAAAGTCCAGAAGTCTGTACTTTCGCATTCTTTGGCAAGTATGTTGTACCGCCATACGAGTCAGGCCAAGCTCGGTAGCAATCATGGCGGCATCTGCCTCTCCGCCAAGTGCCTCGATGGCCTCTAGTATGTTCAATTCCGCATCTCTACGTCTTTCGTCTTTGCTGTCTCCTTTCAGTTGAAATGTCATGGTCTCAACGTCGAATTGGAGTCGTAGTTCGGTATCGGGTAAGTCTCGGCCTTCGATTCTCAGATCATAGCTTCTGTCAGAGTTACGATAAATACCCATATTGACATCGGAAGCCGAAGGTGTTGCGCTGCTGCCGCGAAGGTCGTAACCAACATCATTGAAGGAACGCTTGCCATGATGAGCAATTACAAGAATCGTTGTGCCATAGACTAATGCCAGGCTGTGCAATTGCTTCATTAATTCAGACATGTCACCGGCTCTATTCTCATCTAGTTCTCGGTCCGTGGCGGAGGCTAATGTGTCAATAACAACCAGCGCCGGGCTTTCTGTCTTAATCATAGACTCAAAGTCACTCATGCCCTCCTCGGTGTTTAGCGGCTTGAATTCGGTGATATATAGAATTGGAAGGGAATGGTCACTGTTTAGCTTATGTAATCGTTCTTGTAACCGAATCACGCCGTCCTCCAGCGCCAAGTAGACGACTTTACCTTGTTTAACTCGCTTTCCCAACCATGGCGCCCCACCCGCTATTCGTTGGGAACCATCAAGAATGAACCATGATTTGCCGGCTTTCTTTCGACCACCAAAAACACAGAGGCCGGGGCTGATGAGTAGACCTTCGACCAGAAATTCCAAAGGCTTTAGTTTTGCATTGACTAGGTCCCCTTGAGTTATTGCATGAGCCCGCCAATTACAAGGTTCTCTATCAGCGCCGGTATTCTTTGCATCCAGCTCTTGGTATATTTGGTCGCGAATCGTTTTCCTTTCCGAAGGGGTGAGGATTTTGCCAAGCTCCCTAGAGCGATCTCTATAAGCTAGATTCAGCATATTCTGGCGCTCAAGCTCATCAGTTTTATTTGTCATTCCCATCGCAATATGAGCTAGCTCCCTATTCGTCTCTCTGCAATATTTATTTTTCGACTACTTGTGTATTGCCTAGATTACAATTTGCTAGGAGTTTATCCAGTGCGGCCCGTGGAATTAAAATTTTCCGTCCAAAGCGGATGCTAGGGATGGCCCCCAAGCGAAGCTGTTCATAAACAGTAGCTCTGCCGATGCGCAACAACCTCGCTGTCTCGGTTGGAGTCAGCACCAATGGGTCACTCACATTGCCTTGATTGTTCATCTTTCCTACCTGGGCCGTTTGGTTTCAATCTCTTTCCTCGGACATTGGTATTATCTTGAGGATATGGTTTGCCGCAGTTGGCAACCAATCGCCCGCTTTGATCTTGTGAACTTGGATAAACTCCGGAGGAATCGAAATGTAGTGGCTATTGCCTATCCGTATGACCTGGCGAGGTTCAGCAATTATTCCCCCTCTGTCCACTTGCCTGTGTCTCTTGCTCTTTTGCATAGTTTAAAATCTCTTTTGGTTGAACTTTGACATGAGTAATTAAATTTAGTATTATTGTAAATAAATGTCAGGTAGCTGTCAAGTCATATTAAGAAACAATGACAAATATTATGGGTTGTTACTTGACAAATCATGGCGGATGGTATATAGTGTGTATATCGAGTAAGAAGCAAGGGGATGTCAAAATGAAAAAAAAGGAACTTTCTTCTATAGAGCTAAAAAAGGTGGTAGAACTAAGACACTTTGGTACGAAATGGACGGAAATCGAAAAGGAAACCGGAGTTGAGAGACGTGCTGCAAAACGTGCCTACGATGAGTGGGAGAAAGACCAGAAGATGAGGGAGCAAGAAACCGTTCGCTTTCGTGTTGCAGCAGAAGCCTTCCATGAACATCTGAGCGACCTCACCAGACTGGCAGAGTCCTTAATTAGTGTTGTCCACGTGCCAGAAAAGCTGCGAGGGCTGGATAATGCCGAGGCAGCTCTCGGCCGGTTATTGATGGGAACTGTGCAAGGAGGACTCGAAACGTCCCCAACATCAAGTCAAGAAAGCGCCCGTCTAGTCTGGAGAAATACGAAGCTTCTTAATTCTCTCCAGGACCACACACGAGAAAAAGTAAGGTGGGAAGCTTTGGAAGAATGGAAAAAGGCGCGCACCAATGCGGCAGAGTATTCCCAAGAACTGCTGTTGCAAGCTAAAGAGGGTATCGAGGATATTCTAAACAAACAACCAGGCTTAACGGAAAAGATTAAAACTGCAATAGGGGTCAATATCGGCGCGGCCGATATCTCGCGTGGATTGGGAGAGACTATATGGCGAGGCATCGTAACTGGTAAGTTAGAGGAGGTGCACTCTTGGAAGGGAGGAGGTGACGTAACTAAGGATAACGTGTGGCTAGAGTTCTATGAGGGAGATTCTGATACAAGACTTTACCTGAATGATAATGAGCTTGCTAAAGAGATCAAAAGTATGTGTCAGCTGGTGGTTAGCAATTTGCAGGAGGGGACCAAATCTGATGTGGTGGAGAAGCTGACTAAAGAGGTTCGCTTGATGCAGGATACAACTAGGGAGCTTGAAGAAGGTTTGGACGAGCTGGTACTGCGCCCGTTGCTACTTCGCACGAGGTGTGATTTGTGTCCCGCGTAGTGGTATAGGAAGACCATATTCCAATAGCTGGAGAAGGGGGAACAAGATGAAAGGATCGATTAGACAACGAAGCAGTGCTTCGTGGGAAATTTGCGTTGATACGGGCAGAGACCCGGTATCGGGCAAACGCCTAAGACATTTTGCAACTGTAAGAGGCCGCAAAAGAGATGCGGAGAAGGAGTTACGCAGATTATTGCTTAGTGTTGAACAGGGCACCTACATCAAACAGTCTAAGCAGTTAACAGTGGCTATGTGGCTGCAGCATTGGTTTGGTAGCTACGCAGTAAGCAACCTGGCGTCCAAGACTGCTGAAAGTTATAAACGTGAAATCGATAAATACATAATTCCGCACTTGGGAGGAGTGAGACTCGCGGAACTGCGCCCGCATCATGTTCAAGACTACATCGGTTGGGCATTATCAAAAGGGCGCAGACTTAGGAATGGTGGTCTAAGCCACAGGACTGTGCAGTATCATTATCGCATTTTAAGTAAAGCTTTAGGTGACGCTGTAAAAATGGGGTTGATTGTAGTCAATCCATGCAAGGGAGTTGCTTCGCCGAAGCCACCACATAATGATATTCCCGCAATTGGCCCGAATGAGTTATCAAAACTACTAGATGCCATACGCCATAGTACTTACTACATCTACTACCACACACTTCTCCTCACCGGTATGCGTAGAAACGAGCTGATAGCGTCGAAGTGGAGAGATTTGGACCTTGAGTTGGCTTGTTTCTATATATCACATAGCCTATATAGACTTGATGACGGTACCGTAATCCTCAAAGAGCCCAAGACTGCCCGCAGCCGGCGTGCTATAGACCTGCCGTTATCCTTGGTAACACTACTGCGTCAATATAGGTCAGACCAAGAAAGCCAGAGGCTAATGCTGGGGAAAGATTTAACCGAAGATGATTTCGTGTTCTGTCATATAGATGGCAGTCCACTTAACCCGAATACGGTTACCCACACCTTTGCTAAAGTTGCAGTCAGGGCTGGTCTACCTCACCTCCGGCTCCATGACCTACGCCATATCCATGCTACTATGTTGCTGAAGGCGGGGGTGCATCCCAGGGTAGTGCAAGAGCGTCTGGGACATAGCAGTATTGCTACGACCCTGGACATTTACTCCCATACCATACCCGGCTTGCAGAAAGCGGCTGCGGAGCGGCTTGATGCGTTATTACCAGTAGGTGAACCTGAAGAAAATGTCGGCAAAATGTCGGCAAGGAAAGATGAGGTTGAATGTAGGCCGTACAGGATTCGAACCTGTGACACCCTGATTAAAAGTCAGGTGCTCTGCCAACTGAGCTAACGGCCCATCGGGCGCCATTATTATACGGTCGTTAATGTAAAATATTCAAACAAATGAATTGCTGCTACTTTTGCAACCCTGTAGTTCTACCAGTTAGAGTGGGTCCACAGATGACCTATTCGGAGGACAGAAGAGTGTGGATGTACTGGGCTAGAGCCGGATGAATGTCACAAATATAACCATCCTTGGCCTCTTCCACGGAGAAAGTCAATCTTACCGGCCGCCTTGGCGAGTTATCGAATTTGTTAAGCCCGGTTTCATTCCAGGGAATTTCTTTTCCAAGTACCTCCAACATGCCACGTATGTCTCGCGGCTGTTGCAGCATGACCTCAAAGCGGAGACGTTTTGCCAATATTTCCAGTTGTTCGCTTTTAAGTTTTATTCTCATGGTCCCACTTCTTACCCCTCGGATGCCTTGAATTTATATGTGTTTCCCTGGTGTTAGCACCGGATATACAGTAACCCCGCAGGTTTACAAGTCTAACACATCTTTTGCTTATAATCAATATCACGAATTGCCAGTAGAAAGCAGCTTAAACCCGTCTGTAACTCTTTAGGATAGTATGAATGTTCTACGAACGATTGTTATAATAATGACCAGGAAAGTCCTGAAATTGCACCATTGTCGATAGGGGGTCTACTTTTGTCTTCATTATTCGTATAATAGAGGTGGAGGGAACATTCGGGTAAAGGAAGGGGCGAATGCCATGCCTAGCGTAAGAGGCTTTTTCACCAACATGTCAATGCCCATGCCGTGACACAGAAAGCTGTATCTCTTATTCCGCAACAATGCTATCAAGGTGTGGAGGAGACAAAGCTGCTGTGGGCATCATGGCGAGCCGGGGTGTTGACAGGTCGCGAAATGCCCTCCTGGTTTGGGAGGGATTAACAGCAGATTGATAATCATCTGCGGCTAATCATGTTCTGTCGTATTTTTTCTCGAAACATGACTAGAGGGTATGTATTGACTTTTGAAAGGTGTAGCCTATAATATTGGGTTATAGAAGACTTCAGGAAAGGGGGGCAAAATGGCTGACAGCGTATACAAGGTTATCACACTAGTAGGAACCAGCACCAAATCCTGGGAGGAAGCGGCGGCATCTGCTGTACAGACAGCGGCAAAAACTCTGCGGGACCTCCGTATCGCAGAGGTAGAAGAGCTGGATATGCAGATCGAAAACGGCAAGGTTACCAACTACCGAGCCAAGGTAAGGGTCTCCTTTAAGTACATGGGTAAGGAAAAGTAGTCACCGCCCTGTGCGGACAACCCGGTTATAACACCCTCGTGCAAGGCGCCTAGGCATTTCGAGCGGTGTAACACGCTCCGGGTGTAATTTTGAATTTATGCTTGGAGCGGGTGAGCAGATTCGAACTGCCGACGTCTTGCTTGGGAAGCAAGCATTCTGACCACTGAATTACACCCGCGCTGGTGGTTATATTACCGCTGTAAAAACCTGGTGTCAATCAGCCAGAGACGTGCCTCGGGGAATAATTATTTTGTTAGCCAGTTGGGTGTTTTAATCTCTGAGGCAGAATCGTGGTTGGGGATGTAGGGCTTGATGTCCAGCACCGGCGTTTTATCTATGGCGTCAAGGCCGGTGACTTTGAGAACATTATCCCGACGTTCCAGCAGTTTGACGGTAGTTATGCCTATTGGATTGGGGCGTGCCGGGCTGTGGCTGGCAAAGACACCGACGAGGGGCAGGTTCTGGTTGCCTTTGGGATGTACTTTCATAACCGAGCGCTGTGATGGCGGTAGCTTGTGCATCCAGTAGATGACGATGATGTGCGAGAATTCGTCTATTCGGCTCAGGGCCTCTTTCAAATCCTCTTTGATTATTATCTCGGAGGCAACCTCTTCCCAATCCTCTCTCTTAGGCTCTGTGATGTTGTTTTTGACGAAGCCGATTGGTGTTAAATTTATTTCCATGGCTGCATGTGGTTGGGCTGGCTGAAGCCGTCTACATTATGAGTGCATGCCTTTGTTTTAGGGATAGCGAGGCTAAGTTAGCGGGGTCAGTGTTAACAGTTTCTTGGCGATGTCCGGATACTTGGCAATAAAAAGTAACTCATCCTCGACAAGCGGCTTCTGAGCACAGACATTGGCAAATCTTACCAGTTCCAAAATTTTTTCCGCCTCAGCGGCATCAGCAAACGCTATCTCTATTCGCTCTTCCACCTCCTCTTCTACCTCTCCTCCCATTTTCTCCTGAATCCTCTTCATTAAATGTCTGAAGCCAGATATGCCGCCATATTCGCCGGAGCATATTTCTCTACCCGTCTCCACGGTGACAGGTTCACCTCTGCCCAGTTCGGCATAATCGTACAGCTCATAATTCTGCGGGTCTTTCAAAACGCCATCAGCATGAATGCCGGATGCATGGGCGAAGGCATTAGCACCAACGCCGGGCTGGTTTATTGGTATAGGAACGTCAAAAGCATAGCTGGCGAAGTTGGCTATTTTCCATGATTTTGATAGGTCAATCGGTCTTCCCAGTTTATATTTACCAGCGAAACCTTTTGATTTGGTTAGTGCCAGAGCTGTAGCGACAAGGTCGGCATTGCCAGCTCGTTCTCCGATACCGTTGACAGTTGTATTAATATAGGCGTCTTGCCCACCATCTATAGCACCTTTAGCTCCAGAGATGGAAGTGGCTACTGCCATACCCAGGTCGCCGTGACAGTGAATCTCTATGGGCATAACTGCATTTTCGGCTAAGGCTTTCGCGGTCTGATATATGGTGAAGGGATCATCATAACCAAGGGTATCACAGTACCTAAACCTGTCAGCACCGTGCAACTTGGCTTGTGAGGCAAATTTTATTAAGTAATCCAAGTCTGTTCTTGAGGCATCCTCGGCGTTTACACCTATGGATTCAACTCCGTGTGAGCGGGCAGCATCAAGGGCATCGGTCATCATCTTCGTAATGTCGTCTCTTGACTTTCTGCCTTGAAATTTGCCCTGAATCATCTGCTCAGAAGTCGAAATGGAAATATTGAGGTGTTTTATCTCCGGTACCAGCTTGAAAGTTGTTTGAACATCTTCTACTGTTGCTCTAATCCAACCGCCCAGGCGGATAGGTTTTAGAACGCCCATCTGGACTAACTCAAGATTTGCCTTGAGGTAATTTGTTTCATGTTTTGTTGTAGGAAAGCCAAACTCTGACTGGAAAACACCTAACTCGTTCAGATAGATGTTTATCATTGTTTTTTCCAGCTTGGATAAGCCCAGCTTAGCTGTCTGAACGCCGTCTCGATTTGAAACATCAATTATATAAATCTTGCCCATTTGAGTCCTCTAGGGAGATGCCAGGAAAGAGTTGATAATCTATTGTACCATGATAATGTGACCACTTTAGTAAATTATTATAACTTAATACTGGGGGCTTGACAAAGCGCAGGTAATGTGCTATCTTATTAAAGTCCCAAGTAATTGAGCTAAGACCGGGGAGGCAGGGCGCTGACGCAAGGTAGGCGAAGGCCGAAAAGTGTCAGAGGATGTGGAACCGGGATGGGCAAGGTTACTTGGGGCATTTTATTTATTTCCCGCCCCTTCAATTAGTTCAGGAGTAAGTGCACCAATGAAGGGTAGGTTTCTATATTCCCCATGGTAATCCAATCCATAACCTACTACGAACTCATCGGGGACCTCGAAGCCTATGTAGTCGAGCTGGACGTCAATAAGGCGGCGAATTCGCTTATCCAGCAAAGTGCAAACATGCAGGCTGGCTGGGTTATGCGACGCCAGGTGGTTAAGGATGTAGTTTAATGTCATTCCTGTGTCTACAATGTCTTCAATCATCAGCACATCAAACCCGGCTATGCTGATATCGAGGTCTTTGGTTATCTTTACTGCTGACTCGTTGCCAGTGCCATAATATGAGATCGCCATAAAGTCCACGTTAAGCGGTAGGGTAATGTGTTGCATTAGGTCAGCCATGAAACAGATGACGCCTTTAAGTATGCCAACCAGGACCAATTTCCTCCCGATATATTCGCGTGAAATGCGTTTTGCCAAGGCTTTAACTCGCCGTTGAATTTGCGTGTGGCTGAATAAGACATGGTCTACCCCCTCTACCTTTGTTCCTCCCAGACGTCCATAGCCATATTTTGCTAGTAGTTTGAGGTAATCGCTCTTGTTCAGAAGCTTGATGTTGATATCAGGATAAAGCTCTCTGAGGCGGCGCAATTTGCGATTTTTCTCTGTAATCAAGCTCTGTCTTAAGGTAGTAAGCTCGATGTAGAGGTCTAGCTCAGGTAGGTAGAAGTCCGGCGTGAACATTTCTACCACTTTGTTATCCTGCCGGGCTAGAGGGAATGAGCGAGGTTCGTAGAGCCACTCGATGCGGTAGAAATCAAGCAATTTGGCGAATTCCTCTTCGCTGGAGTGGCCGAAACTGGATGGTCTTAATGAAGATGAAGGTAATGTGGGTGTCTCGGCTAATTTTCGTCGTTTGGTCATCGTTTCTTCAAATTCTGTTTTTAACACCTGATACATTTCGGTTTTTTCCAGAGTAACGGCGACTACATCAGCCACAGTGGCCAGGAAGTCCCTATCGGCTTGAGAGAATTTTCTTGGTTCGCGGGTGTAGATTCTGATTTCTCCAATTATCTCCCCTCTCTGTGGGATGGGAGTTGCTAGTACGGAGCTTATCCCCTCCATTTCGGCGGCTTCTGGGTATTGGGCTCGCTTGTCTTGTGCAACATCGAAGATAGCTACTATTTTCCCATCCAGTACTTCAGGGAGACTCTTACTGGCTTTCAGTGCTCCTTTTCGGAGATATAAGTCACTAAGGCCATAGGCGGCTATGATGTCTAAGTGTTCCTTTTGAGGATTCAGAAGCATTATGGAGCATCCGGTAGCCTTCAATGCTTTGGCTGTGCTTTTGGCTGCAGAATTAAGGATATTCTTCAGGGGTAGAAGCGAGTTAGCGGTCTTGGCTATTTGCTTGAAGGCTTGAGAGTAGCTATGCTCGTGGTTATCCACAACTGCTTCCCTTCCGAGTATGTTTTTTGTCACCTACCCGCACTTAGTATAGCCGCAACTGGGGCAAATATGACAACCCTCCTGGTAAATCAGGATGTTGCCACATTCAGGGCATTGCCCAGCCCAGTTCTTAGCTACGCCGAAGTCCTTGGAGGAATCTGTCTCTTTGTCTTTAATGTGTTTTTCAAGGACGCTGGCGATGGCATCAGCGCAGGAAAGAATAGCACGACCTTCCTCCCAGGCAACCGATGGACAGCGGGTGCCACGAAGATGTTTAGCTACAGAGCCTAGGTCGATGCCTGATCTTAAGGCTAAGGAGATAAGCCTGCTGGCAGCTTCAAGTTGGGCCGAAGCACAACCGCCGGCTTTCCCTAGGCTGGAAAAGACTTCACAGATTCCTTTGTCATCGAAGTTTACGGTGACATATATATAACCGCAACCGGTAGTTACTCGCTCAGTAGCCCCCTTGGTAACCTTAGGTCGTGGCCTTGGTGTGAGCTTAGCTTCAGGTTTCCCCTCCGTGTGACTAATGGTTAGAACTTGGCTTTCGCGGCTGCGGTCCCGATATATGGTTATCCCTTTCAATCCCAGTTTGTAGGCAAGTATGTATACTTCAGCTACATCTTCTATTGTGGCTTCGTGAGGGAGGTTAACTGTTTTGGAAACAGCACTATCGGTGAACTTTTGGAAAGCTGCCTGCATTCTCACGTGCCACTCGGGCGTTATATCGTGAGAGGTGACAAAGACGTTTTTTACCCAATCAGGTACATTTTCAGCATCTCGCAGCTTTTTCCCTTCAGCGAGCTGTTGCATCAGTTCCGGGGAATAGAACACCTCATTTCTGGCTATTTCTTCGAAGTAAGGATTGACTTCTATTAGTTGTTGTCCATCAAGGATATGGCGGGTGTAACTGAGAGCAAAGAGGGGTTCGATGCCGCTGGAACAACCAGCAATTATGCTTAATGTCCCGGTAGGCGCAATGGTAGTTCGCGAGGCATTTCTAGGATTTAAACCGTTGTTTGTATCGTAAATACTGCCTTTGAAGGCAGGGAATAGACCTCTATCCTCTCCGAGTTTCACTGACTCTTTGGTTGCTTCTTCAGATATGAAACGCATGACGTTTTCAGCCACCTCTAATGCTTTATCGGAGTTGTAGGGGATGCGGAGCTTGAGTAGCATGTCAGCAAAGCCCATAACGCCAAGCCCTATTTTTCTGGTGGCTTTGGTCATTTTCTCAATCTGGGGCAGCGGGAATTTGTTAACATCTATGACATCATCGAGAAAACGGACGCCCAGTTTAACAGTTTGGCGCAGCTTGACATAATCAAGATCGGGTCTGTCAGTCTCGTTTTTGACCATTTTTGACAGATTAATTGAGGCCAGGTTGCAGGATTCAAATGGCAGCAAAGGCTGTTCACCGCAGGGATTGGTGCTCTCTATTCTGCCAAGTTTTGGGGTAGGATTATTCTTGTTTATATTGTCGATGAAAACAATGCCGGGGTCACCGGTGCGCCAGGCCGTATCTGTGATTTTTTCGAAGACTTCTCTGGCGTTGAGTTTATCGACAACCTCCTTATTATGTGGGTTTATTAAATTAAATTCCTTGTCTTTTTCTACAGCTTCCATAAACTCGTTAGTTACGGCGACTGATAGGTTGAAATTGGTGAGCGCTTTCGGGTCTTCTTTGGCCATGATGAAGTCGAGAATATCAGGATGGTCGATGTTGAGGATAGCCATATTGGCACCTCGGCGCATACCACCTTGCTTGATAACATCGGTAGCTGTGTCGAAAGCTCGCATGAAAGATACTGGGCCACTGGCAATACCGCCGGTGGAACCAACCCTGTCTTTCTTGGGTCTGAGACGGGAAAAGGAGAAGCCGGTGCCGCCGCCACTTTTGTGGATTAGAGCGGTGTATTTTACAGCGTCGAAAATGGATTCCATGGAATCGTCCACAGGTATAACAAAACAAGCTGATAGTTGTCCCAGGTCTCGTCCGGCGTTCATTAGAGTCGGGGAATTGGGGAGAAACTCGAGTGATGTCATGAGCCGATAGAACTTCTCTTCCCATCCGGTAATGTCTGCCTTTTGGTTATAGAGAAGTTCAGCCGAAGCAATGTATTTGGCGACGCGTCGGAACATCTCCTCAGGTGTTTCAACGATCTGTCCCTGACTGTCTTTTTTCAGGTATCTTTTCTCCAGGACAGTAAGAGCGTTTTGATTTAGTTCTACTCCCGATTTGGTTTTGGTCCTCATTTTGGGTGGTTGTTTCTCTGTTGTTTTAGCCTTCTTGACTTCTGGTTCGACTTCCGTCTCTATTTTTGTCATTGATGGCTCCGCTATCTTGTTTTTTTCAGCTAGGATTTCTTTCACTGCTACTTCGATTTGGGAGTCAGAAGGAATCTCCATCTCCTGTTTTGGGATCAAATGCTCCATTCCTGGTAAGGTTGGCCTTGGCTCTAGTCTTTGAATTATTTGACCGGCGAGTTCCTCGAGCAATTTTCTGTCAGTTATACCCATAGACTCAGCAGCTGCAAATGTAGCTCGGGCGATACGGTTATGGTTGTTGCCTCCGGATTGATTTTTACTTTGACGAGCAGTCATTTATTTCCGTCTCCTATGTCGTTGTCCTAAGACGGTTAGCTCTTCCTGGGATAAAAGTGGCAGCTGGCCGGCCGGAGGTGTATTCGATTCCGTGTCTACCAGAGTATCTACTGCCTGTTTTAATGCGGCGATGTCAGTAAACTCGCGGTAGACACTGGCAAAACGAATATAGGCTATGTGGTCCAGCTCTTGCAGCCTTTCCATCACCATGTCGCCAATGACGGAACTGGAAACTTCAGTTTTGCCGAGGCGATAAAGATCGACTTCAATATTGTCCACGAGCTTATCAATAGTGCCGGTTGGAAGCGGACGTTTTTCGCAGGCTTTGCGAATGCCGGCTAGCAGCTTGTCCCTGTTGAACTCCTCCCGCCTGTCGTCTTTTTTAATCACAAAAAGATTTCTGGACTGTAAATGTTCGTAGGTTGTGAAGCGAGTTCCACAATGAAGACACTGCCGGCGACGCCTGATTCCATCGCCTATGCCTCTGGAGTCGATCACCTTTGATTCAATGTCACCGCAATAGGGACATTTCATCAGACCACCCCCTACAAAGTGTGGTGCAAAACTATTTTAGCCCAATATATAGGTGGTGTCAAGCAGGGTGTAGACATAAGATGAATAATAAAGGGCAAAAACAGAGCGGCAATTTGGGTTGCCGCTCTGTCGGGGAGGGTGGGGGGTTGGTGAAGGGTTAGCGGGCCATTTTGGCTTGGGATGGGGGCACTGTTTGGGCAGTGGAGTAATGCGACGTACGACGGAGGAATGAGGGGACATCGAGGCTATCTTCGGCAACACCTCGTAGCAGGCGCCGCAACTCGGCTTCGGTTGGTACTCCGACTCCGTATTGAGCGGTGAAGCCGGTGGCGATAATGGTAATTTGAACTTCGGACTCCATCTGTGAGTTGAAGACGACTCCAAAGATGATGTTTGCATCCGGATCAACTGCTTGAGCAATGACTTCAGCAGCTTCGTTGCACTCGAAGAGGGTAAGGTCGCTGCCACCGGTGACGTTGAACAGTACCCCTTTGGAGCCGTTTATTGAAACATCGAGTAATGGGCTGGCAAGTGCAGCCCTGGCAGCCTCGACAGCGCGGTTCTGGCCGCTGCCTCTGCCTACTGACATCCAGGCGGGCCCGGCGTTCTTCATTATCGACCTTATATCAGCAAAATCAAGGTTGATTAATCCGGGAACAGTCACCACTTCAGCGATAGCCTGAACTGCCAGCCGGAGAACATCATCAGCTAATCTGAAGGCATTGTCCACGGTGGTTTTAGCGTCACAAAGCTCAATAAGGCGGTCGTTGGGAATTATAACCAGGGTATCCACTTTATCACACAGCTGTAGTACGCCTTCCTCGGCCACTTTGTTTCGTCGAGTACCTTCAAAGCTAAATGGCTTGGTTACAATGCCAATTGTTAAAGCACCACTCTGTCGGGATACATCAGCGACAATCGGGATGCCGCCGGTGCCAGTGCCACCACCCATTCCAGCGGTGACAAAAATCATGTCGGCACCTGAGATTACCTCTTGAATTGTCTGGCGGCTCTCTTCGGCTGCTCCAGCACCGACGGTGTGGTCACCGCCGGCACCTAACCCACGTGTCAGCTTCTCACCTAGCTGGACACGCACAGGGGCTTCAGACAACGCCAAAGCTTGGGCATCAGTGTTCATGGTGATGAATTCCACCCCTTTAATATCCTCACGGACCATCCTGGTAATAGCATTGGAACCACCACCGCCAATGCCTATAGCCTTGATCCGGGCTGGTGCATTGGAAAATGTTGACTTCGCCATTTTTAAATCGCCTCCTTTATATTATATTTTGTCTATCCTTTACACACCAAAGAATTTTTTCAGTACTGTCATAAAACCGTCGAAGACACCGTTTCTCTTTTTGGTTTCCCAGGCTGGTCTGCCATGATTTCTTGTTCCCCAGAGAAGAAGTCCAACTCCAGTGGAGTGAGCCGGGTCATGGAGTATGTCGGTAATGCCATAAACTCCCATAGGCTCGCCAATCCGCGTCTGGATGCGGAGTGTTTGTCGAGCCAGGGCTTCGAGACCGGCTAAGTTAGAACAGCCGCCAGTGAGCACAAGACCGCCTGGAGCTAATGAGGCATAGTTAGAGTCAGGCATTTCGAGGAGGATGAGCCTTAGCAATTCCTCCATGCGTACATTGATGATATTGCACAAATCACGGTAGGAAACACTGTGCCCGTCTTCGACGCTCAGTGTAGAGTCTTGGTTTTTAGTGAGTACCTCGGGATAAACGTTCCCGTATTTCTTTTTCATAGCCTCGGCGATCTCAAATGGTAGGCCCAGACCGATAGAAAGATCACTGGTGACTTGATATCCAGCCACTGGAATAATTGAGGTGTGGTAGATACTGCCGTCTTTGAATACGGCTATATCAGTGGTGCCGCCACCGACATCAGCCAGGATGACTCCTACTTCTCTTTCTTCTGGTGTCAGTACCGCCTCACCACTGGCTAGTGGCTCAAGAATGAGGTCTTGTATTTCAACTCCAACGCTCCGAATACACTTGACCAGATTCTGGACTGAGGATATGGCAGCGGTGATAATGTGGGTTTCCACGTCTAGCCTGAAGCCGTGCATACCTACCGGATTCTTAATTCTTTCCTGACTGTCTAATGCATAACTGCGAGGTATGGCATGTAGTATTTTTCTGTCATCTGGGACGTTAACCTGCTGGGCGGAAGATAGGACTCGCTTTAAGTCATCGTGTCGAACCAGCCGGTCATTACGTGGTATAGCCACTACCCCATGGCTGTTGTGCGAGCTTATGTGCCTACCTGTGACACCCACATATGCAGACTCCACTTTTAGCCCGCTTGCTTGCTCAGCTCGTCTTATCGACTCAGCAACTGATTCTCTGGCTTCTTCTACGTTGACTACCATACCTTTATGCATACCATGCGATGGCACGAGACCGACCCCTAAGACTTGTATATTGCCTCCGGAATCCAATGTGCCAATAATGGTACATATTTTGGTAGTGCCAACATCGATAGCTGAAATAAGCTTTTTCATCGTGGTTTTGCCCTCCTTTGATTTTGTTTAGGTTTAATTTGCCTCCCGTGAATATTTTTCTCTTATTAAAGGCGCTCTGCTACTCTGAGCTTGGCGCTACGACTGCGAGGATTTGATTTTATTTCAGTTAGAGATGGCGTGATAACCTTCTTTGAGATTATCCTAAGGCTGGGCATATGCCCACATTTACAGACAGGAGTACTCGGTGGGCAAAGGCATCCTTTGCTTTCCCTTAGCATAAATTGCTTGACTATGCGGTCTTCCAAGGAGTGGTAGCTGATAACTACCAGTCTACCTTGATGCTTGAGGCAAACAATGGTTTGCTTCAGGGCTGTGGCTAGATTATCCAGCTCTCTGTTAACAGCGATGCGCAGTGCCATAAAAGTCCTGGTGGCTGGGTGGATCTTGCCGCGACGGATGCCGATAGCTTTCTCTACTATGTTGGCTAGTTGTAGCGTGTTGTTGACAGGGCGGCTTTTTATAATATGCCGGGCGATCTGTTTGTTGTGACGCTCTTCACCATAAGTTTTGAGGATTTGACTTAGCTTGTCTTCGGGGAGAATATTGACGATATCAGCCGCAGTTAATTCCTGGGCTGGGCTAAAACGCATATCTAGAGGGCCATCATCCTGGAAGCTAAAACCGCGTTCGGAAGTCTCGAGCTGTGTGGAGGAGAGACCAAGGTCAAAAAGAATTCCATGCACTGGTAAGAAATTGCTTTCTGTGCAAATGGTCTCGAGATTAGCAAAATTATCATTTATTATGATGGTTGATTCAATGTAGTTGGCTAGCCTGGTCTTAGCTATCTCGATAGCTTTGGGGTCGGCATCAATGCCCAAAAGTTGTCCATCAGGCATAATCTCTTTCAGAATCGTTTTAGCGTGCCCACCTGAACCTAAAGTGCAGTCGATATAGCGTTTCCCAGGTTGAGCTTGTAACGCTTCTACGGCTTCACAAAGCAGCACTGGTTTATGAATAGGTATAGCCATGGTCAGACTCATCGTTGTTCCTCGAGGCTTTCTATGATTTGCCACAGTTGCTCTTCAGCTGTTGTCTTTTCTGAGTCCCATAAAATTGGGTTCCATATTTCGATGCAATTGTTAGCACCGACTACAACGGCAGTATCGCCTATTTCAACGCGATTACGTAACGTAGATGGTAGGGCTATTCTTCCCTGACCATCGAGCGAAAGGCCGTAAGCTGTACCGAACATAGCCCTGTTCATCGTCCTGAATTTACTTGATGGCACAGCCTGAGCTGACAAAGTGTCCGCCACCTTGTGCCATTCATCTGCTGGATAAATGACGATGCACCTTTCTAGCCCTTTGGTCAAAACTAGTTCACCCCTCAGTTCCTCTCTGAACTTAGGGGGCAAAGGCAATCTACCTTTATTATCAACTTTATATTCGTATTCGCCGAGAAACATGTCTACCTCGAACTAGTTTTTAGGCTAGTACAACCTCTCCTTCTAGTTGCTTTTCCAGGATTTTTATTTCATGCCAGTCTAATTTAGCTAGTTCATCGATGTATTCCTGTGTCTGAGGGTCACTGACTAGCGAGTAAGTGATGAGGCCATTACCATCTTGTTGTTCTTGCAGTACACCTTTGTCGATTAAAGACTTTATTGCTTCCCTCAAGTTGATCTTTGCAGTGTCTAGTGCACTAGCGATTGTGTAGAGGCTTAACTTTGCTCGGGGATGTCGTGCCCAAAAACGGATAAGCTGAACCTCAAGGTTGGTGTTACTGTTCTCTTTTAAAAAATGGAACAGCCCGCTATTGGCTACTCGATATTGAATACAATCAATTACCATGGCGATCTCTCCTTTTACCACTTTTTCCCACTGTTTACCATTATAGAACATTATTAACCCACTTTGTCAATACCTTTCCCACTAAATTTCACACCATTTTTATAAACTTTTCTGATTTGCTGATTTCAACCAGTTTGCGTTATCCAATAAATAGTGGCCATGACCTAATTAACCTCAATATCTTGTGTCATCGTGGCTTGTCCTGTTCTTTCTGTGGTAGTACTAAAGTATCAGTCGATTTTTGCGGTTTTGAGCTTTAGCTGTGGTATGGTAAAATAGGCAGATGTTAGCTGGTATACTTGTCATCAGTGATAGAGGGTGGCGTGGTGAACGACTCGACAAAAGCGGGCAAGTTGCTCACAAAATTGTCAGTAAGCTTGTTATTGACATTGCCAAATATGAGGTTGTGCCTGATGAGGTGGAGACAATTTCAGCGAAGCTTAAAGAGTGGTCTGATGAGGTTGGGCTTGACCTTATCTTGACTAGTGGTGGGACTGGGTTATCTCCCAGAGATGTCACACCGGAGGCCACACTAGCGGTGATCGACAAAGTTATTCCTGGTTTGGCTGAGGCTATGAGAATGGATACGATGAACAGAAAACCTGAGGCGATACTTAGTCGAGCTGTCGCAGGTAGTCGTGGTAAGTGTCTGATTGTTAATCTTCCAGGTAGTCCCAAGGCAGTGAAAGAATGCCTTGAGGTTATCATGCCTGTTCTGCCTCACGCCATGGAGATTCTTGGTGGCAAAATATCTGAATGTGGCCATGGTTAGGCTAGTTAAATGCGTATTGATATCTTAACATTGTTTCCCCAAATGTTTGATGGTTTGCTGAGTTGCAGCATTATTGAAAGAGCCAGAGAGCGTGGTCTGGTTGATATCAGGCTTCATGATATCCGTGCCTATACACATGACAAACATCATGTTGTGGATGATTATCCCTATGGTGGTGGAGCTGGGATGGTGCTCAAGCCAGAGCCTATTTTTGAAGCGGTGGAGGTCATCAAGAAGGAACTCGGATTGTCATCCGTGCCGACTATTTTACTCAGTCCACAAGGTAGGCTTTTCAATCAGGAGATTGCTCGGGAATTAGCTGATTATCAGCATCTCGTTCTTATCTGTGGCCGTTATGAGGGGGTTGATGAGAGAGTGGCCGAGCATTTAGCCAGTAACGAGATCAGCATTGGGGACTATTTGCTTAGTGGTGGTGAAGTAGCAGCTATGGCGGTGATGGACTGTGTAGTCAGGTTGTTGCCTGGAGTGCTTGGCTCTGAGGCATCTTTAGCGGAGGATTCGCATGTTGGAGGTCTGTTGGAATATCCCCAGTATACTCGTCCGGCGGTATATCGTGGCTGGGCAGCGCCGTCAGTCTTGCTCTCTGGAGATCATGGTGAAATTGCTCGATGGCGACGGCAGCAAAGCCTACTTCGGACTGCAAAGCGGCGTCCGGACCTTATAGAAAAGGCGGTGCTTTCCCGGGAAGATAAGATTCTTCTCAGTGAATCCTTTGAAATCAAGTCGTAGAAGGGATGTAACTAGAAAATGAAAGCCAACCCGATCAGCAAAATTAAGGTAAATCCTAATATACCTCAACTCAGCCCCGGTGATACAGTGAGGGTTAGTTTTAAGGTTAAGGAAGCTAGTAGGGAGCGTGTTCAGACCTTACTTGGACTGGTGGTGCGGGTTAGAACGGGGGCTGGTGGTGGCAACTTCACGGTCAGGCGAGTCACTTACGGAGTTGGTGTGGAACACACCTTTCCTTTTGCCTCTCCGTTTTTGGAGAAAGTTGAGGTGGTGCGACACGGCAAAGTCCGGCGTGCAAAACTTTATTACATACGCCGACTGAGTGCTAGAGAGGCGCGTCTCAAGGAAAGGCGGGAGAAGATGGAGGAAAAAGCTGCTGTTATTGGGGCTGTGGGTGATGAGGGCGAAGTTATAGAGATTGCGGCTGAGGAGGGTGTGGTTGGGGAACCTGCAGTCGAGGAAGTTGCAGTTGAAAAAACTGAAGAAGCGGAATGAATTATGTGGAAGTGGCGGTCAACTCGCCTATTGCTCAACGTCGTAGCTTTTCCTATTCAGTACCTCCTGAGCTAAAAGTTGATGCTGGGCAAGCAGTCTGGGTGCCTTTTGGTTCTAAAACTCTTCAAGGCATTGTCGTAAAGGTAAGTGATTATCCCTCATTTGAGGTAACTAAGGAAATCGAAGGTGTTATCACCCCTCTCCCCTTACTATCTTCAGCACGACTTGAGGTTGCCCTGTGGTTAAGTAAGCATTACCTTACACCTCTTTTTGATGCTGTAGCCTTGATGTTGCCTCCTGGTTTTGAACGACGACTGGTCACCTTTCTGCAACTTCTGCAAGATTCTGTCGATTTATCGCAGCTTAATCCTGAACAAAGACAGTTCATAAGTCTTCTTGAAGCTAAAGATAAAGTTAACTTAAGAGCATTAGAGCGGAAATTTGGAAAAAAGAAAGCCGAGTCGATTACACAACAGCTTTTGCGATACCGCCTGGTGATCAAAAGCCAGCAGCTAGAAGAAACTAAAGTAAAGCCAAAGCTAGTTGCTCATTTAAAGCTACAGATTGACTCAGATGAGGCTGGGGTAGAAGTTATTCGGCTGAGAACAGCCAGAGCTCATAAACAAGCAGCAGTTCTCGAATTTCTGATTAAGCAACTTAACCTCGTCCCTTTATCTGAACTTAGGAAGTCTATCGCTTGTGAGAAAGGGGTCATCGAGTCTTTGAAGAATCGCGGTTTGGTTTCCTTGGTCGAGGTTGAGGTAAGGCGTGACCCTTTGGCTCATCTTAGAATTGCTCCGACGTCGCCGCCGAAACTTACTCCGTCTCAGGAGGTGGCATGGCAAAGTATTCAAAGCTGTATAGCGCAGCAGCACCTGAACAACTCGCCGTTAGTTTTCCTGCTTCATGGCGTCACAGGTAGCGGCAAGACTGAGATTTATCTTCGAGTTCTGGGCGAATCTGTGGCTCAAGGCAAACGAGGCATCTGTCTCGTTCCAGAAATTGCGCTCACCCCACAGACGATAGAGCGCTTTGCTTCCCGGTTCCAAGGTCGTGTGGCTGTGATTCACAGTGGATTATCTTTAGGGGAGCAGTTTGATGAGTGGTATCGGATAAAAGAAGGTGGATTTGATGTAGTCATCGGTCCGAGGAGTGCTCTTTTTGCACCTCAGCCAGACCTGGGATTGATTGTTATGGATGAAGAGCATGAGTGGAACTACAAACAGTCTGATAAGTCACCCCGATACCATGCGAGGGATGTGGCTATTAAACTGGCTGAACTCAGCGGCGCTGTAGTTATCTTGGGCAGTGCTACACCTGATGTGGAGACTTTTTACAGGGCGCAGCAAGGGGAGTATCAACTCGTTGAACTCAAAGAGCGTATCACACCTTATGGCCCATCGTCCTTGCCTGAAGTTGAGGTTGTGGATTTAAGAGAGGAACTTAAAGCTGGGAACCGGAGCATTTTCAGTCGCTCTTTGATTGGGGCGATGACTGAGGCTTTGGCACATCATGAGCAGGTAATCTTGTTTCTAAATCGGCGTGGTACGGCAACCTTCATTCAATGTCGGGGCTGTGGCTTTGTTTTTCGCTGCTCGCGTTGTACAGCAGCTCTTACCTATCACGCAGCAATAAAAGAGTTGGTCTGCCATCATTGTCGTTACTCTGGCCCTTTGCCTGTGGAATGTCCTCAGTGTTTTGAGCATAGCCTCAGATTCTTGGGCATTGGTACCCAACGAGTGGAAGAGGAGGTCAGGCATTTTTTCCCGCAAGCTTGTACTCTCCGTTGGGATAGGGATGTGACCTATGGTCGGCGAGCTCATGAGGAACTTTTTACTAAGGTTCGAGCCCATGAGGTCGACATACTTATCGGCACTCAAATGGTGGCCAAGGGACTGGACTTGCCGCAGGTAACATTGGCTGGCGTAATAAGCGCTGATACTGGTTTGAACTTACCTGACTTTAGGGCTGGTGAACGCACGTTCCAACTGTTGTGCCAGGTAGCTGGTAGAGCAGGGCGTGGATTTACACCGGGAAGGGTTATCATCCAGACTTATAGTCCAGAGCATTATGCCGTCCATGCAGCGTCAAGACACGATTATTTAGCTTTTTATACTCAAGAGATAGAGTACCGTCGTAAGTTTGGTTATCCTCCTTTCAGCCAGTTGGCTTGTCTCACTTTTAGCCATACTAACGAGATAGCTTGTCGTAAAGAAGCGCAGAGAATGAGCTGCTTACTTGCTGCCGAAAAAGATAGGAGAGGCATGTCGTACTTAAGGTTAATTGGCCCTGTGCCGGCTTTCGTGCCTCGCGTCAGAGGACATTATCGATGGCAACTGGTTCTTTGTGGGGCTGACTTAGATGACTTCTTGACAGAAATATCATTTCCTCGAGGGTGGGTTGTGGACATCGATCCAGTAGGTATGGTTTAATGAGGTGCAAAATGGCAGTTCGTGTTATTCATGTTTTACCGGACCCTGTACTTAGACAAAAAGCCAAAAAGGTGAGCAAAATTGATAAGTCTGTCCAGCGGCTTATCGATGACATGATAGAGACGATGAGGGCGGCTTCTGGAGTTGGGTTGGCTGCACCTCAGGTTGGTGTACCGCTTAGAGTAGCTGTGATTGAGGTACCAGGCAATGAAGCTATGGTCTTGATTAATCCAGAGATAGTCAAGAGAAAAGGCGAACGCTTGCTGCAAGAAGGCTGTTTGAGTATTCCTGGGTATCAAGGGGAGATCAAGCGTTCAGTTTGGGTTAAAGTCAAAGCGCAGGACAGACAGTGGCGGAACATCCGTCTCAAAGGAGAGGAGCTACTGGCTCAAGTTTTGGAGCATGAAATAGACCATCTAAACGGGGTATTATATATTGATCGTGTGGAAGGGACGGATAAGTTGTGGAAGTTGGCATCTGGGTTAGGCCAGGAAGGACTTTAATTTTCACCTTCGCGGTTTATCTTTGCCATTCCATTTCGACAACAAATCTGCCAGTTAGGCCTTCCAGTTCCACATTATAGAAGCCAGGTGCGCTTTTGTTTATTTTAAAGGCTACCTTCCGGCTTTCACCTGGATTAAGGTCGACCTCTTCGGTACTTTCGACGGAATCCTTTAATTTAAGCGTCATACTGTAAGTGCCGGCAAGTTCTCCGTTGTTGGTTACTATGGCACTGATGACAACATCTTCTCCCTGTTTGACGCGATCTGGAACTATGACCAAATTGCTCACAGAAAAAGTTGCTGGCACTAGTGGTATAACAGTAAATGCACCGCCCCAGCCATCTATCTCTGCGTAATAATCACCTCCGGTATCCTTGGTTACCATGAAAGTAGTGACTTGGCTTGCTCCGGGTGACAACGTTAGATCAATTATATTCTCGACCATGCCGTTGATTCGCAATACCACGCTATATGTGCTTGCTTCTGCTCCATTATTGTATACAATGGCGCTGATGGTTATTTGCTCCCCGGCTCTTACTTGGTTTGGTGTGATGGTCAGATTGCTCACTGAGAAGACAGGTCTTCCGGCATATTGTTGATACGGGCCAGCCATTGGCCCTGGTGCTGGAAATGGTCCGGGGGTGGAGACTGTCCGGGGCATTTGAAACTGTTCCGGCATTGGAAATGCTCCTGGAGTCTGGGTTGGCATTGCTGTTGGATGTCCAATTGGTGGGCTGGCTGAGCCAGGGCCTGACATTGGAGTTGGAATTGGCATTGTTGCTTGTGTGCCTGGTGGTCCTTGCATACCTTGCATGCCTTTAATCGCTGCTGAAGGTTGCTTCTTGCGGGAAGGCATGGCGATAATAGCTATGACGAGTATGATCAATACGACGATTATGGCGCCAATAGTCCACAATACCCATGGTTCGAAAATAGTCCAGAATGATGCTTGCCCAGTTACAGTGAAGACATTGCTTGCGTCACCCAGTTCTACAAGGTTGTCACCGGGCTTATCAGCGGTGATTGTAAAACTTACATTGTCGCTCTGTCCTGCATTTAGGGTTAATTCCTGGCTATCTTTGACTTCACCATTTAACTTCAGCTCTATGGGGAAAGTTGCCTCTGTGTCTTTGGTGTTCGTTATCTTAGCAGTTATGGTAACGGGTTCCCCCACTGCTACAGAATTAGGGCTGATGATTAAGTCTGTCACCTCAAAATCATCCTGGGCATTAACTGAAACAGTAAGGGCCAAGACAAGGAGTAGTATCAATGTTACTGGCAGCACACGAAGCGGTTTTCTCATGCTTGTCTCCTGTAGTCCTTCATGGTTCAGATGCCTAATACTGTACGCCAAAACGGGCTATAAATCAATAGGCCATGCAGAAAAGGCTGTGTTTTGGGGGTTATGAGGCTAGCTATTGTTCGAGGGTAAAGTAAAGGCAAAGATGTGCCATTGTTTTCTTTGTTGGCTGGACCGGTTTTGCATAGGCCTTGGCTAACATTAACTGGGGTATTTAGGGTGTCAATGCTTATACTAGGGGTGATTTTGTATCTGGTGATGGGCTGTGGGTGCTAAATTCCCATCTAAAACGAGACTATTTGGTCATAGATCTGCCTGGGACTAAATTCTTAGAATTCTTTTAAGCGGACTTGGCCGGTTCTATGCAGGCTATTTATCGTGTTTTACCCATAGCCTATCACCATCGGTTATAAACTCTATGGTTCCATGAGTCGAAGTTAGATAGACCCTCTCACTTCCCAGTCGCTCGGTCAATCTATTCACTATTTGGCTGTGAGGGAGACCGAATCTATTGTCAGCACCTACTGATATGGCTGCTACTTCGGGATTAACTGCGGCCAGGAACTCCGCGGATGTAGAAGTCAGGCTGCCATGGTGGGCAACTTTTAATACTGTGCTTTGCAGGCTGGCTCGGTTAGCAATTAGATGCCATTCAGCCTCACGGCCGATATCAGCAGTGAACAAGAAACTCACCTTATTCCAGTTCAATCGTAGCACCCTACCATTATTGTCAATATTATCCGAAGTGCCTTGGAGCAAATGCAATGGAGGATGAAGTACCTCCAGCTTTATTCCGCCTCCTAGGTCGACCTCTTGCCCGGCATTACCTACCTCGTGTTTGATTTCTCTGTTGTCAACTAAGCTGAGCCATTGCTGACAAGTGGTTGAGTTACATACTATCCCGGGATCAATAACCTGTAGCACCTCGTACTTCTGAAGCACTTCTATAAGGCCGGTCATGTGGTCGGCTTGTGGTTGAGTTAAAATCACTAAATCAATAGTCCTGTCCCAGAAAGGTAACTTTTTGCCTAACTCTAGACCTATTGCTTGAGGGCTTGGTCCGCCGTCTATAAGAATGTCCTGACGATTTGGCGTTTGGATAAGGATGGCATCCCCTTGTCCCACATCGAGTATGCTTACATGTAGCTTGTCGTCAGGCATATTTAGAAAGGCAACCCAAACCAAGATAGTGGCAATTAGAAGTGGGTATATGAGCCATTTCTTGGGGAGTTTTAAGGCAAGTCCGGAGGCTCTGCTTACCGAAGGACTTATTTTGAAAGCTGTCAGGTGGAAAAAGGCGACTAATTGCTTTCGGCAGTTGATGGCTGCCATGATTACAGCCAGAAAAGCATAGTAAATCCATATTTGCCAGATGTGGATACTGCTCAACTTGGCTGATGAGAATGGCAGGGCATTGAAGGCTTGTACGACGAGAATGAAATAGCTGAGAAAAAGCCAGGCTATCCAGCCCAGAGCCTGAGCTAAGAATGGCGCTAAAAGCCCTGCCCCGGCGACCAGGGCTGAAGTGATGATTATGCCTGGCAAAGCCAGCAGAGCGAAGAAAGTAGCCGGCAAGCCAACGAAGGAGACAACGTCAAAATAGTAGGTGATGACCGGCCAGGTGGCTAATATGGCAGCCAAAGTAACTGCAAAGCTATCGGCGATAAAATTACATAAAGACGCTGCAGTTCCTTCTCTTCCTATGGTGACCGCTATCCCTTTTCTTGCCCAGGCTTGGAAGTAGGGCGCAAGGAAAATGAGTCCTGCCATAGCCAGGAAGCTCAGTTGGAAGCTGGCATCCCATAGAACTTGAGGCTCAATTCCTATCATCACCGCTGCAGCAAAGGCAAGGGCGGTCGAGGCGCTACGCTGCCTGCCAAGATATTCAGCTAGCAGGAACATACTTCCCATGACAGCGCCACGGACTACGGGCGGATGCATGCCTGTAACCAGAGCGTATAGCCAGATGGCTATAAGAGCCAGCCAAATATAAATGTAATAACGTCTGCCGAAAAGCCAGATACCAGCAGCGACAAGTATGCCTATGACAATGCTGATGTTGAGCCCGGAGATAGCTAGCAGATGGGCAGTTCCGGTTCTCGATAATGCTTGATTCAGAGAATATGGTATGTTGCCTCTTAAGCCGAGGAGAATGCCTTGGGCTAGCGAGGCTTGTGGTTCGGGTAAGGCAAGGATCAGACTCTGGGAAAGGCGATTTCTCAGTGAATAAATCCAGGTCAAAGGCTTAAAACCTTTGCCAGTGTCTAGTATCTCTATTTTGGGATAATTTATAACCGAATAAATTCCTTGACGCGCTAGATAGCCTTTGTAGTCGAAGTCATCAAATTGCGGTGGTGTTTCCAGCTTGCCGGTTACTTTTAATATATCCCCGTAATCATATTCTTGATATCTGGGAACGCGTATTAGAGCTTTTCCTGATATTTCTTTTTTTGCGCCGTTTATTTGTATCTCACTGGCTGAGAGCTGGAGGGTAGAAGTTGTGTTCCTGGCCTCAGGTTCAGTGCACACCATTCCCTCAATTTCTGCCGTTCCCTTGTCGTTGTAGAATTGAAGGTGCTGCTCATTTATTACGGGCAGGCTTGATTGGAGGCGAATGCAACCGCCAAGTAAAGCAAAAAGGCAGAATCCCGCTATAAGCAGTTGCTTCTTATACCGCGATAGGAAAGGGATGAGACACAGGGGAAGAAACCCTATAAAAACAATACCCCAAGGCAGGGTGATTTTCGAGCCCAAGTATATGCCTGTTACCCAGGCGGTGCTGAGGTAAATAAGAGTCACAGTTTTCAGTCCTCTACAGTTATGAAATCTCTTATCCTATCTAAGGTGGATTCACCGATACCCTCGACCTTCAATAAGTCTTCGATTCTGCGGAAAGGTCCATGTTGGCTACGGTAGTCGATAATAGCTTGAGCCCTGTCCGGGCCGATTCCAGGTAAGGCATCCAGCAGCCAGCCTTCAGCCCAGTTTAGGTTTATTCTTTGCGGTTGAGAGCCTTCGCCAGTCCTGGGCACATAAATCTTGATTTTGCCCGTATCTGCGTCTGATATAAGTCCGGCAGCTTGGACAAGTGCCTCTATGGTGTCATCTTCTTTAAAGGGATAGAAACCTGGGTTAGCCACGGCGCCGCCGATGTAAATCTCGCCTTTATACTGAATTGGCGCAGTTTGGGACAGGGAAATCTCGACAGGCCTATGGCTGCTTTGCTTTACTGCAAGCACAATGCCGCCGCTGACGAGGCTGACCAGCAAAAAGGCGATAATGAATAGCCAGTATTTATTTAAATTACTTGACATAACAATCTCCTTGTCCTTACCTTATTATTATAATAGTGGTAAAATTTTAGCACATATGGTGGATTCAAAGTCGATAACAATCAACCGCAAGGCCTATCACGATTACCATATTCTGGAGTGCCTGGAAGCTGGCATTGTCCTTACCGGCACCGAGATAAAGTCGATTCGGGCAGGACGGGTGAACATTCGTGATGCCTATGCTAAACCTGAAGGTGGTGAGTTGTGGCTGGTCAATGCCCATATTGCTGCCTACCAACCTGGTAGTTTCTACAATCACGAACCAAACCGCCCGCGTAAGCTCTTATTGCATCGCCGCCAAATTGACGAACTGGCAGGCATGGTAAATCAGAAAGGTTTGACTTTAGTGCCTTTGAAGTTATATATTAAAAGAGGAACTGCCAAGTTAGAGTTGGGTGTGGCTCGGGGCAAGCGGCTTCACGACAAGCGTGAGGCGATGGCCCGTAGGGAGACGGAGAGGGAAATAGGGCGGGCGTTGAAGAGGAAGGGCTAAGAGCACTTTAAAAACCTGATTTTGGGGGCGTGAGGCTTCGACAGTGGAAGGCCTACAGGATAGCAGGTCGAGGTGCCATCCACCTCGTAAAACAGGTGGCAAAAGACAACTGCCGAAGCAGTTCCAATTGCAGCCTAATTAGGCTGCACATCCAACCTGACCTCACCCCGATGGGTTGGGATTGGGTGACGAAAAGTCGGGGTGCTCCAACCTTGATGTCGATGGAGGTTGGCTAAGATTTATCGACTGGCCTGCCCTGAACTCGGTCAGCAGAGGCTGGCCAGGTGAGATAAAAGAGCTGACTAAGCCTGTAGCAAGTTCTGGCAACCTTCTTCTGGACGGGGAGTTCAACCCTCCCCCGCCTCCACCAGATAATTTAGCGGGCTCCAGTATAGACTGGAGCCCGTTTTGTTTCCGAGTAAATGAGAAAGTAGTAAAACCTGTGTTTTCTGCTATCCTACAAGTATCTTTCCTTTTGGCTTGCTGATTACTTCTCCGACGATGACTGCATCCTGTACACCGGCTTTATGCAGCTTGTTTACCAGTAATTTTGCGGTTTCAGGAGCCAGTACAATCAGTAGACCGCCGGAGGTTTGAGGGTCAAAGAGTATGTCCTGAATGTAATCAGGTACCTGTTTGGAGAATTCCACCATTTTGCCGTAGAACTCCCTGTTTCTACGCAAGCCACCGGGACAAAGCCCTGCCCTGGCAAATCCCTCCACCTCTGCGAAGATAGGGACTGAACTTGGATTGATTTTGATGCCTACACGGCTGTTCTGGACTAGCTGGCAGGCATGGCCGAGAAAGCCGAAGCCGGTTATGTCAGTGCAGGCATGAGCTCCTGTCTCCTGCATCAGTTCCGAGGCCTTCTTGTTTAGAGACGCCATATACTTTGTCACCTTGGCTACTGTCTCTTTGCTGGCTTTGCCGGCTTTCAGGGCAGTGCTTATGATCCCAGTGCCTAAGGGCTTGGTGAGTATAATTTTGTCTCCCACTTTGGCTCCGGAATTAGTTACCATGCGTTCAGGATGCACCGTGCCGGTGACAGAAAGCCCATATTTTAGCTCGGCGTCGTCTATACTGTGTCCACCGACAAGTGTCACACCAGCTTCTTTCATCTTGTCTAGTCCACCCTTGAGTATATCTTTCAGTATGGAGATGTCCAGCTTATTTATCGGGAAACAGACTACATTCATGGCGGTCAGAGGCTTGCCGCCCATGGCGTAAACATCGCTCAGCGCATTGGCGACAGCAATCTGGCCGAAATCGTAGGGGTCATCGACAATGGGCGTGAAGAAATCTATGGTCTGGATGATAGCCAGGTCATCGCTCAATTTGTATACGCCAGCATCATCCAGGCTTTCCATGCCTCGAATCACGTTCTTATCAGGTATCAGGGGCAAGCCGCATAGGACTTTATCCAGGTCACCCGGACCTAACTTGGAAGCTCAGCCGGCTCCGGTGACACTTTCAGTAAGGCGGGGTGGTATCTTTTTGTCCATTTGTGCGTATTGTAGCATTGGCTAGGCGTAGAGGCAATGGAATGTTTTCACCCGCACTTAACCATTCTATTTCGGTATACCTATCCATCTTGGGGTTCTATTCATGTATTCACGGTAGGAATTGCCATATCTTTCCAAGCAGATTCGTTCCTCAGCAAATGCAAGGAAACGCCACAGAAAAATGAGCACAGCAGCAAGCAGTAGGAAGGTCCATGATGCTGAAGCTATGCCTACTCCAATGAGTTGCACGAAAATACCTATATATACTGGATGTCTGGAAAATCGGTATGGTCCTTTGGTGATGGGTTCGCGGGATGGGGTATTGGGCCAGGTCGCATAAGCAACCTCATAGATAATCAATCCTACCAAGCAGACGGCAAGACCTGCGTAAAACCATGCTGTCCCTAGTTGCAGCGGCAAGAAGATGGAGTAGAGTAAGAGGAGACAGCCTACTAGGAACCAGACCCACTTGATTCTCCTATCAGCCGTGTTATATGTGCCATCAGAGACTTTCTTGAAAACGGCCTTCAAATCATATTCTAGCACCAGCCAAACAAGAATGGCGACCCCATGAAGGAACAGGAATGCGGGCATGAAAATCCAGGCATTCCATATCCCTATTTTAAAAACTGGCACAAGCGACATTTTATTCTCTTAGCTTTCTGCGGACACAGATAGAGGCTAGCGCATCACTTTGTAGCGTATTCTAACATTGGCCGAACCGAAGAGGCAAAGACCGGGCATGTATGAATACCTGCCCATAAACCCTCTGCCATTCTGAGCAAAATGAAGAATCTTTGCTAGCTTTGAAACTCGGTCTGAGTATAGTAGAATATCTGTGCATCATGGAGAGTGAACTTCGTCGCCTTCCCAGCGTGGATAAGGTCATTTCTGATGAGCGAATCAAGCAGCTTCGTGAGATTTACCCACATGGCCTGGTTGTGGACTTGGTTCGCCAACGCCTTGAGCAAGACCGCATGGCTATCACGCATGGTAATCCATGTCCTTCATTAGATGATATTGTGGACTTTATCTGTTCTCAGGTACGGGCATTGGAACAGCTCAGCCTGCGCCCGGTTATCAACGCCAGTGGCGTGATACTTCATACCAACTTGGGTCGGGCACCGCTTAGCAAAGAGGCGACAGTTGCTATGGAGATGGTTGCCACAGGCTACTGCAACCTGGAGTTTGACCTTGATAGTGGGGCACGAGGCTCTCGTGATGTTCATATCGAACAGCTTCTGTGTCAGTTGACCGGAGCCGAGGCGGCACTGGTAGTAAATAACAACGCTTCTGCTGTGTTATTGGCCCTCACTGCTCTAGCCAAAAGGAGAGAAGTGGTTGTCTCCCGAGGTCAGGCTGTGGAGATCGGCGGCGGCTTTCGTATCCCTGATGTGATGAGACAGAGCGGGGCAAAGCTGGTAGAGATTGGCACTACTAACTGTACCTATATTTACGACTATGAGCAAGCGATTAGCCCAAGAACGGCAGCCCTTCTACGTGTCCACGCCAGCAATTTCAGAGTCGAGGGTTTTACGTATTCGGTTACTATTGAGGAGTTGGTGGCGCTTGGCGATAAACATGACATTCCTGTGCTGGATGATGTGGGCAGCGGTTGCTTATTAGACACAACTAGGTTTGGGCTTGGTCCAGAGCCTACGGTGCAGCAGAGCATCTCTCTTGGTATTGGGATAGCTTGCTTTTCTGGGGATAAGCTCGTGGGTGGTCCTCAAGCCGGGGTTATCGTTGGCAAGAAGAGCCTTGTTAATAAGCTAAAACGGCATCCCTTGATGCGGGCACTCCGCATTGACAAAATACGACTGGCTGGTTTAGCCGCAACATTGGTTCATTATCTGAAAGACGAAGCATTGGAGAAAATTCCTGTGTGGCATATGATTTCAACTTCTCTGGATGAGGTGGAAGGACGAGCCAGAGTTTGGGCACAGACTATTGGTGACTTGGCTCAGATGATTGAAGGTGAGACCATGGTCGGAGGTGGCAGCTTGCCAGGGAGCACACTTCCCACCAGACTTGTTGCCATTGGTGAGAAAGGAAGCCACAGAGACTTAGCCCAATCCTTGGCTCAGAGGCTGCGGCACCATGACCCACCAGTTATCGGGCATATCAGCGGCGATGTTTTGCTTCTTGATCCGAGGACTGTTCTTCCTGAGGAAGATGATATCGTAATGAAGGCACTGAGCAATGCAGTTGCTAGCTTGAAATAGTGATAATGTGATTTAGCTCTCTGCTTTTGGCACCAGTTGAACTACGGAAGCTTTTTTAGCTTCCCGATGAACGCGCGGGAGAAGCAAAAAGGATGTTTGTTATAGGCACTGCTGGACACATAGACCACGGCAAATCGGTTTTGATACAGGCACTAACAGGAATAGACCCTGACCGACTTCCAGAAGAGAAGGAACGTGGCATGACCATTGACCTGGGTTTTGCCTGGATGAAATTACCCAGTGGGCAGGAAGTCGGGATTGTTGATGTGCCCGGGCATGAGCGTTTCGTTAAGAATATGCTGGCTGGTGTAGGTGGCATCGATTTAGCCTTGCTTATCGTTGCTGCTGATGAGGGGATAATGCCCCAGACCAGAGAGCATTTAGCTATACTCGACTTACTTGACATAAGAAAAGGTATTGTTGTTATCACCAAGAAGGACCTGGTTGATGAAGAATTGTTGAGCCTGGTCAGGCTTGAGGTTGAGGAATTGATAAAGTCGACGGCTTTGGCTGAAGCTCCCGTCCTTGCTGTTTCTGCGGTGATTGGTGAGGGGCTACCAGACCTAGTCGCAACTATCGACCGGATTTTAATATCTGCTGAGCCAAGGAAAGATATCGGTAGGCCTAGGCTTATAATAGATCGTGCCTTCACTATAGCTGGCTCCGGCACTGTAGTCACTGGAACATTGGTTGATGGCTCGCTGTCGGTGGGGCAGGAAGTTGAGGTAGTCCCTCCGGGGCTCAAAGCCAGGCTGCGAGGACTGCAAACTCACAAGACTCGCATTGATGTTGCTAAACCGGGCAGTCGTGTAGCAGCCAACTTAGCTGGAGTGGCTATTTCTCAGTTGGAGCGTGGTGATGTGCTCACCTCTCCAGGCTGGTTAATGCCGACAGCGAGAGTGGATGTAAAGCTTCGCATGCTCTCAGGCCTCAAACATACTCTGCGTCATGGTTCTGCTGTTAGCTTTTTTACAGGTGCTGCCGAGATTATAGCCAAAGTTCACCTGCTGGAGAAAGAGAAACTAGATTCTGGAGACATTTCCTGGGCTCAACTCGCCTTGGCTAAACCAGTGGCATTGGTTAAGGGTGACCGTTTCATTATCCGTTCACCCATGGATACCTTGGGAGGTGGTCAGATTGTTAATTCGCACGCTCCGAGACATCGTCGATTCCGCCCAGCAATTATCCAGAGCCTGAAGGTTAGGGGAGAGGGTGCGGTAGAAGATGTCATAGTTGCTACTCTGGAGGCGAATCGACCCCTAGAATTAGAGAAACTGACAGTTCAATGTAATCTGGCAAATGACGAAGCCCATAAGGTTGTTGATGAGCTCATTAAAAAAGGAAGGATTGTGGCGGTAGGGCATGGAGGACAAAATCTTCTTTTTACCAGTTCTGGTTGGGAACGATTGACTAGAAAAGCAGAAGCTGTAGTAGAAAGTTATCATCGCAAATTCCCGACTCGTTCAGGCATGTCTAAGGGCGAGCTTAGCAGTAAGTTAAAGCTATCGCCAAATTCCCCAGCTTTACAAAGGCTTTTCGATGACGGTGTTCTAGTTGAAGAGGGGGCAGCTGCCCACCTTCCTTCTTACCGAGTTAAACTTTCCCCGCAGCAGCAGGCAAAAATTGATGCTTTCCTTCTTGTTCTAGGCCAGAATCCTTATTCTCCGCCTGGTGATATAACACTCGAACCTGACCTGCTCAATTTGCTTATCGAACAGCAACAGGTGTTAAAGGTAAGCGATGGTGTGGTCTTTTCTGTCTCTGCCTATAACGAAATGGTGGATAAAGTTATCGCTTATGCCAAGGCAAAAGGTAAAGTGACCCTCGCCGAAGTACGGGATATGCTGGGCACCAGCCGTAAGTATGCCCAAGCACTTCTAGAATATATGGACGAGAAAAAGCTCACGCGCCGGGTCGGTGACGAGCGGATACTAAGGTAACTAATACTGTTTTATTAGTTGATCGTTGTCCTCAAAGAAATACCAGGAGCCATTATATTCTGAGTTTATAGGGCAGGTTTTAATGACGCTCCACATCCCATTGCCTATATACTGAGCGGTAAAAGTCGGTTGGGCGTCCTCATACTGAGGACAACTTGGGCTAACTCAGCCGGTTCGCCTGGTGGGCACTCGACAATAGGGGCTAATCTTCTTTGCTGCAGCTATCACTTGGTCCATCGTGTAGTGTGGTGAATCGGAGGCTGGTTTCAGCTGCTGTTGAGCATCTGTGCTTGGTGGTGTTGAAGGTGGAGATGCTCCCCCAAAGATAAAGCTGCTGCCAAACCAGTTAGATGTTTGCCCTTGCAGACCTGTACCAATAGTGTAGAGGATTGCTCCGATGAAAATGATAGTGGCTATGAAGATAAGATAGCGACCAATCTGACCTGCAGGTTGTGGCACCATCCTTTCCCTTCTGGCTCTTTCCTTTTGGCGGGCTTCTTTGACTTTGTTAGCTGAAGGCTTTGTCAAATGTGTTTGCTGGTATAGCTTTCCGCCGCAATTGGTGCAAAAGCCGGATAAGTCTCTAGTAGCAGCACCGCAGTGGTGACATCTGTATTCGAAACGTTGGCCACAAGTGTTGCAGAGCTGTTGCCCTACGGGAATTTGTGCGCCACATTTTGGACATGGGAACGCTTGTTGCAACTTATACTCCGTTTCTCCTTGTTTAGATGTTACCGCGTCATCTGAGTCTGATGCAAGTGCATCTGAAATTAATTATATACCTAGCCGAAGTGAAATAGAAAAACATTGTGTGTCTGCAACATTTTAAAAGCCATTTCCTGTTACTTGTATAGCGATATGCAATGAGGTGCGTATGGTACTTATGTCTCTTAGGTTCGTGGTACCTAAGTGTCTCGTTGAAACAGTACCAATTCATCATGTTTTGTTGAGGATGCTATGTGAAAATAAGGATGTAGATGCCGAGCCAACGGGAACAACAATTTATGGTAAGGAGGGAGACATGAGCAAAAGTAAGAAATTCTTGGCTATCCTCAAAGGTGACAAGAAACTGTTGGGGATGTTCGGTGGCATCGTTATTGATGCCGCTGTTCTTACCGCCATTCTAGTCACGGCCTGTGTTTGGTATTTGCCGTAACTCCCAGATGCCGGTAAATTCGGAACTACAAAATGGGCAAAGAACTTATCAGTGTTATCAGCGGCTTCTTATTCGTAGCTCTGCTTTTTTGGGCTTTTGCCTGGTATTTGCTTTAGTGGCTGTTTAAGCCAGGAATGCTAGCTGTTTCATTACCCTGTGTCCTCGAAGGCAAAAGCTCGTTTCAAACTATCCTGTAACTCTGCTGGAATCTTCTCTGGAACCACCTGGAATATTTCCAAGAGTATGTTGTCGGGGGCCATGGCCATAATATATTTCATGAAGCTATAGTCTTTGGCCTGCCCTTGGAACTGGAACCCCTTATTCTTCATATGTTCTATCAGCGCATCAAGGTTATCGGTCTGGATGCCCAGGTGGTGATAGGGCCCACCTCTGCCCTCCCGTGGCGGCTGGTCGTAGATATTTAGCCTGCCTGTGCCAATGGCGAGCATCATATTTCGGGCGCCAGCTATCACTGTATCGAACAGTATCTGGGCATTGAACATCTCCTGCCAGAATCTAAGCGTGGCCTTAATGTCCGAGGCAAAGATGTGAGTGTGTTGGAGTTGTACCTTCATAAGTCTCCTCTCGTACGCTTGCTGTCAGTGTATGTTGAAAAGGTGGCGGGAGCGTATGGGAGTCGAACCCACCAGAGACATTTCTGATGCCTCTCGACGGATTTGAAGTCCGCGAAGCCCACCGGGACCCAAACGCTCCCCAATCCGTATATAGGTTACCACTTGAGGCAGAAACTGCCCTCTTTTGTGCTAGCAGATAACATAATACCAAATTCACGCAAAACACGGAATCGCCGTCAGACTCGCAAAATCAAATTTGCTATAATTGCATTGCTTTGGAGCTGAAGTTTAGGTACAGGTCTTTAAGTCTGCCCTTAATGACACCGAAAACAGTCATTTCCTTTTGAGGGGAAAGGTGTAGGAGAGGGTTGCTAGACAAATTGTTAGCAGATGCGGATGGGATTAATGCAGTGACATAGCTTTGGGGATGATGTAAAATTGAGCTTGGAGCTGGAGCTAAGGGGGGAAGATGGAGCTATATATTTTAACTGGGTCAGGAACAAAGGCGATACCAGTGCTTAGGAAGGCAGGTAGATGGGTTGAAGCTAGTATGCTTGAATATCTGGGTATGGCAGAGGGAGCAACGGTGGAACAAGTTGCTGCTGCCATGAATTTTGAGCAAAAGACAGCATATGACAAGTTAAGGTCATTGAGTGCCAACAGATGGGTCTGGCGTAAGACAACCAAACTGGTGCAGTTCTAATTCAGTCGAGAGTGATTTTTGAATTGATGACGATTATGGTTCAGGGAGTACGCAGATGATGGTGAGAAGGCGTTGCCCTTATTGTCGGGGGCAGGGTGCGGTGCCAGGGCCTGCTGGGCCTTCTGCTCCAGCCGAGCCATGCCCGGTATGTAATCAGAGGGGCTACAATCTGGTGCCGGGTGATGCTGCGCTCTGCAGTTGCTGTCACGGCAGTGGACGTGTGCCCGCTGGTGGCGGGAACTGGCAGCCATGTCCTGATTGCAGTGGCATTGGCTCCATGTGGTGATAACACTAGATGGATTAGCTGGGGAATCATGGTTATGGCGGCAGTGAAGATTTTGTGCTGGAATGTCAATGGAATCAGGGCAGTAAGGGGTAGAGGGTTTTTAGAGTGGCTGTATAGGGAATCGCCAGATATTCTTTGTCTTCAGGAAACGAAAGCACATCTTGAACAGCTCGATAAGGATTTGCGTGAACCATACGGCTATCACACCTACTGGAATTATCCGGAGAGAAAAGGCTATGGTGGGGTTGCCACCTTTACAAAGACTAAGCCTGCCAATGTGAAATATGGCTTTGAAGGCGTGGGTGTCGATTTGGAGGGAAGGGCCATAATAACTGAATATGCTGATTTCCTTCTAATGAATGTGTATTTCCCGAACGGGAAAATGGGTGAGGAGCGGTTGAAGTACAAGATGGATTTCTACGAGGCTTTTCTCAGGTTTGCGGATTCTCTGAAAGCAAATGGCACCAGACTCATTATTTGCGGTGACTTCAACACCGCTCATAAGGAGATAGATTTGGCCAGGCCGAAAGAGAATGCGCATGTCTCGGGATTTTTGCCTGTGGAGAGGGCCTGGATGGATAAATTTGCGGCTCATGGTTATGCTGATACGTTTCGCTATTTCAATAACGAGCCTAATCAATATACATGGTGGGATATGAAGACTAGAGCTCGGGAGAGAAACGTGGGTTGGAGAATCGACTACTTCTTTGTAACAGAAAACCTATTGCCCGCGGTTTCAGATGCATTTATAATGCCTGAAGTAACAGGCTCCGACCATTGTCCTGTCGGAATAATATTAAAGCAGTAATCTAAAGTAGGTGGCACATAAACCTTAGCGTTGGTGTGCCTGCAATCGTTGTGGTGCTGGTTGTTTCGGCTAAGTTGTCAATGTTCCGCCGTCGACAACAATGGTTTCTCCGGTCACGTAGCTAGACGCATCGGATGCCAGATAAAGCATGGCCCCGACGATTTCATCAGGGTCACCTATGCGTCGCATCGGTACTCTCTGCAAAAGCTCTTCTTTATACTCCGGCACTACTTCAAAGATAGAGTCGCCAAGGCGCGTGTGTATGTGGCCGGGAGCTATAGCGTTCACCCTTATATTATATTCGGCCAATTCCTGGGCCATAATCTTCGTTGCCATGATTAAAGCAGCTTTGCTTATGGAATATACACCTATATTAGGTTCATGCCTGAAGCCAGCCACAGAGGCAACGTTAATAATCGTACCGCCGCCATGCTCCTTCATTACCCTAGCCACTGCTTGACTGAGAAATATCACCCCTTTCAGATTTAGATTCATTATTGAATCCCAGAGCCGTTCCTCTAGTTCCAGCATCGGACTCATGGCTGGGCTTGTACCGGCATTGTTCACCAGGATGTCAATTTTGCCGAACTCCTGGCAAACTGTGGTGACCAGGTTCTTTATTTCCTTTAGCCTACCTACGTGTGCTGATACTGGTAGGGCTTTTCTTCCTAATCCTCTTATCTCGGCAGCTACAATCTCAAGATCGGGTAATTTCCGGCTGGCAATGGCAATGTCTGCACCAGCATTGGCAAAGCCAAGAGCGGTGGCTTTACCTATGCCACGGCTGCCTCCAGTTACCAAGGCCACTTTACCTTCCAAAGAAAAATTTGGTTTTGTCATTCTTTTACCTCGCTTATAGATTCAGAGCATGCCTTGCCTAGGTCTGATGCGGTCATCAATAGCCATTATTGAAGGTCATAAGAACAGGAATAGACTGATATCAACAAACGATTGTATCAAGTTTCAGGTAAAGAGGGCAATTGTTATCACAGGCTATATTCAGGCTAGCTTATTACGGCTGGACTTTATTTGACAACGACGGTGAGGTTGAATGTCCACTCGCCCTTCTCGCCGCCTTCCCAAGGTCGGCTATATTCCAAAGATAGTGTGCTGGTGCCCTTTTTTAGCGCTTTGAAAGTCCATACCTCTTTGCCTGGTGCGCCTACAAGCCCCTTGGCGTCAGGAGCTACAAACTCGTGGCCTGTTTGTTGTACTACTGTTTGGTCACTGATTTGCGCTGATTCAGACCACTTGAAGCCGGTTGTAGCATTGGAGCATAGTGTTACTGTAAATGTATCTCCAGCAGCAACATTTACTTCTTGGCTGATGTCCTGTTGTTTCCCGAAGTCGTCACAGGAAACCTCTATTGATGTTCCTGTGGATGGAGCGCAAGATGCCAGCCACAATGATATGGTGAGCAAGGCAAATGATGCAATTATTCTTAGCTTCACTTTGTTTTACCTCCTGCTTTTGTTTAGTCTGTTGACGCTCTGCTATATTATAACCCAGATAGTCTCACTTTGTTTAGTCACGGGTCATCGGCCGGTTTCCTCCTTCAGTTTACTAGATTATAAGCCCAGCCAAGCCAGAATAGAATAAACGTTAGGCGAAATGTTACAATATTTGTCGGTTTCATATCTGGGGGAGTGTCGGAATTGGCAGACGAGCATGACTTAGGATCATGTGCCGCAAGGCGTAGGGGTTCGAGTCCCCTCTTCCCCACCAATCGTATCAATAGGTAGAACTCTTAATTTATCTTCGTATTTCCCGTTTGGCGCTAACGGCAACGTGTAATTGATCACTATTTCCCGCCCGTTAACTACTATGCTCTCTATGAAGGTCTTTAGAAAGCCTTTCACCCTACTCACCTCAGTATCTTGCAAAATCCACCTTAAATCAGTTACGTAGGACTTCACCATCTCAATATCGACCTGTGTCGCTCCCTCAGCGGATATTTCAGCCTCTATTAATACCCTTGATTTGGAGAGTTCATCCTGCCTGGTTTTTAACTCTCTAATCCTAGGTGCCAGTTCATCCAAGCCAAGCTTTCCGGTCTCCAGAACATCGTAGAGCCGCGCTAACCTGTTCTGAACATCCTTTAGCTGCGAATCAATAGTTTTTAACTTATCTCCTAGCTCGCCTGCTTGAAGTTTCAAAACATCGTTCATGGTTTCAACCATATCTTCAATGCTGGCATCAGACAATATTCTTGTGAGTATTTGATCAACTACCGCCTCTTCAAGCTTGTCCTTGGGCAACATTATTTGGGCGCAAGCATCCTTTCCCTGCCTGTAGCTTCTAGAGCACATATAGTAAAAATATTTGCCTGACTTGGCGCTATGGCCGGTCATCGCACTGCCACAAGCACATCGCAAGACCCCGCTCAAAAGATAGAAGCTCGAGACTTTCCTGGGATGGGTCATTTTGGGGCCGCGTTCCTTCATCTGGCTCTGTATGAAATTGAAGGCCACTTCATCAATTATGGCTGGCCATGCATTCTCTATTCTTACAGGTTTATCACCACGTTTAGCAGCGGCGAAACCATTTTTACCTCCCCATACTAGCGTTCCGCAATAAACCTCGTTGGTGAGGATTTTATATACTGTGGTTCTGCTCCAGCGCTTCATCGTCATTGTCCTGAATCCATCGCTGTTCAATGACTTGGCAATTTCCTTGCAGCCTTTCCCAAATTGAGCCATTTTAAAGATCGAGCGTACAACTTTGATAGGTGCAGAATCATCTGGCTCAGGCTCAAGCTTTTTTCTTGTCTTGCCTTTATCATTCACCTCTACCGCTCTGAATCCATAAGGCGGTATGCTCCCATTATAAAAGCCGCGTGTGGCATTTTCCCTCATGCCTCTTCTAATGTCCTGTCCCATATTTGCGCTATAGAACTCATCCATACACTCAATTATTCCCTCCAGCAACTGTCCTTGAGGGCTATCACCGGTTGGCTCATTGATAGATATTACCTGAATGCCTTTGTTTCTGAGCAAGGCCTTATACGTTACTGAATCCATTCGGTTCCTGGCAAAGCGATTAAGTTTCCATACCAGGATAGCCTGAAAAGGCGGCTGTTTCATCTTGGCGAGAGCAATCATCTCTCTAAACGCAGGTCTGTCACAACTTCTCCCGCTTTCAGCCTCATCGACGAATTCTCGCACGACCTCGTGACCGCTTTTCGCTGCATATTCTCTCAACGACCTCAATTGAGCAGACAGCGACAGGTCCACATCTTGTGCGTCTGAGCTGACTCGCGCATAGATAACTACTTTCATTTTGTGGCCTCCTTGTAAAGATTGTAACCAACACAAATATTATATCAAAAATTAATGCTACTATCACAGAGGAAATACTAATACGAATAATCGATGCATCGAAAATGCTCTATATAATAGTATTCATCTGTGGACACCTGGGGCTAGATAAATTTTGGGGTATTTTGAAATATGGTAAGACTCAGGCATTGCCTAAGTGCGTTTCAACATATCTCGCGTTTGCTGCTCTATTCTAGTTTTCGCATCGCTAAGCGTACGAATTCCGCGATCATTCGCAATGTCAACTAATAGTTGAGAAATGAATTGCATCTGGTCGCTATTTAATGTCTCAAGATACTCTCTTAGTTCCTCACGGTTCCTTGGGATATCAATGCGTTCTACCACTACTGGTTGCACCACTTGTATCACCTCAGTCTTCTTCCGTTCTATTTCAGCTTCAAGCTCACGCTTTTGCCTTAGCAATGTACTATTCCGTTTCTCCAATTGAGCCAGCTCTTGCCGTCCTTGGGTAATTCTGTTTTCCAGAACACCAATATCTTTCTCCCTACGCTCTTTTTCGCGCTCCAAAGCGCCGATATCAATGCCTTCTTGCTCTCTCACACGGTGAATATCCCGGAGGCTGACTCTGAGTATACGTGCAATTTCACGTGTTGTCTTGCCCTCAGCTAGCAGTTTCTTTATCTCTGACGTCTTGTGAATCATTTTCTATTATACTGATACCATTGATACCGTCTCATATCTGCTGTCTTATCTGTGTCGTCTTACCTATGATTTCTACGTTGATACCATTGATACCGTTGATACCATTATATAGTTATTGAATTAAAAATCCTACTTAGATTTACACTATGCTGCCATTTATTAGTAGATTTGTATGCTGAACAAAAAGATTTCCTAATAGATGTCAATGGCCATTCATTTGACCTCCTTGTGACTCTGAGATAGACTATTTCTGGGAGATGGCCATGGCTTCTACAGGCTGAGGAGCTTTGGCTGCCTCGTTCGTCCTGTAAGCCGTCATCTCCCGGTCCTTTCTGCGCACTTTAACGGGTTTGCGTCGCCGTCTCTCTTGCCTTATCTCTTCTGGCACATGGTATCTGGAAAGAATTATCCTCCTAGCCTCACCCTTGCTAACGAGCTTGCCATCAGTATCCCTCAACTCATATGGTCTATCCTCCTTGAGTACTGCCAGTACCCTGGCTCCAAGATGACTCATCACTGCTCCCATAGCCTGCTTGTGGTTCTTGCCATGATAAACCATCTCACGATAGTAGGTAGCAGCAAGCTGGGGATCCCAGCGGCGACCTATATCTCCTGCCTGGTAGAGGCCCATCCTCATAATGGCCGGCCCAGCCTTGGTCATTC